>JADMIO011000798.1_pt1 | contig 23032 bp, 17 predicted proteins | sample 8958161 | NCBI WGS metagenome assembly JADMIO01 (sample SAMN16585339, study PRJNA669376) | soil metagenome | isolation source: Crop rotation soil | place: USA: Cullars Rotation, Alabama | collected 2011 | reverse complement strand
CGCGACAACTTGTCCACGTGGAATTCTAAGCTTAGGATCCCAATGTGCTGGAAAGACCACTTCCATCGCCGCGCCCTCGGGATCGCGTTCGGCATGGCGGCGGTGTCGGCGCTGTTGCAGCCGCTCAGCGGTGACGTGAGCGCGCGGCAGGTGGCCGAGCACCAGCCCGTCAAGCTGGCGGCGATGGAAGGCCAGTTCCGCACGGAGCGCGGGGCGCCCCTGCGCATCGGGGGCTGGCCGGACGAGGAGGCGGAGACGGTTTGTTGCGCGCTCGAGATCCCCTACGGCCTCAGCCTGCTCGCGTTCCACGATCCGCAGGCGGAGGTCCGGGGCCTCGACACGGTGCCGCGCACCGACTGGCCTCCGGTGCGGATCGTCCACGTCGCGTTCCAGGTCATGGTGGGGTGCGGCAGCGTGCTGTCCGCGGTGGCCGCGCTCGGCGTGTTCCTGGCCTGGCGGCGGCGCGGCCTGCCCGACCAGCGCTGGTTCCTGCGTCTCCTCGTCGCGTGTGGACCGCTGGGCTTCGTCGCCCTCGAAGCGGGGTGGACGGTGACGGAGGTCGGCCGCCAGCCCTGGATCGTGCACGGCGTATTGCGCACGGCGGACGCGGTCACGCCGATGCCGGGCCTCGTGGTGCCCCTGGTCACCTTCACCGCGGTGTACGCGCTCCTCTCGTTCGTGGTCATCGCCACCCTGCGCCGCCAGGTCTTCATGAGCCCGCACATCCCCGCCCCCGCGACGGCCGCGCGATCCGGCGAGGCCTGATGCCCCTCGAATACTGGCTCGCGGGTGCGCTCATGGCCTCCCTCACGCTCTACGCGCTGGGAGCGGGGGCGGACTTCGGCGGAGGCGTCTGGGACCTCCTCTCTTCGGGCCCGCGCGAGCGCGCGCAGCGGGACCTCATCGCGCACGCCATCGGCCCGATCTGGGAAGCCAACCACGTCTGGCTGATCCTCGTGGTCGTCGTGATGTTCGTGTGCTTCCCGGCGGCCTGGGCCGTGTTGTCCACCGTGCTGCACGTTCCCCTCACGCTGATGCTGCTGGGGATCGTGCTGCGCGGCTCCGCGTTCACGTTCCGGGCCTACGACGACGCCTCCGACGCCGTGCAGCGGCGGCGCGGCCGCGTGTTCGCGATCGCGAGCGTGATCACGCCGCTGATGCTCGGCATCTGCGCGGGCGCGGTGGCGGCGGGCCGGGTGCGGATGGAGGGCGGCCGCGTCGTGGGGGGCTTCGTGTGGCCCTGGCTCGCCCCGTTCCCCTTGGCCGTCGGCCTGCTCGCGGTGGCCCTGTTCGCGTTCCTGGCCGCCGTGTACCTCACGCTGGAGGCGGGTGAAGACGAAGCGCTGCGCGAGGACTTCCGCCGCCGGGCCCTCGTCTCCGGCGTGGTGGTGGGAGTCGTGGCCTTCCTGAACCTCGTCCTGGCGCGCACCGGCGCGCCTCTCGTGTGGGAGGGCCTCGTGGGCCGGCACTGGTCGATGCCCCTGCACGCGGCCACGGCCCTGGCCGCGCTGGGAGCGCTGGGCGCTCTCGTCCGCCGCCGGTTCACTCTCGCGCGCACGTGCGCGGCGCTGCAGGTGACGTTCGTCCTCTGGGGCTGGGGCGTGTCCCAGTTCCCCTACGTGGTGCCGCCGTCCCTCACCTTCACCGACGCGGCGGCGCCCCCGGCCGTCCTGCGGGCGGTGATCGAAGCCCTGGCCGCGGGGACCGTGATCCTGGCGCCGTCGCTCTGGCTTCTCTATCGCGTATTCAAGGGCGGGCGCGCCGCCGCCTAGACGCGCCGGGCACCGCTCGTGAGCGGATGCATGTGGTCCACCGGACCGTGGCCGCGCCCGACGGAATAGGACCGCCGAATCGCTTCCGTGAGGTACGCCTTGGCCGCCCGCACCGCATCGAGGAGCGCGTCGCCGAGGGCGAGGCGCGCGGCGATGGCCGCGGAATAGGTGCAGCCGGTGCCGTGCGTGTTCGCGGTCGCGATGCGCGGGGCGGGCAGGTCCTCCATGTGCTCCCCGTCCCAGAACACGTCCACGGCGTCGCCTTCGAGGTGGCCGCCCTTGACCACGACGGCGCGCGGACCGAGCGCGTGCAGGGCGCGCGCCGCCTCGCGCATCTCGGGAAGCGACCGAACGGGACGGCCGAGCAGCGCCTCCGCCTCCGGCAGGTTCGGGGTGACGACGGTGGCCCGCGGCAGCAGGCGCTCGCGGTAGGCCGTCTCCGCGTCACGATCGAGCAGGCGGTCGCCGCTCTTCGCCACCATCACCGGATCCACCACGACGAGGGGCAGGCCCAGGCGCGCGATCGCGTCCGCCACCGCGGTCACGATCGCGGCCGTGGCCAGCATCCCCGTCTTCACCGCCGCCACCGGCATGTCGCTCGCCACCGCCTCCATCTGCGCCACCACCATGCGCGGCTCCAGGGCCACCCAATCCAGGACGGCCACGGAGTTCTGCGCGGTGACAGCCGTGATGGCGGACGTGCCGTGCACGCCGTGCGCGGCGAACGTGCGCAGGTCGGCCTGGATGCCGGCCCCGCCTCCGGAGTCGGAGCCGGCGACGGTGAGGACGACCTTCACGCGCTGATGCCGAATCGTTCCTGGAAGCCCATGAACATGCGATAGGTGAGCCCCCAGATGACGACCTCGTCGATGCGGAGGCAGGGGAACTGCATGGACTCGCCCTGGTGCGCGTAGTCCATGGTCGAGCGCCGGGCCGTTCCCAGCAGCTCGCCCAGGGGCAGCCAGTGCACGCTGCGCACCTCGTCGCTGAGCACGGGCTCGAAGGCCTGGTGGAGGCGGAACACGAAGGGCGTGATGGTGAGGTTCATCGGGCGCATGCGCGCCATGGCCCGCACTTCGTCGAGGCCGCCCAGAGGCTCCGCCGCCGCCGCGAGGTCCACCCCGATCTCCTCCCGCGTCTCGCGTACGGCGGTGGCGCGCAGGTCGGCGTCGCCGGGCTCCGCGCGCCCGCCCGGGAAGGCCATCTGCCCCGACCAGGGGTCTTGCGGGTGCTCCGCGCGGCGGATGAAGAGCACCTCGATGCCCTGGGCGCCGTCCCGGAGGATCACCGCGACCGCCGCCCGCGAGGCCTTCGCGTCCGCCACCTGCGCGGGTGCGCGCGCGGCCAGCGCCGTACGTACGTCTGTCCACGTCGGGTCCACGCCTCGATTTTACCGCGCCCCGGGGGACGCGCCTCAGCGGCGGCCGGGGGCGCGGTTGCGGCCGAGAAGCGCGTGGGCCTGGGTGAGCCAGAGGAAGGCCATGTTCGGGGGCAACCGCGCCTCCAGCAGCATCTGGTCCACCTCCGCGGGGGCGACGTACCGGAGCTCGTCGATCTCGCTCTTCTGGGGACGGAAGTCCTCCAGTGGGACCGCCGTGCGGCCGTGGTAGATGGCCAGGTGGTACAGGACGTGCCGCCGGCCGCCGTCGGGCGCATGGCGCACGTCGCGGAGCGCGAGCTGGAAGGAGACGCGATGCAACAGCACCAGGCGCGTCAGGTCCTCTGAGCGCTCCAGGTGGTCGAACTCCGCGTGATCGCGGGCCAGGCGGATGCGCGGCGACCCCGGATCGTCGAAGAGCTCTTCGCCCGCCTCCCGCACCGCGGTGGTGTCGAACTCCTCGCCCGCGCTGACGTGGCCGCCCACGGACTTGTCCCAGCGGCCGCCGTTCTCCTTGTCCGCGGGCCGCCGCTGCATCAGGAGGTGCCCGCGGTCGTTGAGGACGAGCACGTTGACGGCCCCCACCGCGAGCCCGGAAGCCTTGGCCGCGCGCCGCGGCTGGGCGCCCACGACGCGGCCGTCCGCGTCGTACACGTTCAGGAGCTCTTCGGCGGGCTCGGGGGACACGCGTGGATTCTAGACCCGCGGACGGCGTGTCCAGGCTCACCGTGTCCGGGCCCGGACGGCTATCATCATGCTGGCAGGCCCATGCCGGTCTTCAAGCTCGACGAGCGCCTGGAGTTCCCGCCCCCGGACCTGGCGGACGACGGCCTCCTTGCTGTGGGCGGAGACCTCAGCCCCGAGCGCCTCGTGCTCGCGTACTCGCGGGGGATCTTCCCCTGGTACGAAGAGGGGCTGCCCATCCTCTGGCACTCGCCGGATCCGCGCATGGTCCTGGAGGCGCACCTGCTCCGCGTCCCGACCAGCCTGCGCAAGACGATGCGCAAGCGGCCCTACCGTCTCACCCTCGACACCGCGTTCCCGTCCGTCATCGCCGCCTGCGCCGAGGCCCCGCGTCCCGGACAGGACGGCACCTGGATCACGTCCGAGATGCAGGACGCCTACGTACGCCTCTTCCGCCTCGGGCTCGCGCACTCCGCCGAGGCCTGGCGTGGCGACGAGCTGGTGGGCGGGCTCTACGGCGTGTCCCTGGGCGCGGTCTTCTTCGGCGAGTCGATGTTCGCGCGCGCCCCCGACGCCAGCAAGATCACGTTCGTGACCCTGGTGTCCGAGCTCTTGCGGAGGGGCATCGAGCTCATCGACTGCCAGGTGTACACGGACCACCTCGCGCGCTTCGGCGCGGTGGAGTGGCCCCGCGCGCGCTACCTGCGCGCGCTCGGGAAGTGCCTGCGCCGGCCCACCTCGCGCGGCCGCTGGCATTACGCGGACGAGCCCGCCGTTTCCGGGGACCCCGCGGCCACCGGCCGCTAGCTCTCGCGCTACGCGATAGAATCCGTTCCATTCCCTGGAGGTGTGGATGCGTTCCCGCGGTTCGATTCGCACGCTCTCGTTCCTTTTCCTCGTGGGCAGCCTCGCGGCTCCCTCGTTCGCCCAGCAGACGGGCGCGATCCACGGACGCGTGACTTCCACGGACGGCCTCGTGCTGCCCGGGGTGACGGTGGAAGCGCGGTCCGACGTGCTGCCCGGTCCGCGCGTCACCCTCACCAGCGCCAACGGCGACTACCGGCTGCCCGCCCTGCCGCCGGGCAGCTACACCGTGAAGTTCGACCTCTCCGGCATGCAGAGCCAGACGCGCAAGGCGGGGGTGCAGCTCGCCCAGGACACCGCCGTCGACGTCACGCTCGGCGTCTCCGGCGTCGAGGAGACGGTGACGGTGACGGCGGAGGCGTCCCTCATCGACAAGAACTCCGCCACCATCGCCACCGGCCTGTCGGACGAGCTGATCCACGGGCTGCCCGTGGGCCAGGACTACCGTGACCTGCAGAAGCTCATCCCGGGCGTGCAGTACACGCAGGAGCTGACGCGCGGGCCGAGCGCCGGGGGCAGCGGCCAGGACAACGTGTACAGCTTCGACGGCGTCAACGTCACCGTGCCCCTGTTCGGAACGCTGTCCGCCGAGCCCGCGTCCCACGACATCGCCCAGGTCACCGTCATCCGAGGCGGCGCCAAGGCCCTCGACTTCGACCGCGCCGGCGGCTTCACGATGGATTCGGTGAGCCGCTCCGGCACCAGCGCCTTCCACGGGCAGGTCAACTTCCAGCTCCAGACGGCGGGGATGGCCTCGGACCTCGACAGCGGCGTGCTCTCCAAGTTCGAGCAGGACCGGAGCTGGCTCGACGTCAACCTCGGCGGCCCCATCGTGAAGGACCGCGCCTACTTCTACGGCTCCTACTACCGTCCGGAGAAGTCGCGTGACAACCGGGCCAACCTCTACGGGGAGCTTCCCGACTACAACAGCACGCGCAACGAAGGCTTCGGCAAGCTGACGCTCACCCCGACCCACTCCATCCTCCTGAACTTCAGCTACCGCGACAGCAAGCGCGTGGACAAGAGCGACCTCTTCCAGGCGAACACCGCGGGCACCGCCGGCAGCGGCAACGAGGCGCGGCTCAAGATCGGCACCGCCGACGGCTCCTGGGTCATCAACCCGCGCAGCTACCTGAACTTCAAGTACACGCACTTCACGAACCGCACGCAGGGCCGTCCGGACAACGTCGCGGACGTCACCATCTCGACGGCGGTGGGGACGCGGCTGGACATCGGCGCCCTGGACCGCCAGGGCCAGATCCAGGTGCCGCTGCTTCTCCCCGGCAACACCGCCTACAACAACTTCGTGCAGCCGCTGATCGACCGCTACGGATACGACCTCAACGGCGTGAAGACGGGCGGAGGCACCAACGGCTTCGGGCTGCAGTTCGACAACGACGACTTCTTCCGTGACTCCGGACAGATCGGCTACAACCTGACCGTGGGCTCGCGCGTCGTCCACGACCTGCACATCGGATACCAGCGCTACACGGACTCGGAAGACCTGGTGCGGAGCTCGAATGGCTGGGGCCTTCTCACGATTCCCGGTGGCCGGGTGAGCTTCCAGGGCCAGCCCATCTTCTACGAGGCGACCTTCCAGCAGCAGTCCACGGGCGCGGTGCCCAAGATCCACTCCGAATACAAGTCGCAGAGCTTCGAGTTCAACGACACCATCAAGCTCGCCGACTGGTCGTTCAACCTGGGCGTCCTGGCCAGCAACGACACCCTGTACGGCCAGGGGCTGCGCGAGGACGCGTCCACGCTCTCCGGCTACACGCTCGCGCCCGGCAACAAGTACAAGATGTACGAGATCCCCTTCAAGAAGCTGATCCAGCCGCGCCTGGGCGCGACCTGGGCCTACGACTTGAAGGGCACCGCCTACGCGAGCTACGCCCGCTACAACTCCGCGGCCAGCTCGCTGCCGCGCGCCGCCTCCTGGGACCGCAACATCGCGGCCAGCATCAACGCCTACTTCGACCAGAACGGCGTTCTCTTCGCGACCGACCCCGTGGCCGCGTCCTCGGGCAAGCTCTTCGACGACGACCTCACGCCGCGCCGGGTGGACGAGTTCGTGCTCGGGACCTCGCGCCAGCTCAGCGACCACTTCTCGGGGCGCCTGTACGGGCGATACCGGCGGGGCAGCCACTTCTGGGAGGACACGAACAACGACGCGCGGCTGCTCTTCAACCCGCCCGCGGACGTCCCGCGGGAGCTCTACATCCCGGACCTCACCGCGAAGCGGAACCAGATCGGGAGCGGATCGACCTACGTCATCGCCGAGCTCGACGGCGCCTACTCGAGGTACTACGAGGCTACGGTGGAGACGGAGTGGCGCGACGCCAAGACCATGGTCAGCGCCTCCTACACCTGGAGCCGCTACTACGGGAACTTCGACCAGGACAACTCCACGACCGACAACGACCTCAACATCTTCATCGGCTCGAGCAACATCGCGGACGGGGCGGGACGGCAGCTCTGGGACTTCAAGGACGGGACGCTGCGCGGCGACCGCCCGCACCTCCTGAAGCTGTTCGGGACGCGCGCGCTGCCGTGGAGCGCGAGCGCGGGCGCCTTCTTCATCGCCCAGTCCGGCCAGCCCTGGGAGGCGTGGAACTTCGAGCCCTACCGCGCGCTCACCACCTCGACCAGCGAGACGAACCGCTACGCGGAGAAGGCGGGCTCACGCCGCTCGGACGCGCATTGGCAGCTCGACCTCAACTACACGCAGAACATCAAGCTGGGCAAGCGGATCAACCTGCAGCTCGCGGGCGACGTCTTCAATCTCTTCGACAAGCAGACGGGCTACAGCATCGAGCCCAGGGTCCACAATTCCCTGTTCGGGCAGGCCCGGCTCAACTTCGACCCGCGGCGGGCCCAGGTGGCGGCGCGCGTGCAGTTCTAGCGGCCGGCGAACAGGCGTTCCCGCTCGATCAGCGGCCGCGTGACGGCATCCGCCCGCCGCCGCGCGGCCGCGATCCGCTCCGCCTGATCCGACTCGCGGAGCAGGACGCTGGCCTGCGCGCGCTTGAAGAGCGCCATCGCGTAGGCGGGATGGGACGCGGGGACGCGGTCCAGGGCGTCCCTCGCTTCCGTCAGCCGCCGCGCGTCGAGATAGAGGACGCCCAGCTCGAGATCGTGGGTGAAGGCCGTCCCCTGCGCGGCCCGCGCCCTCTCGAACGATTCGATGGCGAGCGGCGTGCGCCCCGCGCTCATGGCCAGCTCGCCCAGACGGACCGACTCCGCCGCGGTCGCGGGCCGCAGCGCGTAGACCCGTTGCCACAGATCGGCCGCATCGCCGGGCCGTCCCTGCCGCTCGCGAATGCGGGCCAAGGCCTCGAGCGCGGGCACGCGCTCGGGTGACTCCGCGATCACCTGCTCGAGCCGGGGGGCGGCCTGCGCCCAGTCCTTCCCGCGCGCGTCGTGCAGGGCCCGATACGCACGGACGTCGGGCGATCCGGGCGCGATCTCGGCCGCGCTCGCGAACGCCTGCTCCGCCCGTGCCTCGTGCCCGAGCGCCGAGTGCGCGGTGGCGAGGCGCAGGACGGCGTCCAGGTTGTAGGGATCCTGGGCCCGGATCTGCTCGAGCAGGGGGATCGCGCGCGCGTACTCCTCGCGCACGAAGAGATCGGACGCGCGCTCGAGCACGTCGAAGAGGCGGGTCATGTCGGCGGGACGCGGTGCGTCCTTGCGGAGGACCGGCGCCGCGCCACCGCCCACGTAGCCCAGGCTGGCCAGCTTGCGGCGGGCCTCCTCGTCCAGAGCCGGGGGCGCTCCCGCCGCCGCGGGCGCGGGGGCGGGGTAGTCGCGGAGCGCGGTGCGCAGCGGTCGCGGCGGCTCCGACGACCGGGCGAGGTCGCGCGTCTCGCCGGGATCGGCGACGACGTCATAGGCCTCCATCCGCCCGGCCTGGATGGCCTTGATCCGTCCCTCGACCGCCATCACCTGCGGCTGCCACCCGTATTCGAGGAACGGCTTCATGGCTTCGCCGAGCACCACCTCCGCCTGCGGCTGGCGCAAGCTGTCCGTGGCCCCGAATCCCGCGAAGTCCAGGATCGTGTGGAAGACGTGGCGCGTGCTCACCGGGATCTCGACCACCCCCGCCGCCACGCCGGGGCCGGCCAGGAGGAGGGGCACGTGCATCGTGCCCTGATAGAGGAGGTCGCCGTGGCGCGACTCGCCGTGTTCACCCAGCCCTTCTCCGTGGTCGCCGACGACGAGGACCGCCGCCGGCCCCGCCGATCGCTCGAATTCGGCCACGAGGATCCCGAGCTGCTCGTCCATGGCCGCCACCTCGCCGAGGTACGGGGCCTTCGCGTACCGCGCGGCGAAGGGCGCGGGCGGCGCGTAGGGGGCGTGGGGATCGTAGTAGTGGACCCAGAGGAACAACGGCCGCTGCGCCTTCGCGCGGAGTTCGGCGAGCGCGCGCGCCGTCGTCTCGTGCGCGGAGCGCTCGGCGCGGCCCGCCTCCGGCTCGTCGTCGTAGACCTCGAACCCGCGCGCGAGGCCGAAGCGCCGGGCCAGGGCGAAGGAGGACACGAACGCGGCCGTGCGATATCCGGCATCGCGCAGCCGCTCGGCGACGACGGGAACCGCGGGCGCGAGGAATCGTCCGTTCTCGTGCAGGCCGTGGCCCGCCGGGTAGAGGCCCGTCATCATCGAGGAATGCGAAGGCAGCGTCTCCGGGACGGTGGCGTAGGCCTGCCGGAAACGCAGCCCGCGCCGGGCCAGCGCGTCGAAGGCCGGGGTCTCGATGCCGCGCGCTTCCGGGCCGATGGCGTCCGCGCGCGTGGTGTCGAGGGTCACGAGCAGGATCGACGGTGCCGCGGGCGGAGCGGCGGACGAGGCCGGGGCCTCGCCCCCGCGGCGGCAGGCGCAGAGCAGCACACCCGTGATGGCCAACAGGCGAACGGAAAGGGAGAGGCGCCGCGTCAACGGCGATCGAGGGCCTGGGACGCGGGTGTCGTCCCCACGGGCTGGGTCAGCGCGCGAAAGAACGCGTCCGCCATGGCGCCGTACCCGCGGTCGTTCGGGTGCACGTGGTCCGTGAACAGCTGCGGCAGGTCCGGCGACTCCGCCTTCATGGCCAGATTGAGGTCGGCGACGATCGCCCCTTCCGCGCGCGCCATGGGAACGAGCGCCTTGTTGGTCTCGTCCACCCAGAAGTTGCGCTCGTCGGCCAGCCGGTTCACGTAGGCGGGGTTGACGGGGATCATGGTGCCGACCACGGGGATCGTTCCCGCCGCCTTGGCCTGGCGGATCATCGACCGGGTGTTCTCGATCGTGAAGCACGTGATCACGCGGTGGCAGGCGGACAGGTTCCAGTCGTTCGTTCCGTAGAGAATGAGGACATAGGCGGGACGCTCCGCGGCCAGGCTCCCCGCGATCCGGTCCCTTCCGTCGTCGCTGCGCGTGGACTCGATGCCGTCGTTCCAGACCTCCGCTCGCCCTCCCCAGTATTCGCGCAGGCTGGACTGGAGTGCACTTCGATAGCCTCGCGACCCGCGCGAGCCGTCGCCGGCAGTGATGCTGTCTCCGAACGCGAGATACGTGTTCGGCTGGTTCGACCCGATGGGCAGGACGACGGGGACGGGCACGCGCGCCCCGTCGGGCAGGGGAACGGCGACGCTGGGGACGCGCCCGGCGCGGAACTGCGGGGGCAGGCTCTCGGGCCGGATCTCCACCGTGCGCGTGCCCGCGGGGACGGCGGAGGCGGCGAACGACCCCTCGGCGTCCGACTCCGTGCTGCGGCCGCCCAGGGTCAGGACGACGTGGGGGAGGCGCACGTCTTCGCCGTCGTCGATCACGCCGTTCGCGTTCTCGTCGTAGAACACGACGCCGGAGACGGCATGGACGCTCGCGGGTGTGGGGACGGGAGTCGGGCTCGGCGACGGGACACTGACCGCGGCCGGGCCCCCGTGCCCACAGCCCTCCAGGAGGAGGACGAGCGCGGCGAGGACGAGAGCGCCCTTCACGCGCGGACGTTAGCATGAATGGCGGACACGGCCGCCGGGCGCGTCCACCCGTTACACTGGGTCAGTGGGGGCCGATCCCGAGCCGAAGCGCCGCGCGGGGCGCTTGCTGGTCCGCGTGTTCGGGTGGTCTCTTCCCGCGGCCGTGGCCGCGGCCGCCTTCTTCCTCGTTGCGCGCGCTCGCGCCGACGCGGACCTCGCCCAGGCCGCACAGCTCCTTCTCGAAGCGCGGCCGGCCGAGGCACGAACCCTCCTGGACCCACATCGGGATTCCGGTCGCGTCGGCGGCGGTGCGCGCGCCGGCCTGGCTTTGGCCGCCGCTCTCGACGGCTCGTCCGCTTCCGCCGCTTTCGCCCCGCCCGACCTCGCGCCCTACCGCCCGCGGACGCTCATGGACTCGGCCGTGCGCCGTGGCGCGTTCGACGCCACCCTGCGCCTGGCCCGGCTCGCGCGCGAGAGCGGGGACCCCGGGGCCGCCGCCTACGAAGCGGCCGCTCTCGTCGAGAAGGGCGACGATCGCGCGGCGGCGGCGCTGCTCGCGGAGCTCCCCGGGCTCACCCACGGGCCCGGCCTGGGCTCGCGTGTCGCGCGCGTGCTCGAAGCCCATGGCGCGGGCGCGACCGTGACCGTCACGGATCGGCGCGGGGTGCTGGCCGGGTTCCTCGATGCCGCCGGCACCTTCCACCCGGAGCCGGGCGGGGCCGCCGACGTGATCCCCGCTCCCGCCCTCGCCGCCGCTCAGGCCAAGGGCGAGCGCGGCGTGCGCCTGGGCACGGACTTCGATCTGAGCGCGACGGCCCTGGAGGCGCTGGGCGGCGAGCGGGGGAGCATCGTGCTCATCGACCTCGCCACGGGCGAGGTGCGGGCCGCGGTCACCGACGCGCGCACGCGCGCGGCCTCGGGAGGCACACCCGCGTTCGAGCAGGCACGCGAGCCGGCCTCGATCGCCAAGATCATGACGACGGCCGCTGCCCTCCGTGCCGGCCACGACGCGGACGCGGAGGTGCGCGGCATGTCCTGCAACGGCTCGCAGCGCTACCGCGGCGGCGTCCTCTGGTGCAGCTATCCGGCGGGTCCGCTCACGGGCGGGCTGAAGGAAGCCTTCGCGATCAGCTGCAACATCGCGTTCGCGAACCTGGCCGTCGAGATCGGCTGGCCGGCGATGGTGGACGAGCTGCACCGCTGGGGGTTCGATCGCCCGCGGGAGGAGATGCCGGGCGCCGGCCACGTCCTCAAGACGGAGGGAACGGAGCGGGAGCTGGCCAGCCTCGGCGTCGGCCTCGACCTCACCGAGATCACACCGCTGCACGCGGCGCTGCTGGGGTCGGTGCTCGCCCGGGGAGAGATGGTCGAGCCCGCGCTCCTCTCCGCCGACGACGGCGTGCTCGGGCTCTCGCCGCGTCCTCTCGCGCATCCCCCCGCCCGCCGCATCCTCGAGCCGGCCTGGGTTCCCGTCATGCAGCGGGCGCTGGAAGGAGTCGTGGAGGCGGGCGGAACCGCGGAAGGCGTGGCGCCGGAGACATTCCCGGTCGTGATGAAGACGGGCACGGCGAGCACGCCGGGCCTGGGCTATCACGTCAACTACGTCGGCGTGGGGCCGATGCCGCACCCAAAGATCGCGTTCGCGGTGCGCATCACGAACCAGCCGACCTCGCATCGCGTGCGCGACGCGGCGCAGGACGTCCTGGCCAGCCTGTTGGAGGCGCTGGGCCGGCGGGCCTGGTGAGGGAGGGCCGCGCCGTGTGTCATACTGGGCGGTCATGTCTGACGCCGTGAAGGCCGCACACGACCTGGCCGCCCTCGTGGGGACGCCTCCCGTGGGCGGAGGCGATCGCATCTCGACGCTCGTCACGCGCATGCAGGGGTCGGAGATCCTGCGCATTGCGGGCGAGATTCGCGCCCTGGTGGCGGCGGGCAAGCCTGTCTGCGACCTCACCGTCGGCGACTTCAGCCCGCGCCAGTTCCCCATCCCGGTCGCGCTCAAGGACGGCATCGTGGCCGCCCTCGAGCACGGCGAGACGAACTATCCACCCTCGAACGGCCTCGGCGACCTGCGGGAGGCGGTGCGGCGCTTCTACGCCCGCGACCTCGGGCTCGAATATCCGGTCGCGTCCATCGTGATCACCGGCGGCTCCCGGCCCGCCATCGACGCCACCTATCGCACGCTGGTGGACCCCGGCGACCGCGTCGTCTATCCGGTGCCGAGCTGGAACAACAACCACTACGTCCATTTGACCGGGGGCGTGGGCGTTCCCATCTCCTGCGGGCCCGCGGACCGGTTCATGCCCCAGCCGGAGCAGGTACGCCGGCTGCTGCCCGGAGCGCGCCTCCTCGCCCTCAACTCGCCGCTCAATCCGACCGGCACCGCCTTCAGCGCGGACGCGCTCGCGCGCATCTCGGACCTCGTCCTGGCCGAGAACGCGCGCCGGGCCCCGCTCGGCGAGCGCCCCCTCTACGTGATGTACGACCAGGTCTACTGGACCTTGTGCTTCGGCGGCACCACCCACGTGACGCCCGTCGGCCTGCGTCCCGAGATGGCGCCCTACACCGTGTTCGTGGACGGGATCAGCAAGGCCTTCGCCGCGACCGGCGTGCGCGTGGGATGGGCCGTCGGCCCCGTGGACGTCATCTCCCGCATGTCCGCCCTGCTCGGGCACATCGGGGCCTGGGCGCCGCGGGCGGAGCAGGTCGCCACCGCGAAGTTCCTCGACGATCCCGCGGCCATCCGCGCCTTCCACACCCGCTTCATCCACGCCGTGCAGGCGCGCCTCGACCGGCTGCACCGCGGGCTGCAGGCGCTGCGCGCGGATGGCTTCCCGGTGGACAGCACGCCCCCCATGGGTGCGATCTACCTGGCCGCGCGCATCCATCCTTTCGGCCGGCGCACGCCCGCCGGCCACGAGCTGCAGACGAACGACGACGTCCGCCAATACGTGCTCGACCGCGCGGGCCTGGCCGGAGTGCCCTTCCAGGCCTTCGGCTTCGTGGTCGAGGACGGCTGGTTCCGTCTGAGCGTGGGCGCGGTGTCCGAAGAGGACATCGAGGCCGTGCTGCCCCGCCTGCGGGAAGCCCTCTCCGTCCTGGCCTAGCCTACTCGGCGCGGAGCCCTTCGACGGGATCGACGCGCATCGCGCGCCGAGCCGCGGGCAGGCAGGCGGCCAGGGACGCGGCCAGCAGCAGCGCTCCCGCCGCACCCATGGACGCGAGGTCCCCCGCCGACACCGCGAAGAGGACGCGGGACAGCGCGGGCTCGGACGCGCGCACGAGGATCCCTGCCACCACGAGCCCGCCCACGGCGAGCAGCGCGCCGTGGCGCAGGACGAGCATGCCGATGGCGGACGGCCTGGCGCCGAGGGTGAGCCGGATGGCCAGCTCGCGCCGCCGCAGGGCCACCATCCAGGAGAAGAGGCCGTACACGCCGAGCGCGGCGAGCACGGCGGCCAGCCCGCCGAAGAAGAGGAGCACGGTCATGAGCATCCGCGGCTCCGCCGTACGGGCCCGGAACCGCTCGGTCCAGGTCTGCGCGTCGGTCAGCGGAATGCCCGGCGCGACGGCGCGCAGGGTCGATCGGAGGGCGGCCACGGCCGCCGGCCCGTCCGTCGCCTCCACGGTGAGGAACATCGAGCGGAACGGGAACTGGCGGGCGTGGAAGTACACCGCCGGCTCGTCCACCTGCCCGAGGGGCATGTCCTTCACGTCCGCGACGACCCCGACCACCTGGAAACGCGCGCCGCGCACGAGGTTGGCGCCCAGAGGGCCGACGCCGGTGGCGGTGGTGGTGAAGATCGCCTGGGTCGCGGGCGCGTCCGGAAGGTAGCGGCGGACGAAGGCCTCGTTGACGACGACCACCGGCGGCGACGTACCGCGGTCTCGGGAGTCGAAGAAGCGCCCCGCGACCATGCGCGCGCCGATCGACTCGAAATAGCCGTCGGTGACGGTGATGTGCTGCACGGCGAGCGCTTCGTTCGCGCGGGCCGCCGATTGGCCCTCGATGGCGAAGGGCACCCGCCACCCCGAGTCCAGGGGCAGGAAGTTCGACGCGCCCGCGCTGCGCACGCCGGGCTGCTGGCGGAGGTGGTCGAGGATCGCGTCGTAGGTCGCGACCACGGCCGGCCAGCTCGCGTAGTCGCGGCCCGAGAGCTGGACGCTCGCCGTCATCACCTGCGGCCGGCCGACGCCCGTCGGCACGTCGGTCATCCGCCCGACGGTGCGCACGAGCAGCAGGGAGACGACGAGGAGCGCCCCCGCCAACGCGACCTCGCCCGCGACAAGGCCGTGGTACAGGGTGCGGCTGGCGCGCGAGACGGCGCGGTCGCCCGACTTGAGGTCCGTGGTCAGCTTCCGTCGGACGGTGGCCACGGCCGGCACCAATCCGAACACGAGCGTGGTGACGGTGGCGGAGGCGAGGATGAAGCCGAGGACGCGCGCGTTGATCACGGCCTCGGCGAGCCGAGGGATGGGGACGGGGGTGTGGGCCACGATGAGGGGCAAGGCGATGGCGGCCGCGAGCAGGCCGCACGCCGCCCCCGCCAGCGAGAGCACCGTTCCTTCGGCCAGGAGCTGCGCCACCAGCTGCCAGGGCGAGGCTCCCAGCGCGGTCCGCACCGCCATCTCGCGCTCACGGCCGAGAGCGCGGGTCAGGAGCAGGGAGGCGACGTTGAGGCAGCTGATCACCATGAGCAGCCCCACCGCGCCGAAGAGCACGACGAGGGCGGGGCGGTAATAGCCGAGCTGCTCGTCCAGGAGCGGCACCAGCCTCAGTCGCCAGGCCCGATTGGTCGAGGCGAAATCCTTGGCCAGACGGGCGGCCAGGACGGACGTGGCTGCGTCCGCGCCTTCCCGGTCCACGCCGGGCGCGAGCCGGGCCACCGCTTCCATGAAGTGCGCGCCGCGGCTGTGCTGGTGGAAGTCCCAGCGCGATCTCTGCCACACGTCGATCTCTCCGGGGAAATCGAAGTGCGGCGGCATCACGCCCACGATCGTGTACGGGGTGCCGTTGAAGACGAGCGTCTTGCCGACGAGGCCGGGGTTCGCGTCGTAGCGCGTCCGCCACAACCGGTCGCTGATCACCGCGATGAGCTCGGGGCTGAAGTGCGGACCCTGCGGCGGGAAGCCGGGGCCGACCTGGGGACGCACGCCCAGCACCTCGAAGAGGTTCGCTCCGGTCTCGACCGCGCGCACGCGGACGGGATCCAGCCCGGGATCGGTGAGGTTCACGTCCGGGCGCCACCAGGCCGCGGCATCCGTGAAGACGGGGAGGTCGCGGTAGTCCATGAAGTTCACGGGGGAGAGCCGCTCGTGGTTGACGCCCCGCTCCACGTTCGTGTCCCAGAGCGACACCAGGCGATCGGGCTCGGCGTAGGGAAGCGGACGTAGGATCACCCCGTCGACGAGCGTGTACACGACCGCGCTCGCGCCCGTGCCCAGGCCGAGCACGAGGACGGCGAGGAGGGCGAAGCCGCGGTGGGCGCGGAACTGGCGCAGCCCGGAGCGGAGGGACTGCCCGATCGACACGCCGGTGAGGCGGCGTGTGCGGTGCAGCGTGTGGCGCGACTCTTTCAGCACGGCGAGCCTCGATTCCCGGAGCGCGCGCAGCGCTTCGTCCCGCGCCTCCGCATCCGCGGCCCCGCGCGCGCGCGCCGCCAGGTAGAGGTCCTCGAGATGGGCGGCCAGCTCCTCGATCGTGTGATCGTCGAGGTCCGCGGCCCCGCTGCCGCGCGCCTCGCGCATCACGACGGCACGCCAGTCGATCATGCGGGCTTGACCCCCGCCACCAGGCCGAGGGCGGCGAAGAACCGGCTCCAGTCCGCGCGCTGCGCCGCCAGCACCTTGCGGCCCGATTCCGTGATCCGGTAGTGGCAGCGGCGCCGCTGGCCCGGCTTCTCCACCCAGCGGCTGCGCAGCCAGCCGCGGTCTTCCAGACGGTAGAGGGTCGCGTACAGGGAGGCGAGGGTGAATCGCAGCGTGCCTCCCGACCGCTCCTCGATCTGGCGGGCGATCTCGTAGCCGTGGAGGGAGCGGCGCTCGACCAGGGCCAGGATGAGGATCTCGGCGCTGCCCTTCTTGGCGGCGTCGATGACGGTCCGATCCGACATGATGGAGGACTATACGATGGAATCCTGTATATGAAAAGACCGTTCTGGCCGCCGTTCTGATGGCAGACCGACCTGGCCCCAACCTCTATCCGCTAACCCGGGCCGATCGATTTTCCGTTGCTGCCTATCTCAGGTACTTGTCGAACCACTCCACCGAACGCTTCTGGATGTCCACCAGGTGGGCGGGTTGGGAGATGGCGTGCCCCTCGTTCTCGTAGACCACGAGCTGGGTGGGCACGCCCAGCGTCTTCAACGCGTGCCAGAACTCGTAGCCCTGGGGCGTGGGCACCTCGGAGTCGCGATCGCCGTGGAGGACGAGGGTCGGCGTCTTCACGTTCTTGATGAACGTGATGGGCGAGGACTTCGCGTAGACGGCGGGATCGTCGTAAACGGACGCGCCGAAGAACGGCAGCATCCACTGGTCGATGCGGTTCTGCCCGTAGTAGCTCTGCCAGTTCACGATCCCGGCGCCCGCCACCGCGGCCTTGAAGCGACTGGTCTGCGTGACCGCCCACATCGACATGAACCCGCCGTAGCTCCAGCCGACCATGCCCACGCGGGCGGGATCGATGGGGGCGGCGGCCACGGCCGCGTCCACGCCCTTCAGGATGTCGCGCAGGTCGCCGTAGCCGAAGTCCTTGACGTTGCCTTGCGTGAAGGCGGCGCCCTGGCCGTAGCTGCCGCGCGGGTTGGGCAGGAGGACGTAATAGCCCTGCGTGGGCAGGATGGCCGTCCAGCGCGAGGGCCAGCGCGGCGACGAGGCCGACGACGGTCCGCCGTGCACGTTGACGACGAGGGGATGGCGCGCGGCGGGATCGACCTGAGGCGGCGCGAGGAGCCATCCCTGCACGCGCTGGCCGTCGCTCTCCCAGTGGAGGCTCTTCGCCTCGCCCCAGGGCGCTTTCACCGCGGCGTTGAGGCGCGTGACCGCCCGCCCGCCGGCGAGCGGACCGGCCCACACCTCCGGCGCCTCCGTGAACGACTCGTGGACGGCGGAGAAGGCGCGGCCGTCGCGGTCGAGGCTGAAATACGTGAGGAGGGCGGGACCGCGCCAGACCGTCGTGACCCCGCCCGCGGCCGGGCTGACGGTTCCGACCATCGTCTCGCCGTCGGCGTGGGCGGTGAAGACGACGTCGCCACCGGGCCGGAAGGCGATCCAGCTCGCCGATCCCGCGAAACCGGGCGTGAGGTTCCGCGGTTCTCCTCCTGCCGCGGGTGCAAGCATCACGTCGCCGCCCGTCGAGCCCTCGTCGCTCATGAGGCCGTGGATGACCGCGACCTGTGCCCCGTCCGGCGACCAGCGCGGCTGCGCGATCTGGAGCGGCGGCTTCCAGAGGGAGCGCGTCTCGCCGCTCGCCGCGTCGACGACGTAGAGCTGGGCCGTCCAGTAGTTGTTCGTGCCCGAGCCGTGCACGGCCTCGGCCGCGAACCGCTTGCCGTCCGGCGACCAGTCGTAATCGTAGACGTAGAGATCGGCCGGGCTGACTTCGCGCAGCTCGCCCCCGGCGGCGTCGACGATCGCGATGCGCTGCTCCTCGACCTTCTCCTCGACCACCCCCGCGTCCGGCTTGTAGGCGACGAGCGCGCCTTGTTCCTGGGCGGAGCCGGCCACGTACAGGACGGCGATCCGCTTGCCATCCGGGGACCAGCGAGGATGCTCGAGCTGGCCGTGGGCGCGGGTGAGCACGCGCGCCGCGCCGCCGGCCGCGGGCGCGACGTAGATCTGGAGCTGGCCTTCCTGGGCGGCATCGGACAGGAACGCGATCTCGCGCCCGTCCGGGGACCAGGCGACGTCGCGCTCGCGGTGGGGCTTGTCGTCGCGCGCCGCAGTGAGCACGCGCCGGCCCCCGCCGTCGAGAGCGGAGACGCGAAGGACCGATCGCGTCTCGGTTCCGTCCGCGCCCCGGAGCTTCTCCGCCCAGGCCACCCGGCTCCCGTCGGGCGAGATGGCGGTCTCGCGCAGGCTCACCACGCGGCCCAGGGCGTCGAGCACGGAATCGACGGACGGGCGCTCGGCGGGGGTGGCGGCGCGAGCCGGAACGAGGGCCAGCGCGACGAGAGCGAAGGCGAAAGCGCGGATGAGGGGGAAGGGGCGGGAGTGGTGGTGGATCACCGCGCGATTATGGCCCGCCGCGGCGGCCGCGCGGCACCCAGATCCACCAGGCTCGCCCGCACGTGGTCTCCGCGCACGTCGAGGCGGCCGATCGAGATGGGCAGGGTGAACCGCCGCGGACCCGCGCTGCCCGGATTGAAATAGAGGACGCCGTCGCGCGTCTCCTTCTTCGGTTGGTGCGAGTGTCCGGAGATCACCATCTGCACGTCGCGCACCGCACCGGGCCGCAGCGTCTTGAGGTCATGGACCATCAGCGCCGACAGGGCGCCGAGGTCCACCACCGTGGTCTCGGGCAGCGCGTCCGCCCACGGCCCGTGGTCGTTGTTGCCGCGCACGGCGATGACGGGAGCGATCTCCCATAGCGCCTGCAGCACCTCCGGCCCACAGATGTCGCCCGCGTGCAGGATCAGGTCGGATCCGCGCAGGGCCGTCAACGCTTCGGGCCGCAGCAGATCATGCGTGTCGGAGATGACTCCGATGCGCCGGCCCGTCTCGCTCGCGTCGTTCACGCCGGCATCGGCTTCCACAGGGGGCTGCCCAGGGGCAGGAACTGGCCGGTGGTGACTGCCGCAGGCTGCAGGTGCGGATCGGCCACGAGCAGCACCACCGTCGAGCCGAGGTTGAACGCGCCCAGCTCCTGCCCGCGCGCGATGGGGATCGGGGCCGGAGGCTGCCCGAGGGCGCCCGGCTGTCCCGAGTTCGTGACGAGGTCGGCGAAAGCCAGGCTCATGCGTCCGACGTTGGCCGCCCCCACCATGATCACGGCCACCGCGCCGAACTCGGGCGAGTCGATCAGGATGGACACCCGCTCGTTCACCGCGAAGAGGCTGTTCACGTGGCGGATGGCCAGGCCGTTCACCGGGAAGAGGCGGCCGGGAACGTAGCGCCAGGCGCGGATCTTCCCGTCCACCGGCGAGTGCACGCGGTGATACATGCTGGGGCTGAGATACAGGGTCGCGTGCACGCCCCGGGCGAAGGTGCGCGCGTCGTCCTCCGAGCCCAGAAGGGCGGACAGGGAGTACGTGCGGCCCTTGATCTGCTCCAGCCGGCCGTCCTCCGGCATCGTCCCGATCGAGTGCACCCGCGAGTCGCAGGGCGAGACGACAGTGTCCGCGTCCGCGCAGATCGGGCGCGCCCCCGCCCGCAACCGCCGGGTGAAGAACGCGTTGAAGGTCGGAAAGGAGGCGAGCGGCTCCGCCGCCTCCGACATGTCCACGCCGTAGGCCCCGATGTAGGCGCGCAGGAGGGGGCGGAGAAGCGGGCCCGGCACGCGCAAGTCGGCCAGGGAAGCGGTGACCCGGCTCATCCGAGGCGAGGAGACGGCGCGTACGAAAAGACGCTCGCCGACGTCGCGGATCATGTCGTTCTGAGCTCCTGTCTCATCCTATCCGGGGCCACGGCTTTGCCGTCGAGTGCCGCTCTGATATCGTTCGCGTCCCGCCGATACTCGGCCTGGAGGAGCCCAGCGATGGAGACTCTCAGCCTGACGAAGGACCTGGAGCCGAAGGTGTTCGAGTCCGTGGGACAGTGCGCGCTGTTCCGCGCCCTCAAGCCCGAGCAGATCCCGCAGCTGGTCAAGGTCGCGGAGCTGCAGCGGTTCGATCCCGGCGAAGCCGTCGTCAAGCAGGGCGAGCCCTCCGACTCGTTCTACGTGGTCATCGACGGCCTGGCCGCGGTCACGGTCAAGAAGGACGGCGGAGAGGTCGAGATCGGCGAGATCCCGCTCCCCTCGAGCGTGGGCGAGGTCAGCCTGCTCCTCGACGAGCCGCGCACGGCTTCGGTGACGGCCAAGACGAAGGTGACGGCGCTCAAGTTCTCGGGCAAGGCCTTCGAGGCGATGTTCCAGAAGATCCCGCAGTTCGGGTCGGCCCTGGCCTCCGGCCTGGCCCATCGGCTGCACCAGATCTCGGGCCGGATCGAGATCCCCGAGCTGTCGAAGCCGACCCCGCCGCCGCCGGAGGTCCTCGACCTCCTGCCCATGGAGCTCATCCAGCGGCACCGCGTCCTTCCCCTGAAGCTCGAGGAGAACGTGATCACCCTCGGGGTCGTGGACGCGCCCACGACCCAGATGATCAAGGCGGTGCACGACCTCCTGCCCTCGCTGGAGCTCAAACCCGTGCAGATCAAGGCGGAGTTCTTCAACGAGGTCCTCAACCGGCACGGCGGGGTCAAGGGCTTCGAGGCCAAGGGGAAGGCGGCGCCGGCCAAGGGACCGGAGCCGGTGGGCCGCTCGCCGCGTCTCGAGAAGCTGCTCGAGCGGGTGGTGGCCGAAGGCGCCTCCGACCTGCACCTCTCCGCCGGACACAAGCCGCACTGGCGCGTCGACGGCGACATGCGGGCCATGGACGACCTCGCGGTGCTGGGACCGAGCGAGACCCTCGAGCTTCTGGAGCCGGTCATGGAGGCGCGCCACAAGCAGCAGTTCGCGGAGGACAACGACACCGACCTCGCCTACGCCCTCCCCGGCTCGGCGCGGTTCCGCGTCAACGTGTTCCGCGACCGCTTCGGCGTCTCCGCCGTCCTGCGCCAGATCCCCTCGAAGATCATGACCTTCGAGCAGCTCGCCCTCCCCCCCGTGATCAAGCAGCTGTGTGAGCTGCCCAAGGGGCTGATCCTGGTCACGGGACCGACGGGCAGCGGCAAGTCGACCACGCTGGCCGCGATGATCGACCACATCAACAAGACCAAGAAGGCGCACATCGTCACCCTCGAGGACCCCATCGAGTTCGTGCACCAGAGCCAGGGCTGCCTCATCAACCAGCGGGAGGTGGGCGGACACACCCGGAGCTTCGGGCGCGCCCTGCGCGCGACCCTGCGCGAGGATCCGGACATCGTGCTCGTGGGCGAGATGCGCGACCCGGAGACGATCATGCTGGCCCTGGAGACCGCGAACACCGGCCACCTCGTCTTCGGCACCCTCCACACCAACAACGCGGTCAGCGCGGTGGACCGCGTCATCGACAACTTCCCGGCCGACCAGCAGTCGCAGGTGCGCAGCGTGCTCTCGGACGTGCTCAAGGGCGTGGTCGCGCAGACCCTGGTCAAGAAGAAGGGCGGGGGGCGCATGGCCGCCCTCGAGGTGCTGGTGGTCACGGTCGCGGTGGCCAACCTGATCCGCGAGTCGAAGACCGTCCAGCTCCCCGGGATCATGCAGACGAGCAAGGCCCTCGGCATGAGCCTGCTCAACGACGAGCTCACGCGCATGATCGAGACGCACAAGGTCGACATGGACGAGGCCCTGGCCGCGGCCGCGGACAAGGAAGACCTGCTGCGCCGGTTCCGGACCGGCCTCACCCTGGCCCAGGACTCGATGGCGGACGAGACCTTCCGGGTCGTGAGCGTGGTCCCCTCGTCCCCGGGCGCGCAGGCGGGCTTCTCGCGTGGCGACCAGATCATCGAGATCGACGGCCGGCCCTCGAAGGAGTTCACGCTGGAAGAGGCGCGGCAGCAGATCCGCATCGACGGCAAGCGCAACGTCACCGTCGCCCGCGACGGCAAGCGCCTCAAGCTCCTGATGGAGCTGGCCGGCCGTCTCGACATGCCGGCGGCCGGTCCCGCCGGTGCCGCCGCGCGCATGGCGCCGAAACGGCCCTAGGGCAACCGCCGAGGGGGTGAGGCCGGGAGCACGGACGACCGCGTTCACGGCCGCGGCCCTCGTCGGCTTCGCCGCGAACTCGCTCCTGTGCCGCGGTGCCCTCGGCCCCGGCCACGCGGACGCCGCCACCTTCACGACCGTCCGCCTGCTGTCCGGCGCGCTCGCCTTGTGGATCCTGGCCCGCCGCGGGCCGCGCGCCATCGCCGCCGCCGGCCGCTGGTCCTCCGCGGCCGCGCTCTTCGCCTACGCCGCCGCCTTCTCGTTCGCCTACGTACGCATCGGGGCCGCGGTGGGCGCGCTGCTCGCCTTCGGCGCCGTGCAGGCCACGATGATCGCCTGGGCCCTGCGCACGGGCGAGCGGCCCGGGCCCGCGGAATGGGGCGGCCTCGTCCTGGCCGCGGGCGGCGTCGTCTTTCTCGTCTCCGGCGGCCTGCGCGCACCCGATCCCGTGGGCGCGGCCCTCATGCTCACCGCGGGCGCGGCCTGGGGCGTGTATTCCCTCATCGGCCGCTCGTCCGTCCGCCCCCTGGAGACGACGGCGGGGAACTTCGCGCGCGCCGTG
>JADMIO011827143.1_pt1 | contig 23034 bp, 14 predicted proteins | sample 8958161 | NCBI WGS metagenome assembly JADMIO01 (sample SAMN16585339, study PRJNA669376) | soil metagenome | isolation source: Crop rotation soil | place: USA: Cullars Rotation, Alabama | collected 2011 | reverse complement strand
GCACTGGGCGGCGGCCTGCTCTTGCGCCGGCCGGCCGCGCCCCTCAATCGGCCGATGCTCGCGGTCATGCCCGTGGGCAACCAGAGCGGCTTTCAGGAACTGACCCCGTACCGGCTGGCCCTGACCTACGCGCTCACCGAGGAACTGGGTGCGTCCCGCTACGTGCGGCCGCTCACCTACACGCGCATCTCGGAGCTGGCCACGTCAGTCCTCGACCGCGGTCTCGATCCGTCGAACGTCGAACTGGTCCGCACCATGACGCAACAGACGCGGGCGCCCCTGGTCATCGTGCCGCGGGTGCTGCATGAGAACGGCGCGTGGCTGGCCGAGGCCGACCTGCAGGACAGCGCCAGCGGCGCCATCGTCGCGAAACTGCGAACCGACGCCGTCGCCTCCGCCTTGACGAAGGACGCCGCCTACTCCGCGATCGTCGCGCTGGCGCGCCGCGTCGAAGAGCACTTCGGCGGGACGAACGCGGCGCTGGCGCAGCGTAAGGCCGCCGCCAGGCTCAAGAGCCTCGACGCGGTCAGCGCGATGGCCGACGGCGTGTCGGCCTGGGATCGGCAGGAGGTGTTCGCGGCGCGGCAGGCCTTCGCGAAGGCGTCGGCGCTCGACGGACGCCATCCAGCGCCGCTGCTGTGGTTGAGCCGAGCACAGGCCGTGCTGGGTGAAGCCGAAGCAGCCGCCGAGTCCGCCGAACGAGCGAACCGCCTGGTCAGCGACGACACCACGCCCGCCGACGCGCTGCTCGCCCGCGCCGTGTGGGCCACCGCCCGGCGCGACCTGACCGAAGCCGAAGACCAATACCGCGAGCTGGTGCGCCGGATGCCCGACGAGCCGGCCTGGTATCTCGAGCTGGCGGATTTTCACGAACGCCAGGGCCGCATCGACGAAGCGATCCGCGACTACCTCGCGGCGCTGGCGCAGGACCCGACGCTGCTGCGCGTCGACGTCGATCTGTGCCGCGTCTACCTGCGTAAAGACGAGTTGGTGCGGGCCCGCGAGCACGTCGCCACCGGCCTGAAGAATTTCCGAACGTTGGGCATCCCGGACGGCGAGGCCCAGGCGTTGCTGTGCCAGGCCGATCTCCTGCGGTTGGGTGATGCCACCAATCGGCAGGACGCGACGGAAGCCGGCTTCCAGGCGCTGGCCATCTTCGATCGCCTGGGTGAGCGGTACAACGCCGCGCGGGCCGAGCATTACGTGGCCTTGACGCTCGGCGCGCAGGGCCGCATGGCCGAAGCCGTGCAAGCCTGGGAGCGGTCGCTGATCGACGCCCGCGCGACCGGCAATGCCATTCTCGAAGCCGCGGTCCTCATGAACCTCGGCGTGGCGTCCGAGGCGCTCGGGCGGCATGCCGACGGCCTGCGCTTCAACGAGCAGAGCAGCGCCCTCAACGAAAAGCTGGGCGACGAAGGCGAGGCGGCGCGTGCGCAGGCCAACGCCGGCGCGATTCTCGTCGCCTACGGGCCCGACCCTGACGAAGGCTTCCGCCGGGTGCAGAGCGCGCTGGCGGTCTTCAAGCGCCTGGGCGATCGCGCCTTCGAGGTCTTCGGCCTGCGGATGGCCGGCGCCTATCAGTTACAAACCGGGCTCATCGACGACGCGGAGCGAAGCTTCGATCGCGCACTGGCGGTGGCGCGCGAGCGCGGGCTGCAGGACGACACGCTCAGCGTCACCGTCGACATGGCGCGGACGGCCATCGCCAAGGGCGACTACGCGGCCGCCGCCCGGCTGGTCGACGCCGTCGTGGACGAGCCGCGGAGCCGGGAACAGACGCAGGCCGCCATCCTGAAGGGCCAGGCGCTGTCCTTGTTGGGAGCCGGCGCCGAGGCGCGGGCCGCGTTCGAACGGGCCGCCCGCGGCGTTGAAGGAGACAAAGGCTCGCGTCCGGCGCTGCTGGTTGCCGAAGGCGAGGCATTGTTCGAAGCCGCGGATCTGACGGGCGCGCGGGAACGGTTCCACCAGGCGCGCGCCATCGCCGCCAGTCCGCTGGTGGATGCCGAAGCGATCGAGGCCGAGGCGTACTCGGCGTATCTCGACGGACGGAACGGTGCACGTGGCATGGCCGCGGCCCGTCTCCGGGCGGCTCTGGCCGCGGCCGAGCGACTACGGCGCATCTCGCTGGCCGCTACCTGCCGGGTGCTGCTGGCGAGGCTCGCGCTTGAAGCCGGCGATTCAGGTGGTGCGCTGACCGCCGTGACGATGCCGGCCGACGTGGAAGCCCGGCTCCAGCCCGAGGTCGCCGCCGAGGTGCACTTGATCCGCGCCGACGCGGCGGGGCGGGCCGGCGGGAAACAGGCCGACGCGGCCCGTCAGGCCATTCGGCAGATCCTGGACAGGCTCCGGGCCACGGTGCCGGCAGAGCGACTCGACGCGTTTCTGGCGCGCCCGCGGATTCGTCGCCTGGTCTCGAGCGTTGACGGGCAAGCGACGGCGCAGGCGCGCCGATAGGAGGCGATGATGGGGTTCGGACAGTTCACGGGCAACAAGAGCGTCCACTGGTCGGTGAGTCACGAGGACGACACGGGAGCCACGGTCGGATTGACCGCGAGGATGAAGGCGGCCGGGCACCCTACGACGGGTCACGAGGTCAACGTCGACAAGGCGGCGAGCGGCCGCGATCCCGTGAGGCCGGCGGACGTGGGGAAGCGCAAGGGACACGGCGGGCGCTACCGCGTCCGCCTGCGGTTCGAAAAGAGCCAGGACGCGCACGAGGCGGCGGTTGCTGCGCAGCAGGTCGTGCGCGAGGACGGGATGTACGTGCTCGTCATCGATGTGCCGATCATCGAGCGTGACGACCCGACCGACCCGCCGGCAAGCGAAGTACGGGTCGACTGGTAGCCTACCGGGTGGTGCCCGAATCGCGCCTGTTCATGCCGCTACTCCTCTTGCTCGCATGAGCTGGGATCGGGCGATAGCACCACTTCACGCGGCGCTCCCCCAGGTGTGGGAGGCTCACCCCGAGCTTCCCACCAGCTTCCGCCACACCCGGGTCAGGCTCGAGCCGCTACCCGACAGCAGCGGCTCCAGCGCCTCCCGCAGCAGGCCGGCCGTCTGGAATCGGGCGGCGGCGTCCTTCGCCAGCAGCCGCGACACGATCTGCTCGAGCTGCCGCGGATGCGACGATATCGTCGTGAGGGCGGGCGCGTCCTGCTCGAGCACATTGTTGACGGTGTCGCCGGGTGAAGCGCCGGCAAACGGCAGCCGCCCGGTCGCCATCTCGAACATCACCACGCCGAGCGAGAAGAGATCGCTGCGCGGATCGACCGGCATCTGCAGGATGCGTTCGGGCGCCATGTAGTTCGCCGTTCCCAACGGGCGGCCAGGCAAGGTCGAGCCGGTCAGATTGTCACCCCCACCGGCATCGGCCAGATGAAAGCGGCGCGCCAGGCCGAAGTCGAGCACTTTGACGTGACCGTTGCCGCTCACGACGATATTGCCGGGCTTGATGTCGCGATGCACGACGCCCTTCTCGTGCGCGGCACCCAGGGCGTCGGCCACCTGCAGCGCGATGTGCACGAGCGCGGTGGTCCCGAGGGCGTGGCGCGACATGTAGGTCTTGAGGTTCACCCCATCCAGGCGTTCCATCGCGATGAACTGCCGCCCGTCGTGCGTGTCGATCTCGTAAATCGTGCAGATGTTGGGATGGCTCAGCAGCGCGATGGTCGCGGCCTCGCGCGCGAACCGTCTGGCCGCGTCGGGATCGGTGGAGAGCTCGTCGGACAGGAACTTCAGCGCCACCTTCCGCGGCAGCCTGGAGTCCTCGGCTTCGTAGACCACGCCCATGCCGCCCATGCCGAGTTTCCCGACGATCCGATAGTGGCTGACGACCGTGTCACGCATGGCAGCCGGCGATCTCCTCGACGATGGATGCCTCGAGCCGCGCGCCGCGTGCAGCGGCGGACAGCGCGGCGAGTACCAGCAGAGTTCGACGGCAGTGTAGCGCAGACGTCGCGCTCCCGTTTGCCGCTATCATGAGGCATGCCACAAGGCGGCGCCGGGGATCCCGAGGACGACCAGCCGGCAGAGGTCGACAGCGATGCCGCGGGCGAAACGGTGGAGGGGGACGACGGCCTCATCAGCGACGAGCCCACCATCGAGCTCGTCTTCCGGGCTCGCGACGGAGATCGCGTCGCAGTCGAGGCTCTGTTGCAACGCTGCCTGCCGGACCTCAAGCGCTGGGCGCACGGCCGGCTGCCGGCCTCGGCGCGCGGCTCGCTGGACACGAGCGATCTCGTGCAGGAGACGGTTCTCCACGTGCTGCGTCGCCTCGACCATTTCGAGCCCCGCCACGTGGGCGCGATGCAGGCCTACTTGCGGATGTCGGTGATCAACCGCATCCGTGACGAAGTTCGCAAGGTGACGCGGCACCCGGCCCCGGGCGAGTTGTCGGGCGACCTGGTGTCCGACGATTCGTCACCGCTCGAAGTGGCCGTCCGCCAGGAAGCCTACCGGCGCTATCGGACGGCCCTCGACGGGCTGTCGTCGCGCGAGCGCGCCTTCATCGTGGCGCGCATCGAAGCGCAGTGGACGATCGCGGAGGTCGCCACCCACTTCGGGATCGTCAGCCCCGACGCGGCCCGCATGGCGATCGGCCGGGCGCTCAAGCGGCTGAAGAAATCCCTGGACGCGGCGACCCGCCGCGACGACGCCTCATCCGAATCCTGATCGCCCTGCTCCAGCGCTGCGGCGCCACGAGCCGGGCGCGCGTCCCCGCGTCCTGACACGCCAGTCAGACCAGCGTGACCGTGCGGGCGCTGGTGTGGGCGCGAAGTACGTCTGCCGTGAGCTGCTTGCTGAGATAGACCTTCGAGTTCCGGTGGTCGCCGGGCGCGGGTTCATGCTTGATGACGTCGAACCGCAGGTGCGCGAGCATGCCACGCATCTCGTAAAAGCGGTTCTTGGTCTTGACCACGACTTCGTGGAAGCCCTGCTCGATGGCCCAGGCCTCCGATTCCTCGGTCAAGGCGCCGAAGTGTCCCTGGCCCCGCCAATCGCGGCGCGTCCCGCCAATCCAGCTGTAGAGGACGCGGCGCTCGGAGAAGTCGAGCACGTCGTGCAGCCGCGAAACCAGGTCGGCCAGCTTTGGCTCCCGTTCCTCGGCGCGCAGCTCGTGGACGATCTTGAAGGACACGGGCACCACCGCCGACGGATCGTGGGGTAGCGCCGCCTCGGCCATGAGAATCAGCGAATCACGATCGCGTAGCCGCGCCGTGATTTCCGACGCCGTCTTCTTCCGAGGAAATTCTCCGAAGTATTCCTCGATGTACTGAATCTCCAGCGCGCCCGCCTCGAGGGCGTAGCGCTTGATGAGGTACTCCACCTGTTGATTCTGTCCGCACAGTCGGAGCGCCGCAATCGGAGAGATTGCCTGCCGCCCGGGCACGGGTTGCGGAGCGGATTGTTGCGCCGGTCGCCGCTTCGGCGCGAATTTGCCGCACGCGTGCAGAGAAGTCGTCGGTGCGCAGGATGCGGAAGCCGAGCTTCGTGCGAAGTGATACGAAATCCGTGCTGATTGTGCACAGAACAGACGTCATCATGCACTCCCAGCGGCCCATTACCCACGTCGAAGTATTGGAATTTGCAGACTGCTGATGAATTTATGCATAATGTGACGTCGTGCATTGTCGCCCCTGTGGGCGGACGTTCATGCATCAGCAGAGAAAGGATAGGCCTCCAGATGGGATCCGCGCCGCTGTCCGAAGCGATCAAGAGCATCCGAGAGTGGTCATTGAACGAGGGGCGCGTGTCGACCGTTCCCTCCGGCAAAGCCACTGATTCGTTTGGAAGTCTCGTTTTCAACGACAAGGTCCAGCAACAGCGTCTCCCGAAGCCGGCGTATCGGGCGCTGCGGGGCACGATCACTCGCGGTGAACCGCTCGATCTGGCGACGGCCGACGCCGTGGCAGCGGCACTGAAGGACTGGGCGACGGAGCGCGGCGCGACGCACTACACGCACTGGTTCCAGCCGCTGACCGGCAGCACGGCGGAGAAGCACGACTCGTTTCTCTCGCCCTCGGCCGACGGCTCGGCTATCGCGGAGTTCCGCGGCAAGGAATTGATTCAGGGCGAGCCCGATGCGTCGAGCTTCCCCTCGGGCGGCATGCGCTCCACGTTCGAGGCGCGCGGTTACACGGCGTGGGATCCCACCAGCCCGCCGTGGCTGTTGAACGACGGCAACTGCGTCACGCTGGTCATCCCGACCGCGTTCGTCAGTTGGACCGGCGAGGCCCTCGACAAGAAGACGCCGCTGCTTCGCTCGATGGAAGCGGTGTCGCGCGAAGCCGTGCGCGTGTTGAAGCTGTTCGGTTCGACCGCCGAGCGGGTGTTCGCCACCTGCGGTCCCGAACAGGAGTATTTCCTCATCGATCGCAACTTCTACTTCGCGCGCCCCGACCTGATCAATGCCGGCCGCACGCTCTTCGGCGCCAAGCCGCCCAAGGGGCAGGAGTTGGAGGACCAATACTTCGGCGCCATTCCGGCGCGCGTGCTGGCCTGCATGTCCGAAGTCGAGGCCGAACTGTTCAAGGTGGGCGTGCCGGTGAAGACCCGCCACAATGAGGTGGCGCCCAGCCAGTACGAGATCGCGCCGGTCTTCGAGAACGCGAACGTGGCCGCCGACCATCAAATGATGACGATGGAAACGCTGCGCCGTGTCGCGCCGAAATACGGCCTGGCGTGCCTGCTGCACGAAAAGCCATTCGCGGGCGTGAACGGCTCGGGCAAGCACAACAACTGGTCGCTGTCCGACGAGTTCGGCAACAACCTGCTCGGACCCGGCTCCACGCCGCACGACAACCTCCAGTTCCTGGTGTTCTGCGCGGCGGTGCTGCGTGCGGTCGACAAGTGGCAGGGCCTGCTGCGCGCCTCGATCGCCAGCGCCGGCAACGATCACCGGCTCGGCGCGAACGAGGCGCCCCCGGCCATCTTGTCCGTGTTCCTCGGCGACCAGCTCACGGATCTCTTCGAGCAGCTCGAAAAGGGCGCCGCCAAGTCCACCAAGCAGGGCGGCACGCTCGACATGGGCGCCTCGGTGCTGCCGAAGCTGCCCCGCGACGCCGGCGATCGCAATCGCACCAGCCCGTTCGCGTTCACGGGCAACAAGTTCGAGTTCCGCGCCGTGTCGTCCAACCAGAACATCGCCATCCCGAACGTGGTCCTGAATGCCGCGATGGCCGACTCGCTCGACGAGATCGCCACGGAGCTCGAGAAGGCCACGGCCAAGGGCGAGGATCTGAAGGCGGCCGTCGGCAAGCTGCTGACCCGCATCATCAAGCAGCACAAGCGGATCATCTTCAACGGCAACAACTACTCCGCGGAGTGGACGAAGGAGGCCGCCAAGCGCGGGCTGCTGAACCTGCGCAACACCGTGGACGCGCTGCCGCAGCTGGTCACGCCCGAGGCCATCAAGCTGCTCGAGCGCTTCAAGGTGCTCAATTCACGCGAGGTACATGCACGCTACGAGGTGTTCCTCGAAAACTACGTGAAAACGATCAACGTCGAAGGCCAGCTGATGGTCCTGCTGGCCAACCGCTACATCCTGCCGGCGGCGCTCGAGTTCCAGAAGCAGATCGGGCAGAGCGTGGCGGCGGTGAAAGCGGGCGGCGCGACCAGCGCCTCGGCCAAGAAGCTGCTGAGCAAGTACACCAGGCTGGTGGATGCGCTGCGGTCGCAGACCGACGCCCTGACCGTACTGCTCGACCACAGCGGCGGTTCGGCGGAGCAGCACGCCAAGTTCATGCGCGACAAGGTGATTCCGGCCATGACCAAGCTGCGCGAGACGGGCGACACCATTGAGACGCTGACCCCGCACGGTCTGTGGCCGTTGCCGACCTACCGGGAGATGCTGTTCGTGAAGTAGCTGACGACATCCATGTGTCGGCGGCCCGTGGGGCCGCGCGGAACACCGAACGGGGAGCAGGCGAGCAGCCGGCTCCCCGTTCGTGGTGTACGGGTGGCGACACGGCCCCAGCGGTCTCTTACCAATTCTGAGTAGGCCTTTCGCTCCCCGAAAGCCCCGCGCGCGGCGCCGGAGGGCGCGGTGGCCCGGTGTAGACTAGTGCTCCCGCGCACGACGCGCACTTTGGGGTCATGGGCATCTTCGAGAAGTTCCGAACGCAGCCGCGCTGGAAGCACGCCGATCCCGGCGTACGGATGGCGGCCATCTACGAACTGGGGACCGACGAGCAGCCGGTGCTGAGCGGAATCGTCCGCGACGACGCCGAGGCACGGGTCCGCAGGGCCGCCGCGTCACGCATCGACGACACCACCGTGCTCGGCGACGTGCTGCGGACCGACCCCGACGCCGATGTCCGCGCCGAGGCATTGCGCCGCCTGGTGGGTCTGGCCGCCGAAACCGCCGACGCCGGCGTGGCGCGGGACGTGGTCGCGCAACTCGTTGAAGGCGGGCACTCGCGGGAGTTGGTGGTCGTCGCCCGCGACAGCGCCGCCGCCGACGTCAAGGCAGTGGTGGTCGAGGCCCTCACCGACAGTCGTGCGCTCGGCGCAATCAGCCGGCAAGCCAGTGACGGCCCGACCCGGCTGCTGGCGCTCTCGCGCCTCTCCGATTCCGACGAGCTGTGCCAGGTGGCCTTGCGGTCCGAATACACAGACTCGGCGGTGGGCGCCTTGGGACGCCTGATCGATCCCAGCTCGATCGCAGCTGTCGCGCAGCGCGCGCGAAACAAGGTGGCGATGCGGAAGGCGCGCGCCCGCGAGCGCCTGCTCGAGGAGGCCCTGCGCGCGGTACGGCCGCCGGCGACGCAGTCCGCGACCATGAGCCTCGAGGATCGCCAGCGCGCCGCGTCGCTGGCCGCCGAGGCCGAAGGCCTGGTCGCGGCCGAGGATCCCGCGATCGTGGAGGCCAGCGTGACGCGGCTGCGCGTGGCCTGGGCCGAGCTGCAGGCCGACACGGACGTGGACGCCACCCTGCAGGAGCGCTTCGACAACGCGCTCGAGTCGATCCGCGAAGCCACCGCGGCACGGGCGGCCGAACGCCAGGCCGAAGAAAAGCGGCAGCGGGAACGTGAGCAGGAAGCCGCAGACCGCGTTGCGGTTTGCGAGGCGATCGAAACGCTGGCCGGCGACGGCGCGCTCGACCGGTTCGCCGAGCTGAAGGTCCGGTGGGACGGCCTGCCGCCCCTGACCGGCGACTATTCGGCCACCTTGACGCGGCGCTTCCAGGACGCGTGCCGGCGATTCGAAGAACGCGAGCGACGGCGGGGTCTGGCCGCCGTGGCCGCCGAGCGCCTGGATACGCTGGCCGCCGAGCTCGAACAGCTGGTCACCGCCGAGCAGGCGCTGCCCGACGTGCTGGCCCGCTGGCGCATGCTGCGGCGGGACGCCGACGTACTGCGTGAGATGGGTGATGCCAACCCGTCAGCCGCCGAACGCGTGGAACGCGCGGTGGCGACGCTCGAGGAGAAAGAGCAGGAGCTGCAGCAGATCAAGGCCAAAGAGGAACAGGACAACCTCAAACGCCTGCAGCAGCTGTGCAAGCAGGTGGAAACGCTCGCCAGCAACGATCAGCTGACGCTCAAGGCGGGCGATCGGGCGCTCGCCGACATCCGCGAGGCGCTCGACGCGCGCCGGCCGCTGCCTACCAAGGCCGATCGCCAGGAGATTCAAGCGCGGCTGGACGCGGCGCGGGCCCGCTTGGCGCCGCGCGTGCAGGAACTGCGCGACGCGGACGAGTGGCAACGGTGGGCCAACCTCCAGGTGCAGGAGGAACTGGCCAAACAGATGGAAGCGCTGGCCGCGGAACCGAACCTGGACATGGCCGCGCGCAAGATGCGCGAGCTGCAGGGACGCTGGAAGACGGTAGCCCTCGCCCCGCGCACGCAGGGCGAGGCCATGTGGCGGCGGTTCAAGGCCGCGCAGGAGAGCGTCTTCGCCCGCACGTCCGCCTTCATGGCGGCACAGCACGAGGCGCGCAAGGCCAACGTCGAGAAAAAGCGCGCCCTGTGCGAGCAGGCCGAGGCGCTCGCGCCTTCGTCGGACTGGGTCAGGACCGCCGCGGCGCTGCAGGCACTGCAGGCCGAGTGGAAGGCCATCGGCCCGGCGTCGCGCGGTCACGAAAAGGCGCTGTGGGAACGCTTCCGCGCCGCGTGCGACGGCTTCTTCAGCCGCCGGCAGGAGGATTTGAAGAAGCGCAAGGACGAGTGGTCGGTCAATCTCGCGCAGAAAGAGGCGCTGTGCGCGGAGGCGGAGGCCCTGGCGCAGTCCACCGACTGGGAGGGCACGGCCGCACAACTCAAACGCCTGCAGGCTCAGTGGAAGGGCATCGGTCCGGTCCGCCGGGCGAAGTCCGAAGTCATCTGGCAGCGCTTCCGCACGGCGTGCGACGCGTTCTTCGACCGCTACAAGCACCGCGACCAGATTGATATGCAGGGCAAGGCCGCGGCCCGCACGCAGGTGATCGCAGAGCTCGAAGCGCTGGTGCCAGGCCACGCGGACACGGCCCCGCCTGAAGGCCTGCTCGAGCGGATTCAGCAGGCTCGCACCGCCTGGCAACACGCTCCGGAATTGGCGCGGTCGCTGCAGCAGGACCTCGCGGTCAAGTACCACGACGTGCTGGCGCGCCTGGTGTCGGCGTGGCCGGGAGCGTTTGCCGGCAGCGAACTGGACCCGGACCACACGCAGAAGCGAATGGAGAAGCTGCTGGCGCGGGTGGAGCAGTTGTCGGCATCGCACGCCCCCGCATCGCAGCCCGCCGCCGCGTCGCCGGCCGAGCTGCTGGCGCAACGCTGGCGCGAGCGCCTGGCCGCAAACACGATATCGGGCGGCCAGAACAAGAACCTCGAGGAGACGAAGTGGAAGGAGGCCGAGCAGGAGGTTCGCTCGGCCCAGCAGCAATGGATGAAGCTGGGGCCCGTGCCGGCCACCGTTGCCGGCCCCCTGAACGAGCGCTTCCAGCGCGCCTGCCGCAAGTTCTACGACGGCCGCCGCCGCGCGTCCTAGCCTAGTCGCACCCGACCGCGCAGTACAACGCCAGCGTCCGGGTGGGGGGCGCTCCGAAAGCTGGGTCGCAAGAAACGGCAGAGCACAGTTTTCTCCGGCCCCCACCCCGTCCACCGGCATGGCGGCACTCTCGTCGGCAGCTCCTCCTCGATGTGCGACGTCCTGCCCGCACACCTGAACTAGGGATGGCCGCGCGCTACCCACTCAACGCCGACACCGTCAGAACGACTTTCTCGTCGTGTCCGTTGCAGGTAATGCCGGTGAAAAAGGTCGTCGAGACCCCATGCTACGACCCGCCGCGTCAACGACGTGGCGAAGTCCAGGCATTCAACAGCAGTTGTGGTTGCTGCGACGGCCGCGCGACGACTGCGGTCTACTCAATAGGTAGTTAGATTAGCCAGAGCGGACACCAGATCGAATGGACAGACTTGAGTTCGAGCGGCGTCTCATGGTGGCGGCAAGCGGAGCACGACGAAGAGATCTTTCCGGAGGACTCGTTGCCTTTGGCAAAGGCACACGGGCCCTTCGCGGCTGCTGGCGCAGCCGATTGGTTGTGGCGTCGGGGCAGAGTCCCGGAATGGTTCGATGTCAGAACGTTCGATGCCGACACATCATCGACGACGCTCTGGCTTCAGACCTGATCGCGGTCTCGACATTCCGATGGACGGTAGACGCGCAGATCGCCAAAGGGATTTTGGATGAAGTAGGGATCGAGTCGATGATTCGGTCGGACAACGCCGGCGGGATGTATCCAGCCATTGCCGGCGCTGACCTGCTGGTGAGAGCTCCAGATGCAAAAAAAGCCGTCCAGGTTCTTCGGAGGCGGCGGCCGTCACACTGAGCAGCAGCGCTAACGGGATGCCGCGACCGCCTGCCAACTCGAGGACGCCGTCACCATGCCGGTGGACGGCGCGTGGGGCCGGAGAAAACTGTGCCCTGTCGTCACTTGCAACCCAGTTTTCGGAGCGCCCCACGCCCGGACGCCGGACGTTCACCGGCGTGGCCCGCGCGCTACGAACCTTCGAGGTAGGTGTAACCGTGCAGGCCGTCTTCGTAGAAGCGGAGCAGCCGTCCGGCGCCCTCGTAGTCCACCTGGCCGGCGTGCACCGCGGTCTCGACGTCGGTCCGTAGCTTGCCCAGCAGGGCCTCGGCGTCGAACTCCACGTAGTCGAGCACTTCGCGCACGGTGTCGCCCTTGATCAGGGTGTCGAGGCGGGCCGCGCCGTTCTCGTCGAGGCTGACGTGCACCGCGTGGGTGTCTCCGAACAGGTTGTGCAGATCACCGAGAATCTCCTGGTACGCACCGACCAGGAAGATGCCGAGATAGTAGGGGTCGCCGGTGACCGTGTGCAACGGCAGCGTCTTCTTCACGTCGCGGCGGTCCACGAACCGATCGAGCTTGCCGTCGGAATCGCACGTGATGTCGCCGAGCACGGCCGGGCTTCCCGGCTTCTCGTTCAGCCGGTGGATCGGCATCACGGGGAACAGCTGCTTGATGGCCCAGCTGTCCGGAATCGATTGGAAGAGCGAGAAGTTGCAGAAGTAGGTGTCGGAGAGCTGTTCGTCCAGGTTCTGCAGGTCCTCGGGCACATCCGGCATCGTCTGCGCGATGCGTTGGAGCTTGGTGGCGATGGCCCAGAACATGTTCTCGGCCATGCTGCGCTGCTCGAGCGGAAGGTATCCGCCGGAGAACAAGCTCAAGGCCATGTCGAGCGCCTGCTGAGCGTCGTGAAACGCCTCGAGCGCGTTCCGGGCATTGACGTGGTTGTAGGTTTCGATAAGGTCGAGTAGAGGCTGCTCCCACTCCGGGTTGGCGGTGGTCGGCACCTTCTCGTCGCGGAAGCCGGACACGCCGACCACGTTGAAGACCAGCACGCTGTGGTAGGCCACTACCGCCCGTCCGCTTTCGGACACGATGGTGGGATGGGGAATACCGGCCTCGTCGCACACGGTCTGGACGTGGTAGACGACGTCGCTCGCGTACTCCTCGAGCGTGTAGTTCATGCTCGACTCGAAATTGGTCTGCGATCCGTCGTAGTCCACCCCGAGACCGCCGCCGACGTCGATGTATTTCAGGCCGGCGCCGAGTTTGGCGAGCTCGGCATAGATGCGTGCCGCCTCGTTCAAGGCGCCCTTGACGATCCGGATGTTGGTGATCTGGCTGCCGAGATGGAAGTGCAGGAGCTTCAGACAGTCTTCCATGCCATGCGCCTTCAGCTCGTCGAGGCCGCGCATGATCTCGGTGACCGTCAGCCCGAACTTCGAACGGAAGCCGCCCGAGGACTGCCAGCGTCCGCTGCCACGGCTGGCCAGCTTCACGCGCATGCCGATCTGCGGCCGTACGCCGATTCGTGCCGCAGTGTCGATGATGAGCTGCAGTTCCGTATACTTCTCGACGACGGGGATGATGTGGCGGCCGATCTTCTGTCCCAGCATCGCCGTCTCGATGTACTCGGCGTCCTTGAAGCCGTTGCAGATGATCGGGGTGTCATTGTCGGCCAGGGCGACCACGGCCAGCAATTCGGGCTTGGACCCGGCCTCGAGCCCGAAGCGGTAGGCCTTGCCGAAGTTGAGGACCTCTTCGACGACCTGCCGCTGCTGGTTCACCTTGATCGGGTAGACGCAGCAGTACTGACCCTGGTACTGGTTCTGGGTGATGGCGTTCTGGAACGCCGAATGGATGTCCCCGAGGCGGTGCTTCAGGATGTCGGTGAATCGCACCAGCACGGGCAGGCCGATGCCGCGCAGCTGCAGACGATCCACGAGTTCTTTCAGATCGATGGATTGCGACGTGTCCTTGGTCGGGTGCACCTGCACGTGGCCGGCGTCATTCACCGAGAAGTAGCCGTTGCCCCACCGAGCCACTTCGTACAGTTCGTTCGCGTCGTGCACCGTCCAGGCGCGGGCGGTGGATGTCTTGGGATCGAGGGCGGTGCTGCGCCCGTTGGTGACCGTGCTCATGCCTGGCTCATCCTGCTCACTCCGTGTCTGTCGCGACGGTCCGTCTGCCATGGCCTGTGCGAGGCCCTGCGGCAATCGTACGCGCCGGGTCCGCATTGCTCAACGGGAAAATGCGCGATGCGCCGGCGGCGCGACGCGTTCTCGAGCCGGCGGCGCCGCCGCGAGTGGACCGTAGCTCCGTCGATGGGCGACAATATCGGTTTCCGATGCCGCCAAGAGACCCGGCAATTCGCGTGCTGATGATGCCGAAGGACACCAACGGGTATGGCACGATCTTCGGCGGGGTCATCCTGTCGCACATCGACCTGGCGTCAGCCGTGGAAGCGCACCGCGTCGCCGCCCATCGCTACGTGACGCGGGCGATGAACGCGGTGGAGTTCCACCAGCCCGTCCTGGTGGGGGACCTGGTCAGCTTCTACACGGAAACGACACGGATCGGTCACACCTCTGTCACGATACGCGTGGTGGTCGAGGCGCAGCGTTGGGGTGCCGCCGGTCCGGCCCGCGCCGGAATCGTGCGCGTCACCGAAGCGGAAGTCGTGCTGGTGGCCGTGGACGCCAAGGGACAGCCGACGCCCGTGAAACCCGAAGGGAACTGAGCGTGCAGTGGGTGAGTACCAGGGGCGCCGCGCCTCCGATTTCGTTCGTCGACGCGCTGTTTGCCGGCACCGCGCCCGATGGCGGCCTGTACATGCCCGAGCGGCTCGACCCGCTTCCGCCGGGCACGGTGGCATCCCTGCGCGGCGCGAGCGAGGTCGAGGTCGCAACGGCCGCGGTGGGCCACCTGCTCCGCGAAGAGATCGGCCGTGCCGAATTCGAGACACTGGCGCGGGCCGCGCTCGACTTTCCAGTGCCGTTGGTCCAGGTGACCGATCGGGTGTGGGCGCTCGAACTCTTCCACGGCCCGACGCTCGCGTTCAAGGACGTGGGCGCACGTGTCCAGGCCCGCTTGCTGCACCACTTCACCGACGGATCGCCGCTGACGATCCTCGTGGCCACCTCGGGCGACACCGGCAGCGCTGTGGCGCAGGCGTTCCACCGCGTGCCGGACACGCGGGTGCTGGTGCTGTATCCGGCGGGCCAGGTGAGCAACGTCCAGGAGGCCCAGATGGCCTCGATGGGCGACAACGTGCAGGCCATCTCGGTGGCCGGCACCTTCGACGACTGCCAGCGGCTGGTGAAACAGGCCTTTGCCGACGACGAACTCCGGCGCCACGTCTGGCTGACGCCGGCCAACTCGATCAACCTCGGGCGGCTGCTGCCGCAGGTGTTCTATTACTTCTTGCTGGCCGGCCTCGACGGCGAGGGCGCCGGTCCCGTCGTGGCCGTGCCCAGCGGCAACTTCGGGAACCTGACGGCCGGCCTGATGGCCAAGCGCATCGGTCTGCCGGTGGCCCGGTTCGTAGCCGCCACCAACGTCAACGACGCCGTGCCGGTCTATCTGCGAACCGGCAGGTACGAGCCGAGGGCCTCGCGCCAGACCGTCGCCAACGCCATGGACGTCGGAGCCCCGAGCAACTTCGAGCGCATGCAGGCGATGTACGGCGGGTCGGTCGAGGCGCTGCGGCGGGACGTGACGGGCGCGTCCTACGCCGACGCCCAGGTGGTCCAGGCCATCGGCGAGGTCTACCGTCGCCACGGCTACCTGCTCGATCCGCACGGCGCGATTGGCTGGCTGGCCATCAACGACGCTCTGGCCACGGCTGGCCCCAGGGCCCAGGGCGTCTTTCTCGCCACGGCGCACCCGGCGAAGTTCCGTGAGGTCGTGGAACCCGCGGCCGGAATCCCCGTCCCCCTGCCGCCGGCGCTCGCGGCCGCCCTCGAACGGCCGCGCACCTCGATGCCGTTGCCCGCCGACTACGCGGCGCTGCGCGGGCTGCTTCGGGGCGCTTCCGAGGCGGAGCCGCGCTAGCCGTGGACACGCCGGCGCGCTATCGTCCATCGGCCGGCGAGCAGCCGCGGCGTGACGTCATTCCCGATGCCTACCGCTGGGATCTGTCGTCGATCTGTGCCGACTGGGAGGATTGGGCCCGGGTCTTCCAGACGCTGGAAGCAGCGATCGACGCCTTCGCCGCCCGCAAGGGCACGCTGGCCAGTGGGCCAGTCGAGTTGCTGACCGCACTACGGGCGATGGACGATGTCGGCGTCCTCAGCTACCGCGTCTGGTACTACGCCGCGCTCCACTACGACGAGGACCAGCGCAACAACGAGGCGAACGCCAGAAGGCAGCAGGTGCAGATCGCCTTCGCGCGCCAGCAGCAGGCGAGTGCGTGGTTCAACCCCGAGGTCCTGGCCATCCCAATCGACACGATCCGATCGTGGATGCAGGCCGACGAGGCCCTCGCGGTCTACCGCTTCGCGATCGAGTCGCTCTTCCACGAACAGGAGCACGTGCTCGACGAGCAGGGTGAGCAACTGCTGTCCTACGCCAGCCGCTTCAACAACGCCCCGTCCGACAGCTATTCCGCGCTGACCACGGCCGACCGCAGGTTTCCGACCATCACGCTGTCCACTGGCGAGACGGTGACTCTGACCTACGGGCACTACCGGGCGCTGCTCGAGACCAACCGTGTCCAGGCGGACCGGGCCGCGGCCTACACGGCGTTCAACCAGACCTACGCCGACAACCAGAACACATACGCCGCGCTCTACAACGGCGTCCTGCAGCGCGACTGGTTCCACGCCCGAGCGCGCGGCTACGCCTCGACGCTCGACGCCGCGCTGCACGGCAACGACATCCCGACGTCGGTGGTCGAGAACCTGATCCGGGTCACCAAGGCCGGCGTCGAACCGTTGCGGCGGTATCACCGCCTGCGTCGACAGGTGCTCGGCGTCTCGCAGTATCGGCCCCACGACTTCTTCGTGCCGCTGGCGCAGCACGACGCCCGCTATCCGTACGACGACGTCGAGGATCTCATCGTCGAGTCGGTCGCGCCGCTCGGCACCGACTACCAGGCGCACGTCCGGTCTGCCTTCGCGAGCCGGTGGATCGATGTCTTCGAGAACGCCGGCAAGCGCAGCGGCGCCTACTCGGCGCCGGTCTACGGCACCCATCCGTACATGCTCCTCAATTTCAACGAGACGCTGGACTCGGTGTTCACCCTGGCCCACGAGATGGGGCACTCGATGCACACGCTGCTGGCGCACGCCTCGCAGCCGTTCGTGTACGCCGGCTACACGATCTTCGTGGCGGAGGTGCCGTCCACCCTGAACGAGGCGCTGTTCCTCGACTGCATGCTGGCGCGGGCGGACAACAAGGACGAACGCGCCGTGCTGCTGCAGCACGCGATCGACAGCATCGCAGGAACGTTCTACACGCAGGTGATGTTCGCTGACTTCGAGTTGCAGGCCCACCGGCTGGTCGAGGCCGACGCGCCGGTCACGGCTGAAGCACTCAACGGCATCTACGGCACGCTGCTGCAGGAATACTACGGCGACGTCGTCGACCGCGACGAGCTGGCGCGGGTGACGTGGGCGCGGATCCCGCACTTCTTCGGGTCGCCGTATTACGTGTATCAATACGCCACCTGCTTCGCCACGACCGCGCGGCTGATGCAGGATCTGCGGTCGACAGACGCCGCGGTGGCCGCGGACGGCGTGGCGCGATACCTGGCGCTGCTGCGAGGCGGGGGCAGCGACTATCCAATGCGCTTGCTGCGCCGCGCCGGCGTCGACCTGGCCGAGCCCGAAACGGTGCAGGCCGTGTCGAGCGAACTCGACGTCCTGGTCGCACGTCTCGAACGCGAACTCGACGCCTGAGCCGGCCCTCTAATCCTCCGGAGACAGAGGTGATTGCGATGCAGCCTCACCAGCCGAGCTTGACGTACCTCCAGTGGCTGTTTATCATTGCATCCGGATTTACGGATATATGGCCGCACCCATCCTGGAGCACATGACCGCGCTGTCGGACCAGACGCGGTGCCGCGTACTGCTCCTCCTGGAGCGGCGCGAACTCACTGTCTCGGAGCTCTGTACAGTCCTGCAGATGCCGCAGTCCAGCGTGAGCCGCCACCTGAAGACGCTCGCGGACGATGGCTGGGTGACCTCGCGCCGGGACGGAACCAGCCGGTTCTACGGCATGGGACTCGACGACCTCGACCCGGCGGCGCGGCAGCTCTGGCCGCTGATCCGCGAACAGGTTTCGCAAACCTCGGCTGCGGGCCAGGACCAGCAACGGCTGGCGGCTGTGATCAAGGGACGCCGGACCACGTCGCAGCGGTTCTTCGCGACGGCGGCGGCCGAATGGGACCAGATTCGCGTCGACCTGTTCGGCGACACCTTCTACCTCTGGGGCGTGCTGGGTCTCATCGATCCGAACCTGGTCGTGGGCGACCTCGGGTGCGGGACCGGGCAACTGGCCGAGACCGTCGCGCCATACGTGCGGCGAGTGATCGGCGTGGACGAGTCCGACGACATGCTGGCCACGGCCCGAACCCGATTGGAGGCGCTGGGCAACGTCCAGCTCCGCAAGGGCGACCTGGAGGGGCTGCCGTTGAAGGACGGCGAACTCGACGTCGCGATCCTGTCGCTCGTTCTGCACTATTCTCCAGACCCGGCACGGGCGTTGGCCGAAGTGAACCGGGTAGTCAGGCCGGGCGGGCGGGTGCTGGTGGTGGACATGCTGCCGCACGAGCACGAGGAGTATCAGCGCACGATGGGCCACGTGTGGCTGGGTTTTTCGGACAAACAGATGTCGCGCATCCTGCACGGTGCCGGATTCGAGCAGGTGCGCACGCGAAGCATCCCGGCCGACAGACAGGTGAACGGACCGGCTCTGTTCGCGGCAGTCGGGTTCAAACAGTAGATCGACAGCACGGATCGACAGGGCACAGCTACAAACGCGGACGCCGGCAGGGCCGGCCCGATTGATGGAGAGGAAGCAGATGGCAACAGCAACGAGCACGCACGCATACGACCTGGCCAAGGCCGCCGGTCGTGTCCCGTACAAGGTGGCGGACCTGGGTCTGGCCGAGTTCGGACGCAAGGAACTGCGTCTGGCCGAGGGCGAAATGCCCGGCCTGATGGCAATCCGCAAGCGCTACGAAGGCCAGAAGCCGCTGGCCGGCGCCCGCATCATGGGCAGCCTGCACATGACCATTCAGACCGGCGTCCTCATCGAGACGCTGTCGCTGCTTGGCGCCGACGTGCGCTGGGTTTCGTGCAACATCTTCTCGACCCAGGATCACGCCGCCGCGGCGGTCGTAGTCGGCCGGCCCGAGACGGGCGGCACCGTCGAGAACCCGAAGGGCATCCCCGTGTTCGCGTGGAAGGGTGAGACGCTCGACGAGTACTGGTGGTGCACGGTGGAGTGCCTGGTGTGGCCCGACGGCAATGGCCCCTCGCTGATCGTCGACGACGGCGGCGACGCGACCCTGTTCGTGCACAAGGCCGCCGAGTACGAGAAGGCCGGCAAGGTGCCGGCGTTCAACCCCGAGTCGGAGCCCGAGGAATGGGGCGTCATCCTGAAGGCGCTGAGCTCCGAGCTCTCGAAGAATCCCGGCCGTTGGACCGGCATCGCCAAGGGCATTCGCGGCGTCTCCGAGGAGACGACCACCGGCGTGCACCGTCTCTATGAGATGGAGAAGAAGGGCACGCTGCTGTTCCCCGGCATCAACGTCAACAATTCGGTGACGAAGAGCAAGTTCGACAACATCTTCGGTTGCCGGCACTCGCTGACCGACGGCATCTGCCGCGCGAGCGACGTGATGATGGGCGGCAAGACGGCATTCGTGGCCGGCTACGGCGACGTCGGCAAGGGCTGCGCGCAGGCACTGCGCGGTCAGGGTGCCCGGGTGATCATCAGCGAAATCGACCCGATCTGCGCGCTGCAGGCGGCGATGGAGGGTTACGAGGTCAATACGCTCGAGAGCGTGCTCAACCGCGCCGACATCTTCATCACCACCACCGGCAACTTCAACATCATCACCGCCGAGCACATGGCGAAGATGAAGGACAAGGCGATCGTCGGCAACATCGGCCACTTCGACAACGAGATCGACATGGCCGGCCTGATGAAGACCCCGGGCATCAAGCGGATCAACATCAAGCCGCAGTACGACGAATGGGTGTTCCCGGATGGCCACAGCGTGATGATCCTGGCCGAAGGCCGGCTGCTGAACCTGGGCTGCGCCACCGGTCACCCGAGCTTCGTGATGTCGGCGTCGTTCACCAACCAGACGCTGGCCCAGCTCGAACTGCACGCCAACGCCGAGCAGTACGGCAAGACGGTGACGATGCTGCCGAAGAAGCTGGACGAGGAAGTGGCGCGGCTGCACCTCGACCAGATTGGCGTCAAGCTGACGGAGCTCACCAAGGAGCAGGCCGACTACATCGGCGTACCGGTCGAAGGACCCTACAAGCCGGACTTCTACCGCTACTAAGCGGCGGACGGAGTTCTGAGGGGGCGGGCTCCAATGGGCCCGCCCCCTTTTTTTTCGACTGAGGACCTGGCACCGCAAAAGAGAAGCGGCCGCCGAAGCCCCCCTTAGGGTCAGCAACTGCCGCCGGTTCGACCAGCACAACTCCCATCAAGCAACAAGCAGTGGTTGCGGCGGTCGTCGATCACTACGACAACTACTTCGGCCTGACTCTCACGCCCGCGGAGAAGGCCGATCTTGTTGAGTACTTGAAAACCCTCTAGCCGCGACAGCTGCTACGGGACCAGCTTGCTTCACGCGTGCCGGTGGAGAGGTGTTCGGCGGCCGGTGGCCGAACTCGCTGAGGATGGTCTCGAGGACCGGCAGCATCCTGCCGGCCTGGCGCGCGCGGATCAGCCAATCCCATAGCGGCTCGAATTTCTTCCATCCGGCCGCGTAGGCGGCGTGTCGCAAGCCGGACAGCACCTCGCCGTGGGTCCAGGCCCCCCGGGCGATGGCGCCCCAGCGGTAGAAGTCGCGGTACGCCCGCCAGTAACCCTGCTCCAGTTGCTCGGCGGTCATCTGCGCCGGGGTGAACACGGCGTGGCGCGTATCGTACAGGTCCCAGTCGGTGGTCGTGATGCGGCGCTGCATCGACATCCGCTCGTGGAGCGCAGTGCCGGGATATGGGGTGAGGATGTGGAACGTGGCGGTTTCGATGCCGTGTCCGATCGCCCAGGCGACGGTGCGCTCGAAGACCGCCGGGCCGTCCCGGTCCATGCCGAAGACAAAGCTGCCGTTGATCATCACGCCCAGGCCGTGCAGGCGGCGAATGGCGGCCGCGTAGTCGCGTGTCAGGTTCTGATGCTTGTGCTGCTCGAGCAGGTTGCGGGCGTCCAGCGTCTCGAAGCCCACGAACAGACTCCGCAGGCCCGACGCCACGGCCTTCTCGAGCAGGTCCGGCGCCAGCACCGCGTTGACGGTAGCCGCGGCCTGCCACAGCCGGCCCATGCCACGCATGCCGTCGAACAAAGCAGTCGCGAAGCGTTTGTGGCCGAACAGGTGATCGTCCAGAAAGTAGAGATGCCGGCCGGGCAGCCGATCGATTTCGGCCAGGGCGGCGTCCACGGTCTGCGTATAGAACGACTTGCCGCCTTCGAAGAACGCTTCCTTGTAGCAGAAGTCGCAGACGTGCGGGCACCCACGGGAAACGACGATCGAGTTCGGCACCAGATAAAGCCGGCGGCGGATCAGGTCGCGCCGGATCGGGGGCACGCCGTCGAGCGAGCGCGTGCGGGACTGGTAGACGCGTGCGGCTCGCCCGGCCCGAAACTCGGCGAGAAACGTCGGCCACGTATCTTCGCCTGGGCCGAGGAAGATGGTGTCGGCGTGGGCCATCGCTTCGTCGGGCAGTGAGGTGACGTGCAGGCCGCCGAGGACGACATAGGCACCGAGGCGGCGGTAGTGGTCGGCGATGGCATACGCGCGGAGGGCCGACGTGATGTAGACCTGGATCACGACCAGGTCCGGCCTGTCGTCGAGGCGCAGGGTCTCGACGTGCTCGTCCTGGATCTCCGTCTCGTCGTCCCAATCCAGGTAGGCGGCCAGCGTGGCCAGGCCCAGCGGCGGAAAGAGCGAGTACTTGATGGGCCTGAAGAAGGGGCTTGTGGCCTCGGTGAGCGCCGGGAGAATCAGCTTCACCTTCATGCCCGGACTCCGTCGCCCAGCAGCAGTACGCTGACGGCCCGTGGCTGAGGTCCGTCCAGTTCGACCAGGAACACGCGCTGCCACCGGCCCAGCCTCAGCGCGCCGTCGCTGACGTTGAGGCAGACCGACGGCGGCATCACCAGCGCGCGGCAGTGGGCGAACCCGTTGCTGCGCTCGCCCGGCATCAGGTTCACGGTCCGCACCGCGTGGTCGTCGTGCCGGTAACGGATCCCCGACGGGGCGAACTGCTCGAGCCGGTCGCAGAAGTCGGCAAGGAGCAGCGGTTCGTGTTCGTTCACGACCACCGCGGCGGTGGTGTGCAGGCTCTGCACGTTCAGGATCCCCGTCTCGAGACCGGCGTCGCGGATCAGGCCCTGGAGGCGTTCGGTCAGATCCACGAACTGGGTGTGGCAGTCGGTAGTAACGGAGAGGGTGACGCTGTGGCACGGTGACACGGATGCGAGGCTGTCCATCGAGATCCTCCGGGATGGACGTGCGCCCGTCGCGGGCGACGTCGTGGTTCACCCGAAGCATCCGGGACCGCTGGTCGGAAGTCTTCAGCGGCCGGTGAGCGATCAGTGAGATTGCGATGAGGGTGAGGGCCGCGTTCTAAGCGGCCCTCGCCTTGGGTCGCCGGGTCAGCCCCAGCGCCAGCCCGGCGCCGAAGAGCACCCCTTCGCCGGTGCCGATGATGGCGGCGGTCACAGGCCCGAAGTCCGGTTCTCCGATGAGGCGCGCCACAGGTGTGAGGAGCATCTGCGACCCCTGGGCGGCGGCGGCGATCGCGTGGAGCGTACCGCCGACCAGGGGCCGGCCGACCAGTGTCAAGGCCAGCGCGGCCAGGCCACACGCAAGCCCGACGACGCTCGCGGTGCGCAGCCGCTCACGTCCGCGCGGTGTGGGCAGGCCGCCCAGGGTCGGACCGGTAGCGGCAGCGTAGCCCAGTCCGGCGGCGGCGCCGAGTACCAGCCCGTCGAGGCCGCCGCCGATGTCCACGTGCATCCCGACGAGCGCCGCCAGTCCCCACCGGCCCAGCCACTGCGCCGCC
>JADMIO010996625.1_pt1 | contig 23035 bp, 11 predicted proteins | sample 8958161 | NCBI WGS metagenome assembly JADMIO01 (sample SAMN16585339, study PRJNA669376) | soil metagenome | isolation source: Crop rotation soil | place: USA: Cullars Rotation, Alabama | collected 2011 | reverse complement strand
CGCGACAACTTGTCCACGTGGAATTCTAAGCTTAGGATCCCAATGTGCTGGAAAGACTAGTCACGCGGGCGAATCTTGTAGACGTGGGTGCTGAACATTGGTGTGTCTTCCACCTTGAAGCCAGCGCGCTTGAGCCGTTTCAGCGCGTCGTTCTGAATTCGAGTGTGATGAGGCGCCAATACGAACAAGGTGCGTGCGCCTGAGTTTAGCAACACTGAAGTGAGCCCGTCGGACTGCATTGGAAGGAAACGAAGCTCAGCTGCAAGTTGAGGCGCACCGAGTCTGTCGAAGTAGAATGCGTAGAAAGGCACCGTGCGGCAGTAGAAGTAGTCGTCAACCTGACCGTTCCGCAGGTACACGTCTGGCGCCACAGACGGATCAGCACCCAGCACGAAAACCTTGTCGCCCGGCAAATGCTGCTCGATGACCCGCTGCGCGCTGGCACGCCAATCCTGTTTTCCAGTTTGACGATACTCGCCGTAGGCGACGACGCCCATCGCCAGTATGCAACCGAGCAGAATCGTCCCGCTGACTTCCTCTATAGGTGCTAGCTCCGCCATCACCCAAGCAATCACCAACAGCACCGGCGCGTACAGAATGAGCGCGTAGCGCAACTGCATAAACGGCCCCAGCCGACTCACTACAGCGAACTCTGCGAGCATCACCAGCAGCACGAGTGCAACCGCGCGAAACTTTGACCTTGAGATCAGAGGACGCACTCTGTTGGTTGCAGGCCTTCGTAGAACAGCGAGCAGGATCACTACGATGATCGCCACTCCGCCGATCCGCCACGCGGAGCCGAAGAACCCTCGCAGGAGGAAGTCGCGTGTCACATCCCTGGCGCTCTCAGCGTGCTGCCAACCAGCGATTCGCCAGCCGATCGTTCGTTTGAGTGCGAACAAGCCAGGGACGTACGCCAAGCAGAACGCACCACTCGCGAGAAGGACTTGCTTGAGACCTCGTCGCACAGCAAACGCGCGAAGAAATGCGATACCAAAGATGGCCGCAACGAGGAGCATCGCGAAGTAGTGCAGGTATGCGGCGAGTAGGAGCCAGCCAACGAGTCGAACCCAGATCGTTCGATTGGCGCCCGGATCTTCGTAAAGCTTCGTCCAATCTATCAATGCGCCGAGACTGCAGGCCATGAGGAAGCCGTACTGGCGAACGGTTTGCGCGTAGTAGACGGGTTCTGTGCCCAACGCGTACAGCGCGGCGGCGTAGTAGGCGACGCTCGTCGGTAGCGCCGGACGCAGCCCGCGCGCAGCGTAGATGATTGCGGCGATCGTCAGGACGCCGATCACGCAGCCGGGGAGCCGACCGGTGACCTCGTTCGCGGGTACAAGCTTGAACCAGGCGTACAACGCGAGCATGAAGCCCGGCGGATGACCATCAACATCCATCCACGCGTGCTTCAGCTGAGCAACGGACGCGGAAGTTGCGGTGGCCACTACACAGTAAAGCTCGTCGTACCAGAAGCTGCGCTTCCCGAGGTCCCAGATGCGGGCGACGACACCTACGCTAACAGAGGCTGCCAAGATCAACGAACTGATGCGTTTCATCATCGAGGGAACACAGGTCGGCGTGGCGGTCGAATCATGCCACAGCGACTCGCACTCCGTCGCGAACCGCGCACCTTCGGGTGCTCTAACTCCGCAGCAAAATGGCGCCACGGGTCCACAGTGTGCTGCTCGCGTGCCAGCGGGGCTTGGTGCGCTCCGTGGGCTGACCGCTCTCGCCACGGCACTTGCTGGTCTACGCGTCTAATCCGCGTAGCGCCAGCTCTGGTTGTTGATGGCGCCGTCAGTGGTGCAAGGGAACTGGAGCAGGGCAGCGCCGTCCGCTGAGCTGCCTCCGTCGACGCCGATGCACTTGCCGCTCTTGCCGTTGACGATTTGGAAGAAGCCCGATCCTATCGAACTGAGTCGCCAAGCCTGGTTGTTGGTGGAGTCGCCTAGCGCGCAGTTGAATTGCCCGATCTGGGCGCCATCGGCCGTGCTGCCACCGGAAACTCCAAGGCAAAGTCCGCTTTTTTTGTTGACGAGATTGACACTGCTGCCGGCGGATCGCTCCTCCCAGTGCTGATTGTTGGTTGGACTGCCGAGATCGCAGGTGTACTGGCCGGCCGGGGCATCGTTGGAGGTGCTGCCTCCCGAGATCCCGAGGCAGAGGCTGGACTTGCCGTTCTGGAACGCTCTACCGGGCGCGGAAGGCGGCGGGACATCCACGCATTGACCGGTGTTCGAACAAACGCCAGCACCGCCACCTGAGCGCGAGCACGAGTTGCCTTCGTCCGCTGCTCCACAACACCCATTCTGCGCGATGCAGGAACCGTTGCAATCCCTCGGCAGGCTGCCTGGACACGCGCACTGATGGCTGGTGTTGCAGGTCTTTCCGCCACTACATTCGCCGTTGCCACAACATGCGCTCCCAGCGATGCATGTGCCGTTGCAGTCCTGTTGGTTGCTGGGACAGGCACACTGATGGTTGGTGTTGCAGGTCTTTCCGCCGCTACACTCGCCGTTTCCACAACACGCGTTCTCCGCGATGCATGTGCCGTTGCAGTCCTGCAGGTTGCTGGGGCATGCGCACTGATGGTTGGTGTTGCAGGTCTTTCCGCCGCTACACTCGCCGTTGCCGCAGCACGCGTTCTCCGCGATGCATGTTCCGTTGCATTCGTTGAAACCGGAACTGCAGGTGCACTGGCGGCTCGACGTGTCGCAAGTCTTGTGGCCGGCCGCGTCGCAGTCCGCGTTGCTGCAACAGGCAGCCATTGGGATGCAAGCTCCACCGCACTGCTTGTAGCCAGCGTTGCACGTGAAGCCGCAGTTGCCACCGGTACACGTCGCTCGTCCGCCGGGAGGGACGACGCATGGCGAACAGGCGGCTCCGCATGTCGCGGGGCTCGTGTCATCTACGCACATTCCCGAGCAGTCGTGCGTACCAGCAGGACACATTCCATCGCAAACCGTCGACTCATCGATACACGCACCGGCGCAAAGCCTCTTGCCGCCCGTGCAAGACGCCTGACACTTGCCGTCGGTACACGCGACCCGGCCTCCCGAGGGCGGGTTGCACGATTCGCATGTGGGCCCGCACGCCTCGATGGATGTATCGTTCTCGCATCGGTCGCCACAAAGGTGTTGGCCGCTCGCACATTCACAATTCCCTCCGTTGCAGGTCGCTCCACTCGGACACTCGTCGGCGCCGCAACAGCTCGAGCTTGGAATACACGTGCCACCGCAGGGCTTCGCATCCGCCGGGCATGTGGTCGATCCGGCAGCGGAACCGGCGGTTGGAGTGGACACAGGCGCGCTCATGCCGCCGACAGGCAGAGAAGCAGAACCCGCAGCACTCGAGCCCGCTGCGGTGGGCGTCCCGCCAATCCCAGCTGTCCCTCCGGGGACTGCCTGCCTGCCGGCGGTTTCGGCAGGGCCGGATTCGCCGGCGACGTGCGACTGGGTTGGTGCGCCTGCGCTTGTTGTCCCGCCCATTCCGCCCGATGTGTCTGTGCCAGTCGTGGCGTTCTCGGCCGTTTGGATGCAATGACCCCCCATCTCCTTCGTACCGGTGGGACAAGTGGCATCACTACAAGCTGCGAGCACAACGCTCAAACACGCGAGTGCGTGGAAAACGTGACCGATCCGCGCGCGTACGAGTTGGTCGGATCGACGATGGCGAATGCCGTCTCTACAAACCTTGCAAGCCATAGAACCCTCCAACACGCTCGGTTGCTGGGGGCGACTAGCATGAAGCGGACCGGCAGCAAAGCCTTTGTTCCTAGAGTTTGAAGTTCGATTGCGGCAGTTCTGTCCTGCGATCAAGTTCGACATTTACTTCACCAAAGTCGCGGAGGTTGTTCGCGATCAAGCTCGAAATTGCGTTGCCGATAGCTACCCGTGCGCAGGGTTGCGCATCCACCAGCCATCGAGTTCGCCATCGCAGCTACATCTACACTCGCGTCAAGCAAACGTCGCTGTGGTGTACTGCAGCCGTGTAGAAAGCTGAAACGCGCGTTTTGTCGAACTCTGGCTGAGCTCTCTCTGCCATGTATTCGAGCTGGTCTCTATTGCATGCGATTTCATCAGGCGGTTCCAGCGAAATGCATTGTCAGTGCGCGCGAATTTGTAAAGGAGGGCACCAAACGATTGGATCAGAGCGCGCTCTGGTGCGGCCATTCGTGTTGCCACGAACGCTGAGCGAGTTGAACCTCGATACGTTCGTCCGTATCGTGCCGCCGCATGCCCGACCAGGACGCGCGCACAGGTATCATGTCGCGCTGGCGATGGTCCCGTGTGATCGTTGTCGCAGGTGTCTGCGCGGCAGCGGCAATCACAGTTCAATCGTTGTTTATTGGACTCGTGGGTGATGATCTCGTTCATCGCCAGTTCTTGTTGGATCACCTCGAATCTCGAGCGGCTCCCGGAACGTGGTGGAACATGTTCGACATGCGCCTCACGCCCGCGCTGGTGGAATTCGGCTATCTGCCGTGGTGGACGTCGCCCAATCTGCAGATGGCTTTTCTGCGGACTGTTGCGACGATTAGTCACTACTTCGATTACTTGTTGTGGCCGACGCATCCAGCTTTGATGCATCTGCACAATGTTTTCATTTACCTTGGAGTGGTCGCAACAGCATCACTGATCTATCAACGATTCCTCAGTGGCCCATGGTGCGCCGGCGTAGCGACGCTGTTGTATGCAACAGACGATGCGCATGCTCTTGGAGCGGCATGGATCGCCAGTCGCAACACGCTGCTCACTGCGTTCTTTAGCTTGCTCTGTCTCGCTCTGTACGCGCGCGGACGCGAAGCTGGCAGTCGTCTCGGAATTGGATTGGCAGCAGGCTCGCTTCTACTGGCTCATGCCAGCAGCGAAGGAGCGATCGCGGTATGGGGATACCTGATTGCATACGCTCTGTTCATCGATTCCGAATCGGCGCCTCGTCGGATACGCGCTCTTCTGCCGCTCGTTGCCGTGAGCGGCACGTGGCTCGGCGTCGCTGCAGCTCTTGGGTACGGAGTGCGCGGCGGTGGCGCGTATCTCGATCCGAGGCAAGTTCCTCTGAGGTTCCTCGAAGAATTGCCCCACAGGCTGCCTCCGTTGCTGCTCGCGCAGTTCGGCGTTACCGAGGAACTCGGTGCAAAACTTCCAAAGCCGGCGCTCGAGATTGCCCACGCTTTCACCTGGGCGCTTCTAGTCGCTATCCTCGTCCACGTCGCGCGCGTCTGGCGTACGGATCGAGTGACGCGATTCTTTGTCGTGGGCTGCGTCAGTAGCCTTCTGCCGATTTGCGCTGTTGGCCCGATCGGTCGGTTGCTCTATCTGAGTGGCCTTGGCGCGCACGCCTTGATTGCGCACTTCGTCGTCACGCTGTTTTTGCGACACTATCATCGACCGGTGCGAGCGATTGCACGTTCGTATGCGCTGCTTGTCCTTGCTGTCTCAGTGGCGACTGCAACGTACGGCGCTTCGGCTGGACCGAAATGGTGGGCGGACCTGCATCATCACTTTCTCGAGCGGGCGACCACACTTCCGCGTGGAGACTCGCTGAGCCATTCGACGATCATGGCGATCAATGCGCGAGACTATCTCGCCACACCGTTCATCATGCTGTATCGGCGCATCTTCGCAGCGCCGGGCCCACCAATCATGCATATCCTCGGGGTCAGCACTGATTCCGTGCGCGTGACTCGGCTGGACGATTCAGCGCTCGTGCTAACTCCGGAGCACGGATATCTCAATGATCGAACGAGTATCTTGGTTCGTTCGCGCGCCGAAAAGTTCTCGGTGGGCGACGAGTTTCGACTTCGTGGTGCAACCGTGCGAGTGGAAGTGCTGACGACAGACGGTCGGCCTGCGCAGGTTCGGGTGCAGACGCCGGCGCTCGAAGACCCGAACTTCGTTTGGGTGGTCTGGGATGACCAAAGCGAGACCTTCAAGAACTTCGCGCTTCCGGAGATCGGTCAGGCCATCGTCCTACCTGGATTGGGTCCCGCGCGTTAGCGGCAAGCGGGCATCGCCGATGCCAAGTAGACACGACGAATCACTTCAGACGAGCAGACGACGGTCCAGGAGACGCAACTTCGCCTCGTGGCACAAATAGCCAGGTCGCGCGGTCACGACTCATTCGTTAGCAATGAGCGACACCGTTGCGCGTGTCCCAATGAAATACCACTAACTCGTCTCCTGTGAGCCGGTGCCTTCGGATCGGCGCAGAGGACCGCCGCGCTCTTCGCAGAAGCGCGCGCGAATCACGGCGTGGATCCGTGTAACCGTCGAGGCCACGGGAGTAGCATCCGGGCCCGATGCTGCGTACAGCTTTAGTGGCCGCAGTCTTCTTGCTCTCTGGCGCTTGTGCGCTCGTGTTCGAGACGTTGTGGTTTCATCAAGCCGCGCTGGCACTCGGCAATACGGTTTGGGCCGCGAGCTTGGTGCTGTCTGCGTTCATGGCAGGCATGGCGATCGGCAATGCTCTGGCCGCGCGCTTTGGCGATCGCTTTCGCAACGGCTTACTCGTGTACGCCGGCCTAGAAATCTTGGTGGCGTTGGTAGGCACGGGGCTCGTCTATTGGATGCCGAGCTTCGGCGCGACGTTCGCTCGTCTTGCCCAACCACTGAGCAGTCAACCTGGGTTGCTCAGTCTGCTGCGCTTCTCGGGTGCCTTCGCTCTACTAGTACTGCCGTCGGTCGCCATGGGTTTGACGTTGCCACTGCTCGTTCGCGTCGTGAGCGGCTGGGACGGCAACTTCGGTCGGGTGCTTGGTGTGTTGTATGGGGCAAACACAGTCGGTGCGATGCTCGGTGCTGCCAGCAGCGAAGTCTTGATCGAACGCTTCGGGATTCGCGGAAGCGCGCAGTTTGCGTGTGCACTGAACGTGGTCGCCGCGCTGTTGGCGTTGTGCTTGGCGCGCATGCGAAAGCCGGCCGTGGCGGTGCAGGGTGCAGAAAGAACACCAACCAGCAGTGCCGCTGCGGGCGGCGCGGAGGTGATGCTGCTGGTGGCGAGTTTCTTGGCTGGACTGTTGCTGCTGTGCCTCGAGGTCATTTGGCTGCGCTTCCTCATGCTGTTTCTCAACGACACGCCTCTGGCATTCGCACTGGTGCTGGCAATGGTCCTGGCCGGGATCGCGATCGGCAGTTTGCTGGCCTCGTTGTGGAGCGGTTTCTTCCGGCGCGCCTTCGAGTACGCATTCATAGTCGCCTATGCGGGCGGACTGTTAGGGTTCTTCGGCTACTTGCTGTTCCCTAGGGTGTTGCAAGGGGCCTTTCCGCCATACCAGTCCGCGGTGACGATCCTGAGCATCGGCGCGCCGATCGTCATGCCCACGTCGATCGCTTCGGGAGCGCTGTTTGCATTGCTCGGGGCCTATGTGCGGAACATCCGCAACTCGGACAGCGCAGCCGTTGGACGCTTGAGCCTCGCGAACACGATAGGCTCCGCGTTGGGCGCGCTACTGGGTGGTTTCGTGCTCTTGCCGCGTCTGGGCATGGAGCTCGCGCTCATGAGCACTCTGGTTGCGTACGGCGTGGTGGGCGCGATGCTCGCCTGGCGCAGCCCTCGTCCGCGCGCGCTACGCTTTGTAGCGACCGCAGCTTTCGCGCTGCCGCTCGCGTTTTTTCCGATCGGAAAGATGCGCGACCAGTACATGCAAGCATCCGCGCGGCGCTGGGCGAAAGGCGAGGGCAAGCTGGTCAAGGTCCACGAAGGCACCACGGCGACGATGATGCACGTGGTTCATCATCGGTACGATGTGCCTCTGTTCGACCAGATCGCGACCAACTCCTACTCCATGTCAGTCAACAGCTGGTTTGGTCGTCGCTACATGAAGCTGTTCGTGTATCTACCGCTCGCTGTGCACCCACGCGTGCGGCACGCTCTGGTGATCGGGTACGGAATCGGAAACACGGCCCAAGCGCTGACTGACAGCAGCGAGCTCGAAACGATCGACATCGTCGACACTTCGCGCGACATGCTGGATCAAAGTCGAACGCTACGGATCACGCACGGTCGTTCACCGCTTCAGGATTCTCGAGTTCGCGTGCATATCGAGGATGGTCGATTCTTCCTGCAAGGTAGCTCCGCTTCGTACGATTTGATCGCGGGCGAGCCGCCGCCACCGATCATGGCCGGGGTGGTCCACCTCTACACGTCCGAATATTTTCAGCTGCTGCGCGCTCGACTCGCTCCGGGAGGGATTGCGACGTATTGGTTGCCGGTGATCAACATCTCCTCGAACACGACTAAATCGTTGATCGCCAGCTTTTGTACGGCGTTCCCAGATTGCTCGTTGTGGCACGGCGCGGGACGTAACCTGATGCTGATGGGTGCGCGGGATGCGCGCGGTCCGGTCGACGACCTCCGCTTCAGTCAGCAATGGCGAACCCCCGAAGTCCGCGCCGAACTCGCGGATCTCGGTTTGGAATTGCCCGCACAACTCGGCGCGCTGTTCATCGGCGACGCGCCATATTTGACAGCCCTCACATCGGATTCGTTGCCGTTGACCGACGATCAACCTGCGCGAATGCAGGCACCTCTCAACGCGCCCAGCGGTGCCGAGTTGTTGACAGCTTGGCGCGACGCCGTCGCAGCCCGCGAGCGCTTTCAAACTAGCGTCACGATCGGCGCGCTCTTACCGGCCTCGATCCGTGAACAGGCGCTCGTGCAGTTCGATGTGGAGTGGCTGCTCAATGAGGTGTTGTCGCCCGACTCGAGCTTGCCGCGCGACACCATCCTCCTAGATCGAGTGTTGCGAGGAACGCGCCTGCGGCTGCCAATACTGCTGCTCCTGAAGAGCGATCCGGACGTGCAGCGCGCACTGGCCGGGCTGTCTACTCAAACGCGCGAACAGCCGGAGTGGCTGGTCCAGCGCGCGATCGGTCGCCTGGCGGATCGCGATCCAAGCGACGCGTTGAGGTTACTCGAGCGTGTGCCTGCCGATCGCCAGCCGATGGCTGGCCTGCGCGACTACCTCGAGGGTGCCGCGGAGCAGCAAAGCGCATTGGACTGACTGTCGACCATCGCGCTGCGCGCGAAGCTTTGGCATGCTCCGGCCCGCGGCCACGCGCGAACAGTGTGGGCCGATGGCCAGGGAGGGAAGACATGACTGAACCAACTATCGCCACCACGACGGCCGGCAAGGTCCGCGGCGTCGTTGTCGACTCGATCCATATCTTCAAGGGCGTTCGCTATGGCGCAGACACGGCGACCACTCGCTTCGCCGCGCCACGCGTCCCCGAACCGTGGTCGGACGTTCGCGACGCACTGGAGTACGGCAACTCCACTCCCCAAGGTCCTGCAGGTGATGGCGGCGGCCTCTTCGCCTCTTGGCGCCCGAACCCACCACTCCCGATGAGCGAGGATTGCCTGTTTCTCAACGTCTGGAGTCCCAGCCTGCGAGATGGGAAGAAGCGGCCGATCCTCGTCTGGCTGCACGGTGGTGGCTTCACGACGGGCTCGGGTTCGTCCAATGCGTACGAGGGCACTCGCCTGGCGAAGCGTGGCGACGTGGTCGTGGTCACGATCAACCATCGCCTGAACGTGTTCGGGCATCTCTACTTGGGCCAGTATGGCTCGCAGTTCGCGGATAGTGGCAACGCCGGCGTGCTGGACATTGTCCTCGCGTTGGAGTGGGTGCGCGACAACGCGGCCGAGTTTGGGGGCGACGCGAGCAACGTCACGATCTTCGGCGAGAGCGGCGGCGGCGCGAAGGTGTCGGTGCTGATGGCGATGGATCGCGCGCGCGGGTTGTTTCACCGCGGGATCGTGCAGAGCGGGCCGTGGCTGCGCGCGACCCCGGCAGGTGACGCAGGCGAGGCCGCGGCGCGCGTGGTCGAACAGTTGGGTTTGACACAGGACACAATCGATCAGATCCGCACATTGCCGACTGAGCGGATCTTGAGTGCGTGGCGCAAAGCTGCGCCGGCCGGCAGGAGCATCGCGGATGGGCCTGTGCTGGACGGTCGCACGCTCACGCGCCATCCGTTCGAGCCGGACGCAGCGCCGCAGGGTCGGAACGTGCCGATGATGATCGGCGTCTGCGCTACGGAGACTTCGATGCTGATCGGCGCCGCTCAGCCCGAACTCTTCGACCTCACGTGGAGCAGTTTGCGTGAGAAGCTGGCGCCGCAGCTCGCAGGTCTCGATGCGAGCGAGACCATCGCGCAATACCGCAAGCTTCATCCCGAGTATTCGCCGGCCGAGGCGTACTTCCGGATCACGAGCGATCGAGGTTTCTACCGTTCCAGCATGCTCCAGGCGGATCGCAAAGCCGCTGAGGGCGGCGCCCCGGTCTACTTCTACATCCTGGAGTGGCGAACGCCGGTGCACGGCGGCAAGTGGATGACGCCGCACGCACTCGATATCGGCTTTGTTTTCGACAACGTCGCGCGGTCTGAAGCGATGTCAGGAGTCGGCGAGGAGCAACAGCGCCTCGCTGACATCATGAGCGAAACTTGGTTGGCCTTCGCGCGCACCGGCGATCCGAACAACGCGACACTCCCGGAGTGGCCGCGATACGATGCCGGCCGCCGTGCGACGATGGTTCTGGATCTCGAACCGCGAGTGATCGACGATCCGAAAGGCGCCGACCGCGCGCTGTTCAAGCGCCCAGCGAGGAATGCGACCACGGCGCCGAGCCCCTAGGAGTATCCTCGTGAGGTGAAGTCTGCCCGGGACCGCAGTGTCATCATGACGTCAACATCAAGCTACGGGCACAAGCATCGATCCGCCCGGTGGATCATCGAGGCAACCATCCTGATCGTATGCTTGTGCTCCTGTAGCTCGGACGACGGCGAGAGTGATGGCGGCAAAGATGCACCCGCGACCAGCGGCAGCGGTGGGCGCGGAGCCACCGGCGGCTCGAAGAGCGCTGCGGGCGCCGGCGGCGCGATGACGATGCCCTCGCCGAGTGATGCGGGTGTCGACGCTCGAGCCAACGAAGCGTGCGAAAGCGCCACCCTTCAGTGGCGATCGGCGCGCAAGACGAACTACACGTCGTATCCAGAACCGGGCAGCGACGAATGTGTGAAGTACAACGGATGCATGTGGTCGGGACAGTTCGCAGCCTGCGACGGCAAGAAGAGCGAACAATGGGTCGAAGCGCACAACATCGTCGCCGCGTTCCCGGGTTACGCGAGCCTGAAGCTCCACGACTTGTGCTTGCGCGCGAAAGGCAAAACGATCCTAGTCACTGTCTACGACACGTGTGCCGACAGCGACTGCGATGGTTGTTGTACCGAAAACAAAGGCAACGCCGATCAGTTGATCGACATCGAGAGCTACACGGACAAGCGCTGGGGAGTCGCGGATGGCCCAATCGAGTGGGCCGACCTCGGCCCCACTCAATCAGGTGGCTGCAACTAGAAACCGATCCCCGAACGCCTCGACTCAAATTCCCTTCGAGCCGAACTCGAACTTCTCGTTCATTCCGCAGAGCTTGCAGCTGGTTCCGTTGAACCAGGTTTTTGCGTCGGCGTCCTCGAGGAGTACCGCCTTGAAGAACGCCGTGCTTGGACCGACGACTCGCTCGGGCTCCGTGATCAACGTGAGGTGTCCGTCGCCCGAACCTCGCTCAGGGACCATGTGGTACCAGATCCACGCGGCCTTGGTCGCTGAGTTCACTGCGCTGCGCATGCTCGAGACACTCAAGCCCACGACGTCACGATCTCCCGAAACCGAGAAGAAGGGCTTCGACGCCGACGCGCCACCGTTGAACAAGACTACGGTCTTGATGCGCGCATCCCGCGCTGCCGTGACAGTCGCTCCGCTGCCTTGCGAGTGGCCGGAGGCACCGACTCGATCGGTGTCGATCTTTTGATAGTAGGGGCTCTTCGGATCCATGTTGGCCGCGAACGCCCAGTCGAGTGCCTTCGTCATGACGCTGTTCTGTCCGACTTGGCGGGAGTTCGCCGCGACGACGAAGAAGCCGTGCGACGCCCAGTGCTTGAGCAAGACGCCGTAGCTCTCAGGCAGCGCACACGTGCCGTTGCCCCAGGTGATGATGGGATACTTCTTCCCTTCCTCGAGCTTCGCCGGGCGGTACAGCGAGTACATGTTCATCTTGATCTCCGGCGGGATCTTGACGAAGTCCATCGACTCCTGCGGATCGCCACCGAAGCCACGCGCGAAGCTCGCGCAACCGGCGACGCCGTCGCCGGTGTCACTCGAAGCGATCGGGTATTCGAAACCTTCGCCGACCGGTTGATCGCGCACGACCTCGTAAGGACCGACCATTGCGAGGTCGAGCGGGCCGGCGGGAGCTGCCATGCCTGCCGCTCCCGCGCCTGCAGCATCACCCGCCGCGCCGCCTGAACCCGCCGCCGCGCCCGCGCCGCCGCCTGCAGCAGCGCCTGCGCCGCCACCAGCTGCAGCCGCGTCGCCACCAGCGCCGCCCGCAGCTGCGCTCGTACCTGCTGCGCCGCTCCCAGCCGCAGCCGCACCACTCGTGCCCGAGCTCGCCCCCGCTGCACCGGTGCCGCTCACCGGCGCAGTGCTCGTGTTGCCTGCCGCAGCACCCGCGCCGCCGCCGGCTGTCGTCGCAGTCGTACCTGCCGCCGCGCCGGTGCCTGCAGTGATCGGAGCTTGCTGCGCACCCTGCTCCGAACAAGCTGCGATGATCATCACTACGAGAAGGTTGGAGAGTCGTACTCGCATGCGTTCCTCCGCCCACTGCGCGTTCGCGGCGGGACAGTTGACGCTACGTGTACGTGCTTTGTCCTCCGAGGTCCACGGCCAGCTAAGTTCTTTCGCGCAGAACGAAAGAACTTTAGGGATCGAATCGGCTAACAACGACGTGCCACTGTCTTGCCAAGTCAAGCGCTTGCTCCGCGTTGCCTGCTCAACGCGTGACGAGCGATTCGCTCGCCTCGAAGTAGCCGCACGCGCCCGTGGCCTGTTGCGACAGTTGAGGCACGTCACCCTTTGGATACGCTCGCGGCCGATAGCTAACCGGCCCGCGCGCCCACCCCACATCTTTCAGCTCAACTTGCGAACGAGCACGTTGCCGATCGAATACCCCGCACCAAACGAGCAGATCACGCCGAGTTCGCCGGAGCTCACGTGTTCGCGGTGCTTGTGAAACGCGATGATTGAACCTGCGGATGCCGTGTTGGCGTAGTCGTCGAGGATCGTCGGTGCTTCCGCCTGGGTGGCTTCGCGACCCAACAGCTTCTGCACGATCAGCTGGTTCATCCTGAGGTTGGCCTGATGCAACCACAGGCACTTGAGATCAGTCGGTGTCACGCGATGCTCAGCCAAGTGTTCGGTGAGCAGCTTGATCACCATCGGCACCACGTCCTTGAACACCTTGCGGCCCTCTTGCACGAACAGTTTGTCGTCGGAGTCGGGGTCGGTGTCCTCGCAACGGTTCATGAAGCCGAAGTTGTTGCGAATGGTGTTGGAGTAGTGGGTCATGAGGCGCGTCGATAGCACTTCATAGTCGCCACGACCGGCCCGCTGCTCGTCGCGTTCGACGATCACCGCCGTGCATACGTCGCCGAAGATGAAATGGCTGTCGCGATCCTTGAAGTTCAAGTGGGCCGAAGTGATCTCCGGATTGACCATCAAGACGGCGCGCGCCGATCCGCATTCGACGGCGTTACAAGCGGCTTGGAGCCCGAAGGTGGCCGACGAGCAGGCGACGTTCAGATCGTAGGCGAAACCGGTGATGCCGAGCGCGTGCTGCACTTCGATCGCCATCGCAGGGTAGGCCCGCTGCATGTTCGCGCACGCGACGATCACGGCGTCGATCTCTTCCGGCTTTCGATCTGCTTGACGCAGCGCATCGCGCGCGGCGGCTACGCAGAGCTCCGCTTGCAGCGACAGAGCTTCGTTGGGCCGCCGAGGAAAGTGCGGCCGCATGCGCTTGGGATCGAGTACGCCTTCTGGCTCCAGCACGTAGCGGCTTTTGATGCCCGATACGCTTTCGATGAACGCGGAGTCCGATGGCAAACGCGCGACCAGCTTGCCAGCCGCGATCTCCTCAGCGTGCTCACTGTTGTACTGAGCCACGTACCGGTTGAACGCCTCCACCAACTGTTCGTTGGAGATGGCGTACGGTGGCGTGTAGAGGCCTGTTCCGCTGATGATTGCCTTGTGCACAGTTGGCTCCCCGTTCGGTCCGAGTCTGCACAGACATCCAAACGTTTCAAGCCATCGTTCGTGCCCGAGTGGCCCGTGATAGCACTGACCCGCGAAGTGAGTTGAATCGCGCTCGAGACCACGCGCGGCGCTGAGAAGAATGTGGCGCAGCTCACGCAGCTCTCTGCCGCGCCACTGACCGAACGCGTCACACGGACCCGCTCGGCCTCGGACCCACGCGCGCCCAACATCGATCGCGTCGCGAACGAAGGCGTGGCGTTCACTGACTACTACGTCCAACAAAGTTGTACCGCCGGACGCGCCGCCTTCATTGCAGGGCAGAAGCCCGTTCGAGCGAGCAGACGAGAACTCGAACACGTACTGGGACTGGATGGTCGACCACGCATTTCTGCTGTACGAAATGCATGCGCTTGTGGGACGCCAGATCGAGAACTACAAGAAGTGTCCCCGCGTCAGAAGGCCGCCGAGTGCAATCTGGACGAAGTGATGCGTTCGCTCGAGACGGCGGCAGCCGGCCCATGATCTCGAATGTTGTCGCTATCTAAGGCGTGACGCGAGGAACGATCCCGCACGTCACACCTGGATCGCCTCAGATCACAGCCCTGCGACGCAGAAGCACCCAGGCCGCCCGCAGCTGCACACATCCGCGCAGTTTCGAGCGTCGTTCCTCACTGCGAAGCTGCATTATCATAATACTCAGCGCCGCGTTGCCGGTCGCGCGTCAGATGCCCACTGTCACGCCGCAGGACTCGCCCCAACCGCTGACTGGCGAGCTAGTCGCCGGGCGCTATCGCGCATCGACGTTGCTCGGACAAGGCGGGCTCGCAAGCGTGTATCGCGCGCACGATCTTGCGACCGGTCGCGTCGTCGCACTCAAACAGCTGATCGCTGCCGATGCCAGTGCGCGCGTGCGCGCGCTGTTCGAACGCGAGTTCGTGACGCTGGCACAGCTGCAACACCCGCACGTCATCGCGGTGTACGACTACGGCGTCGAGTCGAACGGGCTCCCGTACTACACGATGGAGCTCCTGGACGGCGACGACCTTCGGGACTGCGCGCCGCTTCCCTGGCGCGACGTGTGCCGGCTGCTCTTCGACGTCTGCTCGTCGCTGGCGTTGCTGCACTCGCGACGGCTGCTCCACCGCGACATCACGCCGCGGAACATTCGTCGCACGCAAACCGGACTAGCCAAGCTGATCGACTTTGGCGCGATGGCCCCGATGACGTCGGGCGCTGCGGACATCGTCGGTACGCCAGCGTTTACTGCACCCGAGAGTCTGCACCGACTCGCGCTCGACGGTCGCACGGACTTGTACTCGTTCGGCGCGACGATGTACTTCGCACTCACGCGGCAACCACCGTTCCGCGCTCGAACTTTCGCAGAGATGATCGAGTTGTCGGCTGGCAAGCCGATCCCTCCATCGCGATACGCTCCCGATGTTCCGCGTGCAGTCGACGATCTCGTGCTCTCCCTGCTGAATCCGGTGCCGGCGCTGCGGCCGAGCAGCGCCGCCGAGGTGATGCAGCGATTGGCTGCGCTCGGCGATCTCAAGGTCAGCGAGGTCGCGGCGGTGTCGCGCGCCTACCTGTCGACTCCATCGCTAGTCGGACGCGACGCGGAGCTGCAGGGCATCCGCCAAAAGTTGAAGACAGCGCGCTCCTCGCGCAGCTCGGGCGTGTTGCTGGCAGGCTCTGCGCGGATGGGTCGCTCGCGACTGCTCGATGCGTGTGCGCTCGAGGCAAAGACGCTCGGTTACCTCGTGCTGCGCGCGACTGCGAGCGGGACGCGGACACGGTTTGCCGTCGTAAAGACGCTTCTGCAGCACTGGGTGGACGCACTACCGCCGAACGCACCTCCGGCGACGACCGCGCTCGGCGACGCCAACACGAGCGACGTGCCCACGTTGCTCCGAATGCTCGACGACGAGTCGATCGACGCGGACGTGGTCCAGCGCGCGGTCTGTCAGGGCCTACTGCAACTGTCACAACGTCACGCACTGTTCATCGCAATCGACGACGTCCACCGAATCGATGAAAACTCGGCGGCGACGATCGCCGCGCTTCTCGATGCGCCTCGACGTCACAATGTCTTGGTCGCGCTCACGCGCGATCACGCGTCTGCGAGCGAAGTCGCCTCGGTGCTCGCTCGCCGCTGCGACGTGATCGAGCTCACGCCGTTGACTCGCGACGACACCTACTCATTGTTGAATTCGCTGTTCGGCGATGCTGCAAATCTCGACTTGCTGACGCGCGAGATCCATCAGCTCGCGCGCGGCAACCCCGGTGAGAGCGTGGATGTCGCTCAGTATTGGGTCGACCAAGGTCTCATCCGCTATAGCGCAGGTCAGTGGACGCTGCCGAGCCGCATCGGTGCCGATGCGATGCCGCGCGACGGTTCGGCACCGCTGCGTGCGCGCATCGCTGCCCTCTCGCCTGAAGCGCAGTTTCTGCTGGAATCGCAAGCGCTGGCATTTCGCGAGACGTTCAGCGATGCCGAGTACCGCGCGCTGTTACCCGAAGCGAGCTCGCAGGCGATCGAGCGTGCAATCGGTGAACTGCTGGCGAGCCAGGCAGTGGTCAGCGATGGTGCAGTGTACACGCTCGCGAATCGCTCCTGGACGCAAGCGTTCTCGATGCTCGAGCCGAGCGTCGCGAACGAGCGGCACCGCGCGCTCGCGACCATGTACCACGGTCGCTCGATGGTCGCCGAGATTCACCATTGGTTTGCAGGCGGTTCTCACGCGCAGGGTCTCGAGCGTCTGCGCGAGCACCACGTGGGGTTGGAAGGCAACTTCGATCCACAACAGCTGCTCGAGGAGAACGTCGGCAAGATGCTGTGGTGTGCGGATCTCGCGATCGACACCGCGCTGAAGCTCGGTTGGAAGCCGCGAGCCGTTCACGATCTGCGGCGTTGGCTGCTCGCAGGCACGCTCACGAACGAAGACGGGATGTACAGCGATTCCGCGCGGATCTGGGTCGAGCAACTCGTGCGCGACAGCGGCCTGGACCTGTATCGAGCCGACACCGAGAGCGCGAACTCCAGCGACCGCCTCATGCGCGCACTCACGCGAGCACAGGAACGATACCTCGCGACGCCGGAACACGAGCGCGTGTATTCGGTCCAAGAAGCGATTCGCTTGCTCCCAGAGTACGTCGTGTACGGGATTGCGCTCGGCGCCCGAGCCAACGATCACGCCTTGCTACGGACGCTACCGGCTTTGCTCGAGCCCTTCGTGGTGCTCTCTCCCGCGATCGGCGCGATTCATCGCAACGCCATTGCGACGTGCGAAGCCGGAGTGGAGTCTCAGTTCGAACAAGCGCGAACGCACTGGATCGAAGTCTTGCAGCAGCTCGACGCGATGACGGCCCAGGAGATGCAACACGTCGACGCGATCCGAAACGCAGTCGCGTTTGCGGTCGGACTGCTCGATGCACAACTAGGAATCTCCTCGGCCTCGGACTGGGCCGCCCGACTCGACAACGACCCGTTCCAGCGCATCAGCGCGAAGCATTTGCGGCGCATCGCACGGCTCGAACAGGGCGATTTTCGCGGAGCCGAACGCTTGCGCCGTGAAGCCGAGGTGCTCGCGCTTCAGACGCGCTCTCCGCAGATGTTTCGAGCGCTCATCGGGGTCGAAGTCGCGGCATGCTCCCAGGCGACCGACCTCGCTGCGATGTTCCAAGGCATCGAGCAAATGAAGCCGTTGGCGGCCATTTTCCCCGGGTGGGTGCCCTACCTGCGGTGCTCCGAGGCGGCGTTCGAGCTCGTGCGCGGCGATGCTGAGGCTGCGATCAGGATATTCGAAGAGGTGATCGCGATATCCGGCCTCGACGCAGACGGCCAGATGCGTTGCATGCCGATGTGGGTCATCGCGCATTCCGGCATGGCCGAAGCTTTGCTCCTGTCGGAGCGCGCGAAGGAGGCGCAGGCCGTGGCGAGCTCGGCACTCGAAGTTTGCCAGCGTCGCAACATCGGCGCGCACTCGTTCGACCTCGTTCGCGTGCTCGCACTGGCGGACGCAAAGCTCGGACTCGCGGGTGCCGCGAAACGGCTCGAGTGGTTGGAGGAGCAACAGCGCGCGCTCGGAATCACAGGCTTGCGTCTCGGCCTCACCTACGAAGCTCGAGCGCGCATGGCGATCTGGGCTGGCGACGCTCCCGCGTTCGAACACTACGCGCGGGCGACGGCGAAGGAGTACCGCTACGCCGATCGAAGCTCGTTAGGCACGCGATACGAGCGCCTCATGAACGAGGCCGGTCGGAACGGATTGCAGACGACGGTGAAGCCCGCGGACTTCGCAGTTACGAGCTCTGCGTACAGCGAGATCATCGCAAGCGACGAAGAGCGCACCGTGATCGAGCGCAGGCCGGGCGAGGCCGCGCCCGAGACCCGCGCACGAACGGCGCTCGAACAAATCTGTAGGGTGAATGGTGTCGCTGCGGGCCACCTCTACATCCTGGAGTCAGGTGTGCCCGTACTCGCGGCGTCGCGCGGTGCTGGCGCTCCGAATGCCGCGCTCGCTGCACAGATCCGCGACCACCTGTCGACGGTGGCGCTGCGCACGGAAGAGCTCGAGGAGATGCTGACTGGCGAGCTCGAGGAAGGGGATGATGCCATTCGAACGATCGACGTCGCCGGCACGGAGTACAGATTGCTGACGCTTCAGTGTGTCGTCAATGACGTAGGAACAGTCGCGGGAGTCGTGGCTCTGCCTGGAGGCGCCGCGAGGGACTACCGCACGCAGACACGGCTCTTACAGGCGCTCGCAGCGAGTTTGTTGAAGCATGGCTGATCGCACACCCAGAGCGCTGAACGAGCCTCCTGCTGCGCTGCCGGAGCGAATCGGCCCAAGGTACCGCGTGCTCGGCGAGCTCGGGCGGGGCGGCATGGCCTCGGTGTACGAAGTGCTCGAGGAAGCCACGGGCAGGCGACTCGCAGTGAAACAACTGCACGCGCATCGCGCTCTCGAGGACAGCCACTTGGCGCGCCTCTTCGAGTTGGAGTTTCACACGCTGACACAACTCGCGCATCCACGCGTAGTCGCTGTCTTTGACTATCAAGGGCTGAGTGAGGGCGCCTGCTACAGCATGGAGCTGCTCGATGGCGGCGACCTGCAGGAGGGCGGCGTCCTGCCCTGGCGGCAGGTGTGTGCGCTGCTCAGCGATGTTTGCTCGGCATTGTCGCTGCTTCACTCGCGCCGGCTCGTGCATCGGGACGTCACACCGCGCAACATTCGCCTGACGCGCGACGGGAAAGCCAAGCTGATCGACTTCGGCGCGATGGCTCCGTTCGGGACTCACAAGCATCCGGTCGGAACTCCGACCTTCACTGCGCCCGAGGCCGTCCATGGACAGGCGCTCGACGGCCGAGCGGATCTGTTCTCGCTCGGCGCTACGGCCTATTACGCGCTCACGGGCCGCCACGCGTATCCGAGTCGCAACTTTGCCAGCATCCGCAACGCGTGGAGGACGCAACCCGCAGGCCCTTCGCGCTACGTCGAGGACATTCCGCCGGCGCTCGACCAACTCGTGATGTCGCTGCTCAGTTTGTCCGCGGCGCGCCGGCCAGCGAGCGCAGCAGCCGTGATCGAGCGACTGACCGCGATCGCGGGTCTGCAAATCGACGACGTGTTGCTCGTGCAGCGCTCGTATTTGTCGACGCCGACTCTGGTCGGTCGCGACGGCGAGTTGCATCAGATTCGCAGGCAGATGATCCACGCATCGCGCGGGCGCGGTGGCTCGTTGTTCATCACCGGTCCCCGCGGTGTCGGTTGCTCGCGGATGGTCGAGGCCTGTGCCCTCGAAGCCAAACTCGCGAATGCGACTCTGCTTCGTGCCGACGCGAACGACGCGCGTGCGGGCGAGTGGGGCGGAGTGCGTTCGCTTCTCGATCAGCTGCTGATCGAGTTGCCAGGGGATGCGAGTCGGCTCATCTCACCGCACGCCCCTGCGCTCGCACCGGTCTGGCCGCGCGCGCTGGAGTATGCGCGCGCAGACGCGAACGTCGAGAGCGCCGGCGAAGCTGACCCCGACCGTGCCGTCGTGCACCGAGCGTTGCTCCACTTGATGCAAGAGGTGGCGCGCCACGGCTTGCTCGTGCTCACGGCCGACGATCTAGACCAAGTCGACGAGCCGACGAGCTCCTTTCTAGCGCTGCTCGCACAGCAGGTTTCCGGGCGTCGAATGCTCGTCGTTGCCGCGGCCGCCGAGGAGAACGTCGCAGTCGGGATCCGCGGGCTGACGTTGCTGCAGCGCGACGCGTCGAGCATCACGCTCAAGGCGCTGACGTTGGAGGAGTGCGAGCGACTTCTGATCTCGATCTTCGGCGACGTGGCAAACGTGCGCCTGCTGGCCAGCCGGCTCTACGAGGTGTCGCGCGGTTCGCCGGCCGCCACCATGCAGTTGTGTCAGCACCTGCTGGATCGCGACATCATCCGGTTTCGCGACGGTAGCTGGATTCTGCCGAATGCGATCGACCGCGACGCGTTGCCCAGCAACTTGAGCGACGCGCTCCGCGCGCGACTCGTGAGGCTGGACCTGCCGAGCCGGTCGCTCGGCCAGGCGATCGCGATGTGCGAGCAGCCGTCGCTCTCGTTGGAGCAGTGCCGGGCGCTGATGGCGGAGTCCGAACGCGGCGTGACGCTGCATTGTTTGGATGCGTTGATCGCCGCTGGCGTCGTGCGCGCGTTTGGCGACCAGTATGCGCTGAGCCAGCCCGCGTGGTCGGCGCTCTTGCTGTCCGACCTAGATGTCGCGCATCGTCGCGTGTTGCATGCGCGCGTCGCCGACATGCTTCTGACGCAGCCGAACTTCGAGTTTCGCGCGGCGGGTCATTTGCTTGCGTGCGGGCGAGAGCTCGAAGCCATCGAACTCGTGCTCGCGCATCTCGCAGTCGGTGGTCAGAAACTCCAGGAGGATCCTGCGAGGCTCCCCGATCAGCTCAGGCAGCTGCCGCCGAACTGGCTGCAGACCGTCGAGCTCGCGCTGCAAGCGGCCGTACGCCTGAACCTTCCGCAGCGCAAGCGGTTGGCCTTGCAACTCAACATGACGGCGCTGCTCGCGATCCCTACCACTCCGCGACCTGACATCGCGCGTGAGCTGGTGCAGCGACTCTACGTCGAGAGCGGTCTTCGCGACTATGCCGAGCTCGAGGCGCTTGCGCCCGCAGATCGCCTGGCGCAGGCCTTCGCACGCGCGCAAGTACGCTACGACGCGACGCCGGAACATGAACGCGGGCTCCCTCCTGCAGAGGCCATTCCGGCGCTAGCTCGGCTTTACACGCAGCTGATCGGGATGCTCGGAGCCTCTGCGGATGTAGCATTTCTGCGTGAGCTGCCATCGCTCACCCCGTTCGCGCCGTTGTCTCCTGCGATCGAGATGGTGCAACGCAACGTCGAAGCGACCTGCCACGTGATGGCGGGCCGGCTCGAGCAGGCGCACGCCGGCTACCTCCAGATCCTCAACATGCTGGATGCGCCGAAGTCCCCGTCTGTCACGCCCACTGTATACCACTACATGAAACTCGCGATCATGTACGCGGTTGCGGTCATCGAGACGACGACTGGGCGTGCGTCCTCCGAAGCCCGCCTGCAGGTTCTCGAGCACGATCCGTTGTTCGAAGTGAATGCGTGGCGCCTGCGCGCAAATGCCGCGTACCGCCAGGGCAATACGGAGCGCGCGGACCTGTGTGCGCGCAAGACAGAGCTACTGCGGATCCGCAACGCACCGAGCCAGTTCTTCCAAGGTGTCGAGGCCTGGTACGAAGCTGTAGTCTTCACCGAGATCGGCGACGTCGCGCGCTTGCATACGACGTTGGCACGCCTCGATCGCATGGCCGCGCTGTATCCCAACTGGTCGGTCGGTCCGCTCTTCGCGCGCGGGCAGATCCAGCGGTTGCGCGGCGAAGCGGAAGCCGCCGTCGAAACCTTTGCGCGCGCGCTCCCGATGTGCGCCGCGGGTGAAACGATCACTTGGGTTCCAGTCGCGCGAGGCCTTCTCGAGGCACTCGTCGAAGCCGGTCGCGCGCAAGAGGCTTGTGAGCGTGGCGCAGCACTCGTGCGAGAGGCGGAAGACGCCGAACTCACGGTAGTGGTCATGGGGCTCCACTTCGCGTTGGCGAAAGCACAGCTTGCAGTTGGAGATTGCGCGGCCGCGCTCGCGCACCTCGAGAGCGTGGACGACCTGCGTGAGAAGTGGCCGATCGGAGGCGTCTTCGGTGGTGCATGCTACGAGCTGCGCGCGCAAGTTGCGATCGCGACGCTCGACGCCCCAGCGTTCGACAGCGCCGCGCGGCAATGCAACGTCCTGTACTCGCGAAGCAAGAACCCGACTCTGATCGGCCGCTACGAGCGGCTGCTTCTGGATGCAGAGCGCGTGGGTTTCCGCGCGACGACGGGATCACTGCGCGCGCGCAGCCCGGAAGACACCGACATGGGCGTGACCGAGCGAACGCGCAAGACTCCGGTGCGCGTCGAGCTCGCGAAGTGTGACAGCGCCGAGGAGCGCGCAGCGCGCGTGCTCACGCTCGTCGCCGAACACGCTGTGGCGCAACACGTCATGCTGTATCTGCTACGCGACCATCACCCGGTGCGGGTCGCTGCCACCGAGCGCTGTCCGGCTGGACCTCGCATTGATCTTCTCGTCGCAGAGTTTCTCGCCGATGAGCTCGCCCAGTCGCGCGCGGCGATCGACCCGGACGATGTGGTTACGACGACGGTCGACCATTCGGGGTGGACGGGGCCGACCGGGGTGCAGTTCGTGCCCGCGGTGCTCAGCCACGTGCAGAATGGACAACTCGCCGTGACGGGAGTCCTCGTCTTCGACATCGACGGGCAGACGCAGCCGAGCGACGAAGTGCTGTCCAAGCTGAGCGCGGCCCTGGCTAGCGCAGGCGACGTGGACCCGCTTCTCGCGGCGGTGCAGCACGCGAGCTGAGCCC
>JADMIO010690384.1_pt1 | contig 23035 bp, 21 predicted proteins | sample 8958161 | NCBI WGS metagenome assembly JADMIO01 (sample SAMN16585339, study PRJNA669376) | soil metagenome | isolation source: Crop rotation soil | place: USA: Cullars Rotation, Alabama | collected 2011 | reverse complement strand
ATTATTATCGAAGCCTCATGCGGCAGTTGCAGGCCAACGTCATATACGTGCCCTGATACTTACACCTACCCGTGAGCTCGCTATCCAGATACAGGAAAGCTTCCAGGCTTATGGAAGCGGGCTTCGTTTAAAGCACCTCGTTATTTTCGGTGGTGTTAATCAACAGCCACAAACAGCAGCGCTTCAGAGAGGCGTTGATATTTTAGTTGCAACACCCGGGCGTTTGCTTGACCTGATGAGCCAGGGATACATTAATCTAAAAGATGTTGAAATATTTGTTTTGGATGAGGCCGATCGTATGCTTGATATGGGTTTTGTACATGACGTGAAAAAAGTCATAACAAAATTGCCAACTAAAAGACAAACACTTTTCTTTTCGGCAACAATGCCTAAAGAGATACAGGGGCTTGCAAATGCCATTCTTACCAATCCCGAAAAAGTGGAAGTTACACCGGTATCATCTACTGCTGATACCATTCAGCAGTATTTATATTTTGTAGAAAAAAATAATAAGCGGCTACTCCTTGCTGATATTTTAAAAGATAAAGAGATTGAATCAGCACTTGTGTTTACCCGTACAAAACACGGCGCTGATAAAGTAGTGAAGGACCTGGTACGCATCGGCGTAAAGGCGGAAGCCATTCATGGTAATAAATCTCAAAATGCAAGGCAAAGGGCGTTGGGTAATTTTAAAGACAGGACAACAAGGGTATTGGTTGCAACAGATATTGCTGCACGTGGAATTGATGTTGATGAATTAAGTCATGTTATTAACTATGAATTGCCCAACATACCTGAAACTTATGTTCATCGCATTGGAAGAACCGGGCGTGCAGGCTTAAGTGGTATTGCATTTTCTTTTTGTGAGGCTGAAGAAGTTTCTTACCTGAAAGATATTCAGAAACTGATCGGGAAGGAAATTCCAAAAAATATTCATCATGCTTATCATGTGGATCTTTCTAATTCTAAAGTTCCGCCTCCGGCACAGGGTGGGCAGCAGCAAAGAAACAGGCCACAACAAAACAACAATCGCAGGCCGAATAATAACAGCAGTCGTAGTAATAAAAATAATGCCCATCGATCAGGGAGTTCTAATTCAAGATCATTCAGTGGGCCTAAAAATTATTAAGTGCAAGCTATGAGCTGCCAGCCGTGAGCCATGAGCTATTTATAATTGCTGTGATTATTATATAAATTTTTTTATTCCTGAATGCAGAGGTTTATTCTATGCAGCCCATCCGGAGCTCAAAGCTCATGGCTCACAGCTCATACCTCCTTAAACACCGCAAGTTTCGGGTAGGCCGCAAGTTTTTTCATTTCTATTTTTGTGTTATCAAATCAAGAGAATGAAAACACAGGACACCATAAATTTCAATCGCATTGCTGAGGCGATCGATTATATACAACACAATTTCAAATCGCAACCCGACCTGGATGAAGTTGCGGAGAAAGTACACTTAAGCCCTTATCATTTTCAACGCATGTTTACTGAATGGGCCGGAACGAGCCCCAAAAAATTTCTTCAATACATCAGCGTTGAACATGCTAAAAAATTATTGAAAGAAAACCAGGCTTCTCTTTTTGATACTTCGATTGAAACGGGGCTTTCGGGTACAAGCCGCCTTCACGACTTATTCATGACCATAGAAGGAATGACTCCGGGAGAATATAAAAACGGGGGAGAAAATCTCTCAATCAATTACAGTTTTGCAGAAAGCCCTTTTGGAAATATTATTGTGGCTTCCACAACAAAGGGTATTTGCCATATTGCATTTGCTGATGATGAAACCGCAGCTTTACAAACATTAAAAAATATTTTTCCTAAAGCCGCTTACAGGCAAAAGCTTGACCTCATCCAGCAAAACGCATTGTTCATTTTTACGCATGATTGGGAAAAGCTCGACCAGGTAAAACTTCATTTAAAAGGAACCGATTTTCAATTGAAAGTTTGGGAAACACTTTTAAAAATTCCAATGGGGCAATTATCTACTTACGGCAACATTGCACGAAGCATTAAAAATCCAAACGCATCAAGAGCTGTGGGCACAGCCATCGGTGATAACCCGGTTGCATTTTTAATCCCATGTCATCGTGTGATCCAATCCACAGGAATATTCGGAGGTTATCATTGGGGCAGCGCCCGCAAAACCGCCATTATAGGTTGGGAAGCGCCAAAAACAATTCATGAATAAAAAATATTACTACATTTCACTTCCTTGTTCGATATTCCGTGTTCAATATTCTTTTAGGTTGATCGAAGGGTCCTGAAATGTTATAGAATATCGAACAAGGAACACGGAATATCGAATCACGAAGTACGCATTCAACTCATTAAACAATGGATCTCTTCAGCAACCATACAGACAAAAGCATAAACCTGCTGCCAAATGATGGAACCGTAAATTATTACGGAACCGTTTTATCAGCAAAAGAAGCAAATCATTATTTTGATTTGTTAATGAAAACCATCGCATGGAAAAATGATGAGGCTGTTATTTTTGGTAAACACATCATCACAAAAAGAAAAGTGGCATGGTATGCAGATAAAAAGTATTCTTATACTTATTCCAACATAACCAAAGAAGCGCTTGTATGGACAAAGGAATTATTGGAACTGAAAAAGATGGCTGAAGAAAAAACAGGAGAAACATATAACTCCTGCCTGTTGAATTTATATCATGATGGCGATGAAGGCATGGCATGGCACAGTGATGATGAGAAAACACTTGGCAAAGATTCAGCCATTGCATCATTTAGTTTCGGTGCCGAAAGAAAATTCTCTTTTAAACACAAACGAACAAAAGAAACTGTTTCAATTATTTTAGAAAATGGAAGCCTGTTGGTAATGAAAGGCGCTACACAAACCAATTGGCTGCATCGTTTGCCACCAACTACGAAAATTAAAACCGCCAGGATCAATCTTACATTCAGGACAATGGTTGTCTGAACTGTGATTTGTAATTGCGGTTAATGAGGACACCAACCGCGGCAACTATTTTACTGGCGCAGGTCTCCTGACCTGTGCCTCATTGTACTTAACTATCTATTTGAAATGCACTTTAGTTAATGCAATTAATATAAGGTCGCAGTTAAGTGACGACAAGGCACAGTTCAGGAGACCTGCGCCAGTACAAGAAAATCATAGCCCATCAAAAAATCATTTTAATCATAGTTCAGACAAACAAAATCACCGAATCAACTGCAATTTTTTATCTTTGCCGTCCTAATTTTTATATATGTTCAACAAGAGGATCAAAATAAAGGAATTGCTTGAGTCGGATAAAACGAATTATGAAGCAACGGTAATGGGTTGGGTGCGCACTTTTCGCAACAACCAGTTTATTGCCCTGAATGATGGAAGTACGAATAATAATATACAGATCGTTGCTGCATTGGGTAGCCTTGATGATGCTACCATGAGGCGCATTACCACCGGTGCCTGTATCAAAGCAGTTGGTGAAGTGATCCCATCTTTGGGCAAAGGGCAAAAAGTTGAACTCAAAGCAACCTCGGTAGAAATACTAGGAGATAGCGATGCAGAAAAATTTCCGCTTCAGCCTAAAAAGCACAGCCTGGAATTTTTACGTGAGATCGCACACATGCGTTTTCGCACCAATACTTTTGGGGCTATTTTCCGTGTAAGACATTCATTGGCTTATGCGGTACATAAATTTTTTCACGATCGTGGATTTGTTTACATGCATACACCCATCATTACAGCAAGTGATGCGGAAGGCGCAGGCGAAATGTTCAGGGTAACAACATTGCCGCTGGATGGAACTGCTCCAAAACTGGATGATGGCAACATTAATTTCAAAGAAGATTTTTTTGGAAGAAGTACCAACCTTACTGTTAGCGGCCAGCTTGAAGGAGAATTAGCAGCTATGGCTTTCAGTGATATTTATACTTTCGGGCCAACGTTCCGTGCAGAGAACAGCAATACCACACGCCACCTTGCAGAATTCTGGATGATCGAACCCGAAGTTGCATTCAATGATCTTGAAGACAACATGAATCTTGCAGAAGATTTTATCAAATACATCATTCGTTTTGCGATTGAAAATAACAAAGAGGATCTTGAATTCCTTGGCCAACGTTTGGAAGAAGAAGAAAAACAAAAACCCCAGACTGAAAGAAGTGAAATGGGATTGATGGAAAAACTTGAGTTTGTTATCAACAACGATTTTCAGCGCCTTACTTATACAGAAGCCATTGATATTTTAAAAGAAAGCAATCACAACAAGAAAAAGAAATTTCAATACCTGATAGAAGGATGGGGAGTTGATCTGCAGAGCGAACACGAACGTTATCTTGTAGAAAAACATTTTAAGAAGCCTGTGATACTTACCAACTATCCAAAAGAAATAAAGGCATTTTACATGCGCCAGAATGATGATGGTAAAACGGTAGCTGCTATGGATATACTTGCGCCGGGTATTGGAGAGATCGTTGGTGGTTCTCAAAGGGAAGAACGCATGGACAAGTTATTAGAGCGGATGAAAGAAATGCATATTCCTGCTGAAGAACTGGATTGGTATATGGATACAAGAAGATTCGGCGCCTGTCCACATGCGGGATTTGGATTGGGTTTTGAAAGATTGGTATTGTTTGTAACAGGCATGACAAATATCAGGGATGTGATTCCTTTCCCACGTTATCCGAAGAGTGCAGCTTTTTAATACATCGTTTGGTGTTTGGCGTTTGGTGTTCAACACACCAAACGCCAAACACCAAACTTTTTAATACTCTGCCATTACTTTTAAAAATTCTTCTTTCCTCCTCGTAGAAACTTCCAGCTCTGTTCCATCACTTAAAATTACCGAGCCGCCTTTTCCTTTATTGTAGCTTTTAATGTATGAAAGATTGATGAGATCGGAATTGTGTATGCGGAAAAAACCATGTTCATGTAACATCTCTTCAAATTCCTTTAGGGTTTTTGCAACAACAATTTTTTGTTTGTCATTTTTATAGATAGTAGTATAATTAATATCGCTGTGGCAGCGCAGTATCTCATCTATATCAAGAAAAATAAGTTCATTGCCAGTCGGGATCGTTATTTTCTTCTTTTTAGGATTTGAGCTGATATTGTGTTCGATCACTTTCGTCATTGCCTTCATGTCGTCGATCGAATTGTTGCCGAGTTTATCAAGCGCTTCTTTAAGATCATCTTCGTCGATCGGCTTTAATAAATAACCAATGGCGCTGAACTTTATCGCCTGTATCGCAAACTTATCATACGCCGTTGTGAATATTACTTTGAAATTGATATTGCCGCACTCACGTAAAAGATCAAATCCTGTCCGGTCATGTATTTGTACATCTAAAAAAATAAGATCGGGTTGTAATTCTTTTATTAGCCTGGTTCCTTCTTTCACAGAAATGGCTGACCCGGTTAATGCTATTGTATCTGAATGATTATTTTTTAACAGGCCATCAAGCCTGTCGATACAATGTTGTTCATCATCAATGATTATTGCTTTGATCATATTCGTCATGTTGTTACAAAAGGAAGTTTAACCTCAACACGCAATCCCTGCTCCAGGTCAAACAGCTGAACACCAGCTTTTGTGTTTTTTATTTTATTAAGTACATCGATCCTTTCCTGCGTGATCTTCATTCCAAGAGAAGTTTTTGCTTTTGATGCAGCATCCGTTGTAGCGGATCTTTTTCTTCCAATACCATCGTCTTCAACAATGCAATTGATCATTTCATTTCCTTCCTTTCTTATAAAGATGTTTATGTGCCCGTTCCCTTCTTTTCCTGCTATGCCGTGCCAGATGCTGTTTTCCACGAATGGTTGAAGTATCAGCGGCGGAACGAATGTTGTTGATGTATCAATAGCTTTATCAACATCTATTGAATGTGTAAATTTATTTTTCATTCTCAGTGCCTCCAGTTGCATGTATAACTCCAGCGCTTTCAGGTCATCCTGCAGTGCTATTTCTTTTTGTTCAGAATTTTCAAGTATCAGGCGCATCAGTTTTGCAAACTTGCTTAAATATTTATCTGCATCCGGGATATTATTTTTGGAAATATAATCGCTTATTGAATTCAATGAATTGAAAATAAAATGTGGGTTCATCTGTGCCCTAAGCGCTTTCATTTCTGTATCTGTAACCTCTGTTTTGAATTCAGCTTCCTGTTGTTTTTCAACAGCATCTCTTTTTCGTTTATAAAAAATAAAACTTGCAAGCGCCGCTACAAATAAAATACCGCTGATAATAATGGTCGTTTGCCTAAGCGTGCTTTGTCTTTTTATTTCAGATGAAGCTGCAAGCGCCATTTGTTGGTTTTCTGCTTTTATTGAATCTTCCTTTTTAGAAAACGCATAGCTCATTTCAAGCGTTTCTACTTCCTGGTTCTTTTCATCATTGAACAAGCTGTCTTTTAGAAAACTATAATTTTTATAGTCCTCGAAAGCCTGTTTAAAATTGTTCTGGGAAGAGTCAAGTACAGAACGCATTTTCCACACTTCACCTAAGCCTGAAGGTTCCTGCATGGCTTTATACAACTCAAAACTTGAATCTAGATAATTCCTGGTGTAGCCATTTCTATTTGATGCCAAAAGTTTTTTTTCCGGGAAAAATGATGAGGGTGCGTGCATAAAAACATCTGCCAATGATTTGTATATCACGGCAAGCGCCCGTTTATTTCCCTGCTTTTTATAAAATGGCATGCCTTGTAATAAATAATCATACGCTTCCGAATAATTTTTTTTTGTTGTGAGCGCTATTCCCATATTGCATGTATTGCTTGCTATGTTTCGGTCGTACCCAATTGTTCTGCTTATTGCCAATGCTTTTTGATAATAAGAGATCGCCGTATCTGATTCAAGCATACTATCGAACAGGTTCCCGATATTGGTATAATTATCAGCAAGCCCTTTTTCATCCTTTAATTCTTTGTTGATCGCTATCGCCTTTTGGTAATATGCTATTGCTTTATCGTTTTTATCCATGTTAGCATAACAAAGAGCAATATTGCCTAATATTTTTGCTACTCTTTCTTTATCGCCGTTCTTTTCAAAAGCCTTAAGTGATTCCCAATAAACATCCAGTGCTTTTGTAAAATTGGAAGAGCTGTAATAAACAACTCCCATTCGTCCCAGGATTGACGTATATTCTTTTTCGAGATGAAGTTGCTTATAGATCTGCTGTGCAGTTTTGTACTCTTCTATGGCCTTTTCATATTCACCTTGTGCCCAGTAATTGATTCCCCTATTTGATATTGCTTCTGCCTCATGCTTTGGTATACTTAATTTTTTTGCCAGCAATAGTTGTTCTTCAGCATATTTTAATCCCTTTTCCGGATCCGTCTCATTATAATAATAAGAAACATTGCTTAATAAATTCAACCTGGTTGTATCGGGTGCGGTGTGCCTGTTCAATTCGTTTTCAAAAGAATCAAGCATCTTCCGCTGTGCTCCAGCATGAGAGAAAATGAGATTAAAAGCCAGGAAAAAAAGACAGTTACGCATACATGTATTTTCGGCTTTAATGAAGATACACACATACATTATATTTTGTCTGTATTCATCAAAAAATAATTTAACCCCAGCGAATAATAAATATGGGTTGGGGCAGCATCTTTTTGAATATAGTTTTATATCAATAAACTGAAAGTAAAAACCTGGGGTTATGATAGCAAGATATATCGCATCAATATTGGTCTTTTTGATGATTATGTTCGCTTCCTGTGGTACAGAGCCTGCCGATACCCGGTTGGATCAAATGGAAATCGTGATCAGCAAATGGGAAAATGAAGTCCGCTCAAGACCTGTGGATTTCAACGATCTTGTTCATATCCAAACTGATATTACTGCTTATGATGTTGACGAGGCTGCTTTTGAATCAGCTTATGGTATCCTTTCTGGCAAACAACAAATAAGGTTGACAGATCTAAGAACGAGATTTAAAAAACTGTTGAAAAAAGACAATTAAAGTACTGGCCAATACGAATAATAAAGCAGCAGGATCAAAAAATAAATGGCGATTTTAAAACTTGTCCTGTACAATTAGTTTTACTTCTATAATAATTCATCAAAAAAATAAATGCAATGAAAACTCTATCAAAAATCATTTTAGCTGTTTCTTTATTCTTTACAATGCCTGCGCTTACTTCCTGCAAGAAAGCAGCTGTTGGCAATGCTACAAATGCTTCTCCATATTATATGAAGTTTAAATTAGACGGCGTACAAAAAAACTATGTTATTGCTGGCGGGCAAATAATAGACACTTTAATTGCAGGGGCTGCTTACGGTGCAACTATTGCCGGAAGTCCAGAGGATGGATCCGAATCAATGGGTCTCTTAATATATAGCACTACTCAAATTACCAGCGGGATGACCTTTAATGATGATAACGTTCCAGGATTAATTTTACCAAAAGGCAATCTAAATTATGTTGGTGATAGCGGGAACAGCAGTTATGGCTCGCTCGCAATAACAAATCCGGGAGTACAAATAACCTTAACTGAGCTCACGTCTACTTATATGAAAGCGACTTTCTCAGGAAAAATGCAGGATGTAAGCGGAAGCGCTATTCTTACTGTTACGGATGGTGAATTGTATGCAGTAAGGCAACAGTAAAAGCTTCAAGCTGTCAGCTATAAGCCGGTTTAAAAATATTTTCAATAATTTCTTCTTGTAATTAAGTATTAATACGTGTTTTCAAATTCCCAGAGGCGGGCTTATCGCTTTTTATTTCTATTAATCATTTTAAAAAATACATTTTATGAACAACATTAAATTTACCGGCGCTAACATTGCTGCTGCCATATTGGTGCTTGCTTATTTTTTTCCGTGGGTAAGTGTGATGACCATGTCGATGTCTGGATTTAATATCACTTCTTATGGTGTTTCACCTGGTATTCTTGCTGGCGTAATTACCGGCATGCCCCGTTTTTTTATGATCCTTGCGATCCTTGTTCCATTAAGTGGTGCGATCATCCTTTACCAGAACATTACCGGTAATAATAAATTTGCAAAGTATTTCAGGCCGGCTCATATTGTTCCCGCTGTTTTTTTAATTATAGGAATAACCGGCCTTTATTTTAAAATGAAACCCGATGCGCCGACTGCAGAGGCCGGAGAATTATTTGGTGAAATGTCCAGGAGAATTAACGATATGGCACCCGGAGCATTTGATATTATGAGTTTTGGTATTTATATAAGTCTTGCTGCTGCTATTTATTTATTACTTGTAAGTTTGGGTAAAATAAAAGATAAAGAATATTATAAGCCGGCCGCCGCTGCTGAAAACAAGCATACAACTAACCCGTAATAACAACCCTGGTTCTAACTGACAGGAACCGGTTGAAAACAAAGCCGCAGTAATATGCGGTTTTTTTTTGTGCCATACAATTGGGATATTTATAATTCCGAATGCAATAAAATATTTATGGATACAGGAAGAAAATACCTCGATTATATTCTAAACCCGCTTGATCTTTTAAGGACAAAAAAAGTGCTGCAGGTAAATCCAACGATTTCGCCTGTGAGGGAAGAACCGGCTGAGATCAAGATCACGGTTTATGAATTTGATAAAAACACTTCCGAATGTATCGTACTAAAATCTGTTTCAGATTGTTTTAAATTTCTTCATACAACGTCTAACACGTGGATCAACATCGACGGATTGAAAAAAACTGAAGTTGAAATGATCGCCAGTCATTTCGGGATACACCAACTGATTGTAGAAGATATTTTAAGCATTGGCCAGCGGCCCAAAATTGATGATATCAATCATATTGTTTTCTGCCTGTTGTATATGTTATACTTTAATGAAAAGCAATCAACGGTTGAAACGGAACAGATCAGTATTATTCTCGGGAAAAACTTTGTGATCAGTTTCCAGGAAGATGCACACAGGGATGTTTTTGACGGGCTAAGAGAGAAAATAAAGATAGGTGGAAGTAAGGTCAGGCAAAATGGCGCTGATTTTTTATTTTATTCGATGATAGACCTGATCGTCGATAATTTTTTCATCGTCATGGAAAAATTGGGTGACAGGGTTGAAACACTGGAAGAAGATATCATGAGAAACCCAAACAAAAAAAGCCTCGTTAGAATAAACATGCTTCGGAAAGAAATGATCGTTCTTAAAAGAAATATTTCTCCTGTAAGAGAGATCATCAATGGAATTTTAAGGGGCGATTACAACCTCATTGAAGAAAGAACTGAAAAATATTTCAAAGATGTTTATGATCATGTAATACAGGCAAATGATCTTTCGGAAAACTATCGTGATATGATGATGAACATGCAGGACCTTTACCTGAACACGGTGAATTTAAAACTCAATGAAGTGATGAAGGTAATGGCCATTGTAACCTGCCTGCTGGCTCCCGCTACCGTTATCGGTGGTATTTTTGGAATGAACTTCGACCGGATACCACTCCTGCACAATCACTGGGGATTTTTTATTTCTGTTGGGTTAATGCTGCTTATTCCGGTTTGGATGATATTTGTTTTTAAGAGAAGGGGTTGGTTCTAAGCGCCACCTTCAGCCGGGGGAGTAAGGCTCTTTTCTTTTTTAAAGACCGGCACCGTACTGCAGGGTTCGCCATACATAATACTTTTTACAACCGGCCTTAGCATCTTTGTAATTTCAATATATGCTTCTTCGGGAATTGCTATTTCACCACAGCCTTTTATAACAACCCTTTTATCCAAAAAATCATTTACTGATATAGTTGCAATATTTTTTAATAGTAAATGTTTCTTTGCCTGCTCTTCATTGGCAAAAACAATTTCTTTCGCAACGGGTTGTAATACCGATGCTGCCAGCATGTATGCCCACATGGGTATAACAGCATCAGCAGAACAGGTTATTGCTGCGATCTTATTTTTATAAACTGATGTATCCAGTGATTTAAGAGATTCGCGGAAATCTTTTTCTTTTAGTATAAGCCCCATGAAGAGATAATCCTTCATGTCGAATAAAACAACTGTTTCTTTTGGATAATAATCTTCGAGGTCTAATGTAATGATCCCGCTTTCCGCTACTTTGTTTTTGAACACTTCGCTCATAGTGCAAAATTAGATCAATTTAAATTACCCGGTTAAAGCCACGCTGTCGAGATCGGATAATTCTACTATAAAAAACCGGCCCTTTTAAGGAGCCGGCTGTTATATTAATTTATTTTCTATTAAAAATATTTGCTGCGGTTATCTTCAATGTCTGCTGGTTTTTTAAGTCCATCGAACCAACTGTTTACCTGGTTACGCAAAGTTGCTTTTTTACTTGCTGCCTGGGTAGCTATTGTTTCTGCATTATCTGCCGGCTTTGCCTGGATACTATTTACTTTAATATAGTAAACACCGTTGCTTCCCTGTATTGGAGGAGAAACTTTTGTTTGATAATCCTTATTAAATGCTGCGCCGATAACTTTTGCTTCAAGGCCGATCCCATTAATCATCTGTGATAACATTGTCAATGAAGAATCTGCTCCTGCCTGTTGTACCTGTTTGTTATTTGCTGTTGCAATTGCCTCAAGCGTACTTGTATTTGATCCAACTTTTTTAATGATCATTTCGGCTTTCTTCCTGTTCTTAATAATTACTTCACATCCTGATCTTGCTGCTGCTGCATCCTGTACCCCTTTTTCATTTAGTTTGTCAACCTGTGCAACGATGAATTGATCCCCGATGCTGAATGGCTCACTTACATCACCTTTCTTCGCCTCAAATACCCAACGAACCAATGCACGGGCATCCTGCAATCCTCCAATTTGGTAGTCATTTTCTTTTACAAGCGTAGGAACCTGTGTTAGTTTTAGTCCTTTCTTCTCGATATATTTTGCAAGGCTTGCTGCATTTTTTTCTGCAGATGCTTTTGTTGATTCAAGCTGTGCATTGTTTATTGTTGTTTCGCTTGCTGTAATTTCTTTGCCGACGTATGCAACTTTATATACCGTTTGCGTTCCTTTCTGGCCCAATACTTCTATAATGTGGTAACCAAACTGTGTTTTTACAACATCCATAGAGCCTACTGGTTTTGTAAAAGAAAATTCATTGAATTCAGGAACCATTTTACCATATTCAAATGTTCCCAGGTCTCCACCACTTGTCTTACTACCATCTGAAGAAAATTGTAAAGCAAGTGCAGCAAAATTACCTCCGGCTTTTATTACATTAAAAATACTGTCAGCTAATTTTTTAGCAACAGAATCTTCCTGTATTGGTTGTCCTGTTTGTGGATTATTTGTAGGGATCAATATATGCCTTGCATGTACACTGTCGGGAAATTCCTTGGTTCCGATCATTTTTGCAATTACATAACTCCCCTTATCAAGGTAAGGCCCGTATACAGCGCCAGGCGCCAGTTTCGAAATTGTATCTGCAACTGCAGGAGTTATTTTCGATTTCGGTGTGTACGCATCATCGAATTCAATGCTTGAAGTATTTCTTGCGACAAATGCTTTTGCATTGCTATCTGCCAGGAATGCATTTTTAAGATCGGCTACTGCTGCATTGGTTCTTGCACTATCTTCTTTATCTGCAAGCTGGCTGAATGCTACATAAGAAATATTGCGGCCTTCTTCCTGTTTGAACATGTCTTTGTGTTTCTGCACATAGTCATTTATTTCTGCATCGCTAACTTTAATTGTACTGTCATTAATGTCCGAATAAGGAAGGCTCACATAAGAGATGATTGCAAAATTCTTTGATTCAGTGGTTTCTCTTTGTTGCATCCATGAAGGGTAGTACACACTTGCATTCAGGAGGCCTGTATATTTTGCAACTGTTGAAGTTATTTTCAAAGGATCCAGGATCTGTGCATCGATATCTTCTCTTTGTGCTCCTTTAATTTTCTTAATGTTAGCCAATGCTGATTGTGCTTTCGTAATATTCAATTTACCTGTAGCAGAATCTGTCATCCCTGGTTCTTTTAAAAGCGGGTTGTTTTGATCATTGCTTAATAATATATCACGTAATTCGTTTGAAGTAAATTCAATTCCAAGTTTTTCTGTTTCAGCAAAAAATATTTTTTCTGCAACGATCTGGTTCCACATCTGTTCCCTTACCTGGTAAGTTTGTGCACCGCCTGACCTTTGGCCACTACGTTGTTCCTGCATATCTTCAGATTGCTTAACACGTTTATTGAATTCACCCAATTCAATACTTTCGCCATTAACTTTACCTACTGTAGATGACAATGAACCGAAAAGCCTGTTACTTCCCTGTTTCGCATCCATTAATATAAAGCCTATTAAACTTAAGGCAATAACAACAATTACAATGGCTGCACCTTTATCACGAATACTTTGAATAATTTGCATATTACTTACTTGTTAGATTTTTGGAGGGCAAAAATAGGGTAAAAAAGGATATTAATGTGGAAAAAAAGAGCATATCTATCTCCAAAATATGGTTATGAGTGCCCTATTTTATAAAGACAAGCTCAAATTTTTCAGAAAACCAAAAAATATTAAAATTTTTCTTTTCACAAGGCCCATGTTAATAACAGCGATATTAGGTGGATATCCACAAAATTCATCATCAGGAAATATTATAAAATGGGGTATAACTTGCCACGACCGTTTTTAAAAAAATAAAATTGTGGGTATACCACAGTTTATACCTGCTCTGTTAACATGCATATTTTAAAAAAACATCATTTTATTTTCCCCTGTTGATCTTATTAACACTTGTTAGTTATAATTAAGATCAATTATTTAAAACCACGCTGGTATAAGTTATAAGACGATTTATATCAATTATTAAAATGTTAACTTACTGTGGATGATAGTGGATAAACTAAACTTTTTAATTTTACAATAGCAACAGGAAAATTTGTTTCCACTTATTAACAGCCCTAGTAGTAATAAGTGATTATATAAATAAATAGTATTAATACATATTATGGTAGATATTAACAACGCTTCTATTCAAAAAATGATGCTTTCAGAAAAAGGTTTTCTGGATGTGGATATAGATCCGGCGCTGGATCTTTTTTCAGAAATTGAAAAATTAAAAAAAGAAAAGAATGCGATCATTCTTGCACACTACTACCAGGAGCCGGATATACAGGATGTAGCAGATTATATTGGCGATAGCCTGGGCCTTGCTCAAAAAGCAGAGAGTACCGACGCTGATATCATTGTTTTTGCAGGTGTTCATTTTATGGCTGAAACAGCCAAAATATTAAATCCATCTAAAAAGGTTTTGTTGCCTGATCTCAATGCAGGTTGCTCTTTGAGCGATTCTGCACCACCGGCACTCTTTAAGATTTTCCGGGATAAACATCCCGATCACCTCGTGATCACCTATATAAATTGCAGTGCAGGAATGAAAGCATTGAGTGATATCATTTGTACTTCTTCCAATGCGCAAAAAATTGTTGAGAGTTTGGCCGCAGATCAAAAGATCATTTTTGCGCCTGATAAAAATCTTGGTGCATACATCAACAAACAAACAGGGCGTAATATGCTTTTATGGAACGGAGCCTGTATGGTACACGAAATTTTTAGTCTTGAAAAAATTACCAAACTTAAAATAAGACATCCTAAAGCAAAATTGATCGCACATCCTGAATGCGAAGAACCGATATTGGCATTAGCAGACTATATCGGGAGCACCACGGGACTTTTGAAATTTACGCAACAGGATGCCGGCAAAGAATTTATAGTGGCAACAGAGACCGGGATCATGCACCAGATGCAAAAACTAAATCCTGATAAAACATTTATACCTGCACCTCCAAATAATTCCTGTGCGTGCAATGATTGTCCCTATATGAAATTAAATACATTGGAAAAATTATACCTATGTATGAAATATGAACAACCTGAAATAATAATGGATGAAACATTGAGGCTAGCTGCAAAAAAGCCGATTGACCGTATGCTGGAAATAAGCGCAAAATATGGTTTATAGTTTTTTTAGATAACTGGTTATCCGTGTTCTTACATTTTCCCTGATATTCATGTAAAACAGGTTAATATCACCGATGTGATAATTTTTATTGGTCAATAAGATCTTTCCGAATACATCCGGCTTGCTTGTCCATAAAACATTGTTATGAACCTGTGCACTTACCACGTGATCTGTTATTTTATTAAAATTTTGTAGCACACCACCCTTATTATAACTGGCTGATACGTAGTCTTCATTGCTGGTCCAGGTGAGTGGATTAATGACGATTGCCTTAAATTTTTCCTGTTGTACTAATTCCGGTTCATAACCACTTTTAAAAGTTCTCCAGCTCACAAAACAGCCGGTTGCCGATGAATCCGAACACGGATGGATCTGGGTAAAATAGTCAGATGGTGCAGGTAAGCCAATGAGATAAGCACAGACCAGTTTATTTTGCAGAGGCTTTCCTTCAAAAAACTCTTTTAATAATCTTCCTGCGTGAAGTGTGCCCTGGCTGTGGGAGGCGATGATGATCGGCCTTTCGTTGTTGTAATGTTCAAGGTAATATTCAAAGGCTGCTTTTATATCGGCATAAGCAATGTCAAAATATTTTTGAGATGTTTCTTTTGAAGTATAAAAGGCTCTTATATGAGCCTGCCTGTACCGTGGCGCAAATATCCTGCAGGATTCATTAAAAACACTCGCCTGGTATAATATCGTTGAGTTATCTGTTTTAGTATTAATAGCCGCATCATTGATAGCCGCATTCCAGCTGGTATCGGAATAATCGGTAAGTGTTGTGGGGTGAATAAAAAATACGTCTGCTAAAGTATCCTGCCTGTAATTTTTTTTCAATGCAGCTGGCACACTATCCGAAGGATCATATTTTGATGGATGAGCTGCCCAGTATTTCAGATCGCTGTAATCAGGGATTCCACTAATAGTGGTGAACGTATAGGTTGATGAATTAACAGGATAATTTTTTCTTGTACAACTTAAAAGAATGCCGGCTAATATAAAAACCAAAAGAAGTTTTTTTGTATTTCTGTGTAAAAAATATCTTTTGTAAATTTTCATAATCAAATCTACATTCGTTGCTTCAAAACATAAAATGAATATGGCAATACCAAGCGTTGATCTTGCGGATTTTTTAAGTAAAGATGGAAACAGAAAGAAAAGCTTTATACAGCAATTAGGCAAGGCTTATGAAGAAGTTGGCTTTGTTGCAGTAAAAAACCATGGTATTACTGATGAGTTGATCTCGGATCTCTATAAATATGTGCAGCAGTTTTTCTCACTTCCCCTTGAACAAAAAAGGAAATATGAAATTCCCGGTATGGCAGGCCAGCGTGGTTATACAAGTTTTGGAACAGAACATGCAAAGGGAAGTGACGAGCCGGACCTGAAAGAATTTTTTCAATATGGCCAGGTGGCAGATACCCAATTTACAGCAGAGAAATATGCACCTAACGTACAGGTGGATCAAGTTGCAGATTTTAATAAAACCTTTGATGATGCTTTCAGGGCTTTCGAAAAGTCCGGTACGGCATTATTACAGGCGATCGCTTTATACCTGGGTTTGGATGAGTTTTATTTTGATCAGTATGTAAAAAATGGAAATTCTATCTTAAGGGCAATTCATTATCCCCCTATAACGCATGAACCAAAGAGCGCCATCCGTGCCGAGCAACATGAGGATATTAATCTTATAACATTACTGATAGGAGCATCTGCTGATGGTCTTGAAATACTCAGTAAGAATGGCGAGTGGGTGGGCGTTACTTCGTTACCGGAACAGATCGTTGTTAATGTTGGAGACATGCTTCAACGTTTTACGAATAATAAATTATGCAGCACTACTCATCGTGTAGTAAATCCCGATAGATCTTTATGGCATACAAGCCGTTTCTCTATACCATTTTTTCTTCACCCGAAAGCAAGCATGAGCTTAAAATGCCTGGAAAGCTGTATCAACAGTGAGCATCCCAGGGCTTATGAAGATGCAACTGCTGGTGAATACCTTGATGAACGATTAAGAGAAATTGGATTAAAGAAATAAAGTTTAATTTTTTGTGATAAGCCTTTTAACCCGCGGCTTAATTTTTTTATTTGAAAATGTTGCGTCACATACCGTTTCTTAAATCAGTAATGTTATACACACTTACTGCTTTTGGTGGGCCGCAGGGCCATATTGGTATGATGTTAAAAACATTTGTTCATAAACGAAGGTATCTTACAGAAGAAGAATTAATAGAGTACAATTCATTCTGCCAACTCTTACCCGGGGCATCAAGTACGCAAATGATCACCCTGGTTGGTTATAAAAGAGGAGGGGTGCTACTGGCAGTTATAACATTATTGATATGGATATTTCCGGCATGTGTTTTAATGGGACTTCTTTCTTTCATTCTAACACACTTTACAGATAAGAACTTAACAGAAAGCCTTTTTAAATTCATCCAGCCGATGGCCATTGGCTTTTTGGCTTACGCCGCAGTGAAGGCCTTTTCAATATCGGTAAAAAATATTATTACCCAGGTCATCATGCTGGTAGCAATGATCTTTACTTATTTCCTTTTTAAAACACCATGGGTCTTCCCCATTTTAATTATTTCGGGGGGTATTGCAACAAATTTCAGTAATAAGCGCATACCCATGCAGGTTAGTATCAAACCACGGCAGGTTCGCTGGACAAATATCTGGCTGTTTTTAATGATCTTTCTGATCGCCGGCATACTCAGTGAAACAGCAAGAAAGCAGGAGTGGCCTCACCGGAAGGCATATAACCTATTTGAAAATTTTTATCGTTTTGGAAGCTTTGTTTTTGGTGGCGGTGACGTACTATTACCAATGATGCTTGATCAATATGTTGCAAGGCCCAACTCACCCAAAGCTATAGAGAAAAATCCCAATGCCATTCGTCTTGAGAAAACAGACCTGCTAACAGGGTATGGGATGGTTAGAGCTATTCCGGGCCCGGTGTTTTCTGTAGCGTCTTTTGCCGGAGGAATGGCTCTGCAAAAGGAAGGTTACCGAATGCAATTGCTTGGTTGCATCCTGGGTTCAATTGCAATTTTTTTACCCAGTGCATTACTTGTTCTTTTTTTCTTTCCCGTTTGGCAATTTTTAAAAAAATATGTAATTGTTTACCGGGCTCTCGAGGGTATCAACGCTGTTGTGGTGGGGGTAATGTGGGCGGCTACTTTATACCTGCTTGGCGGTATTCATCTTGATCATTTTGATACAACAAGTATATTAAGCCTTTGCGTAATTGCTTTATCTTTTATAATTCTCAGGTATACAAAAATTCCTGCACCGGTTATCGTATTAAGTTGCCTGCTTCTTGGATGGATTTTCTAAAGAAGATAAATAGTAATGATTAGCCTCTATCTCATCTTTTACATTATCGGGAACAAAGTAGCGGATAGATTTGCCTGTAGCAAGTAGATTACGGATATGGGTAGACGAAATTTCAAGCAAGGGCGCTTCAATGATCTTTATTGTTGCGTTTAGCTTGTTCTCTATGTTAAAGCCCGGTCTTGGGTAGATATATACCTCGTGATCTTTCGCAATCAATTCTGCATTTTTCCAACCAGGGAAATTTTGAAAACTGTCACTACCCATAATAATTACAAATTCATTAGTTGGATATTTTTCCTTTAAATAGGTAAGTGTATTTATCGTATAAGAGGGCTTGGGTAATTTGAACTCAACATTGCTCGCTTTTATTTTTTTTTCGCCTTCTATGGCTGTTCTTACAAGATTGAGCCTGTGATTCTCATTAAGAAGGGTGTGAGAGTTTTTAAATGGATTTTGTGGAGAGACAACAAACCAAACTTCAGTGAGATCGGTACTTGAAACAATATGGCTTGCAATTATCAAGTGCCCCACATGGATAGGGTTAAAGGAACCAAAATATAGCCCAATCTTCATATATTACAAAATTTCTTCAACTATAATATTTTCTGCTTCATTTAACCTAAGACTTAACTGATAGCCTGCTACCATAATTGAAATTGGGTCCTTGAAGGGAGAAATTTGATTAACAGTTATTATTTCTCCCGGAACACAACCCATTTCCATTAATTTTAAAAAAATATCATCATTTACAAAAGACCTGATAATTACTTTTTTTCCAATTTTAATTTCTGATAATTTTTTTGTCATTTCTTTTCCAATCTGTTAGCATGTAAAAGTAAGGTTATAGGATTCTGTATAATTTCGAGATTAGAAATATTCAAGCATGTCGATTCGATTTAACTTTCAAAAACAGATTAAGCTCACTAACAGGCGGGCTTTAAAAGAATTCCTCAAAGGAATGTTTAAAACCGAAGGCATAAAATTAGGGGAGCTTGAGTATGTCTTTTGTGACGACGATTATATATTGAATGTAAATCAGTCATTTCTTAATCACGATTATTTTACTGACATCATCACGTTTAATATGTCTGAACCAGGTTCAACCGCCGTGTCCGGTGAAATATATATAAGTGTAGATACAGTAATAACCAACTCGCTTAAATTTAAAACACATTTTGATGATGAGCTAACCAGGGTAATTTTTCATGGAGCTCTGCATCTTTGTGGTTATAAAGATAAATCTGCAAAAGAAAAAAAACAGATGCGAGAAAAAGAGGATTTCTACCTGCAGCTGTTTGGTTCATAATAATGTTCCACGAATCCCAGTTTCTACATGAAACATCGATTTTAAAATCGAGATCCAAAATATGACTGTTCCACGAATCCCAGTTTCTGCATGAAACAATTTGTACTTTTGGGTTATGGCAAGGAAAAAATGGACAGCAAAGGAAGAAATTACAGACTCCTTATTAAAATTCAGGGAAAAAAGAAAATGGCAGTTAGCCTTAAGAAGGTATATCCTGGAAAAAAACCCGTCTGAATTTTATGCACCCTACTTTGGTCTTGATATAGAGAATTACCGGAAATGGATTGAATTGCAGTTTTCCGATGAACTGAATTGGGAAAACTTTGGTTCAAAATGGCAATTTGATCATATAGTACCAGTGGCTTATTTCGATTTTTCTAATCCGGATGATCTTAGCCTGTGCTGGAATTTTATAAACATCCGGGTTGAGAAACTTGAAATAGATAGGTCCAGGGGAAATCGAATTGATGTTATAGCTGTAAAACCATACTTCCAGGCACTATATACCAAAACCGGCTATTCATTATGTCTTAAAATGCTGGAAAGGCTTGAAATAATCGAAATATCAAGTGTCATTTCCGAACCGGTATTGGAAAACTTCATCGTTCAAAACAAGAACCAGTTGGAACAACTGAGCATGCTTTCACAGTCAGAATTTCTACGCCTTAACCAGGGAATGTTATTAAAAGACATTTTTTTGGAAAGGGAGATTCTTAGAAAGTTTGGGTGATTAGCTTTTCTTTACTAATAGCTGGTACTATAGTAACTTTGCGAACTTATGTTTTCATCATATGATATAATAGTTGTTGGTGCAGGCCATGCCGGTTGCGAAGCCGCCGCTGCCGCTGCAAATATGGGGAGCAAGGTGCTTTTGGTAACAATGAATATGCAGACCATCGCTCAAATGAGCTGTAATCCAGCTATGGGCGGAATTGCAAAAGGGCAAATCGTGAAGGAGATCGATGCTCTTGGTGGGTATAGCGGAATTGTTACCGATAAAAGCATGATCCAATTTAGAATGCTTAACCGCTCAAAAGGGCCTGCCATGTGGAGCCCAAGAGCGCAGAACGATAGAATGCTCTTTGCCGCAACATGGAGAGAGATGCTGGAAAATACCCCGAACGTTGACTTTTACCAGGACACAGTTAAGGAATTAATTGTAGAAAAAAATAAGGTAAGAGGGGTAGTTACTGGCCTGGGCCACCAGATTTTTGCAAAGGCGGTAGTATTGACCAATGGAACTTTTTTAAATGGGGTGATCCACATCGGAGAAAAGAATTTTGGTGGGGGACGGGTTGCGGAGAAAGCTGCAACAGGTTTAACTGAACAATTAGTAAGCCTTGGATTTGAATCTAACCGGCTTAAAACAGGAACACCTCCAAGAATAGATGGCAGAAGCCTGGATTACTCCAAAATGGAAGAGCAGAAGGGAGACGAAGAAATTGTTGGATTCAGCTATTTATCAAAGCCATCCTTAAAACCAGCAGACCAAAGAAGCTGCTGGATAACATACACAAGCCAGGAAGTCCATGATATTCTTAAAACAGGCTTTGAGTCAAGCCCAATGTTTAAGGGAAGAATACAGGGAACAGGCCCCAGGTATTGCCCAAGTATAGAAGATAAGATAAACAGGTTCGCAGAAAGAGATCGCCACCAGCTATTTGTAGAGCCGGAAGGATGGAATACCGTGGAGATATATGTGAATGGTTTTTCAACCTCATTATCTGAAGATGTTCAATTACAAGCACTTAGGCTGGTTCCCGGATTTGAAAAATGCAAAATGTTTCGCCCGGGTTATGCTATTGAATATGATTATTTCCCACCGACACAACTAAAATTCAGCCTTGAAACCAAGTTGATAAACAACCTGTTTTTTGCAGGACAGATCAATGGAACCACGGGTTATGAAGAAGCTGCTTGCCAGGGATTGATGGCTGGAATTAATGCACATCAGAAAAGTATTGATGGAGATCCACTGGTTCTAAAAAGAAGTGAAGCTTATATAGGTGTATTAATTGACGACCTTATTAATAAGGGCACGGATGAACCTTACCGGATGTTTACAAGCAGGGCAGAATTCAGGACCCTGCTTCGCCAGGACAATGCGGACCTCAGGCTTACAGAGATCAGTTATAGGCTTGGGTTAGCCAGCCAGGAAAGAATGGAACTATTACAAAAAAAGAGACATGCTGTAGAAGAAGTAAAAGCAATATTGCAACAACTCAGCCTTGATGGAAAAGATGCAAACGACTATTTAAATAGCGTTTACTCATCACCGTTATCAATGAAACAAAAAGCCTGGCAAATATTATTGAGGCCCGGTATTGATCTTAAAGCAATGATCCAACATATCCGCCCGGTAAATGAAAAGCTAAAAGATTATAGCAGCGATGTATTGGAACAGGCGGAAATACAGATCAAATATGATGTGTACATTGAAAAGGAAAAAGAACTGGTAGATAAAATGAGTCAACTTGAAAATCTATCTATCCCGGAAAACTTTAATTATGATAAACTTGTTTCGTTAAGCAATGAAGCAAGGCAAAAATTCACGAAAATTCAGCCTCGTACATTGGGACAGGCCTCACGCATATCGGGCGTGAATCCAAGTGATGTGCAGATATTAATGGTGTACATGGGTAGGTAAATACTTAACTTTAAAATAAATAATTGATCATTTTTATGGATAAGAAAAAAATCTTTTCTGACATACAATTGTATCTTGACCAGGCAAATCTTGCTGTTAGTAATATTGATATGAAAAGACCCTGGGGTGGTTTTTTTGTAATTGATGAAAAAGATTCAGAAAAATTTATTGAACATTTTTTTCCTGATCTTGATAAGAAGGAATTATTAAAGGGAAAATTAAGCCCAAAGATGTTGCTTGTTGCTCCCAATAAAAAATTAAGCTGGCAATATCATTATAGACGCTCTGAAGTGTGGAAATTAATTAAGGGAGAAGCTGCCGTAGTTACCAGCGAAACTGATATTGAAAATGAAACAACTTTTTTGCAAAGAGGAGATACAATAACACTGAAAAAAGGAGAGCGGCATCGCCTTGTTGGTTTAAATGAATGGGGCATTGTTGCAGAGATCTGGATACATACTGATGCAAATAATCCGAGTGATGAAGAAGATATTGTAAGACTACAAGACGATTTCGGTCGTTGATCCGGATGCATGATCATTTTTTTTCTTTTCAGAAGCGATCATCCATTTTAACTCAGCATAGCTCGCAAACGGCATTAATTCTTTTAAAGATTGTAAGGAGCTTGTCTCCGAAGTCTTTAAAACAGAAAGTATTTTTTCCTGTTTGTCCTTATCCAACAAATCATCAATATTTAATTCTCCCTTTTCTATAAAGTAGGCCATATGGCCCTCAATCGTTGTAATTGTAAGGTTTCTTTCCTTTGCGATTTCGGAAAATGATTTACCGGTTTTGTATAAATCAAAACTCTCCTTTCCAGCACATTGGGATCCTAAGCTTAGAATTCCACGTGGACAAGTTGTCG
>JADMIO010814581.1_pt1 | contig 23039 bp, 15 predicted proteins | sample 8958161 | NCBI WGS metagenome assembly JADMIO01 (sample SAMN16585339, study PRJNA669376) | soil metagenome | isolation source: Crop rotation soil | place: USA: Cullars Rotation, Alabama | collected 2011 | reverse complement strand
CTTTCCCCCCGCCGATGTTGCTGCTGCACGGCTTCGGCGGCTCGGCGACGAATTGGTTTTGCGCGATGGAGGCGCTCGGCGCGAAGCATCGCGTCATCGCCATCGATCAAGTGGGCTTCGGCGCGTCGGAGAAGCCGCGGCGCGCCTACGGCGGCGACGTCCTCGCGGAGAGCGCGCACGCGTTTCTGCGCAAGCTCGGCGTGACGAACGCCGTCGTCGCCGGCGCGTCGATGGGCGGCGACGTTGCGGCGCGCCTCGCGGCGCGGCATCCCGGCGACGTCGCGAAGCTCATCCTCGTCGACAGTAGCGGCCTCGATCTCACACCGCGCAAGTCCGACTTCCCGCGCGACCCGCACACGCTCGCCGAGCAGGAGCAGATCCTGCGCGCCATCTTCGCCGACCCGGCTTTCGTCACGCCCGCGCTCGTCCGGCAGCGGCTGCGGGCGCACCTCCGCAACGGCGACTCCTACACGCTGACGCACTGGACCGGCGACGACGTCGATCTCGAGTCGCTCCTCCCGAGGATCAAGGCGCCCACGCTCGTGCTGTGGGGGAGCGACGACCCGATCTGGCCGCGCGCCACCGCGCGGGAGTACGCCCGGCGCATCGCGCACGCGGAGATCGCCGTCATTGAAAACGCCGGCCACGCGCCCTACCTCGAGCGGCCGGCGTCCTTCGTCGATGCGGTGCTGCGCTTTACGGCCAGATCCCGCGCGCCATCGCCACCGTAGCGACGCGCTTGATGGCCAGCGCGAACGCGGCCGTGCGGATGTCGACGTCGGCCTTGTGCGCGTCCTTGATCTCGATCTGCATGGCCAGCACGGCGTCCGTGGCGTTCTCCATCTTCCGCTTCAGCTGCGCGTTGACCTCGTCCTCCGACCAGTGCTCGTTCTCGATGTTCTGCACCCACTCGAAGTAGCTGACGGTCACGCCGCCGGAGTTGGTGAGGATGTCGGGGAGCACCGGGATGCCGCGCCCGAACAGCGCCTTGTCCGCCGCCGGCGTGGTCGGCCCGTTCGCCGCCTCGGCGACGACCTTCGTGTTCACGCCGGCGACGTTGTCGGCGCGGATCTGATTCTCGAACGCCGCGGGGATCAGCACGTCGCACGGCGTGTGCAGCAGCTCTTCGTTCGTGATGTTCGTCACTCCATTCAGGCCGACGACCGAGCCGCTCTGCTTCTTGTGCGCGATGGCCTCCTCGGGATCGATCCCGCTCTCCGCGTAGATGCCGCCGGTGGAGTCGCTGACGGCGACGATCGTCGCGCCCGCGGCGCGGAAGAGCTGCGCGGCGATCGCGCCGGCATTGCCGAAGCCCTGGATGGCGACGCTCGCGCCGTCGAGCGACGTCAGCCCCGGCACCGCGCCTCGAGCGATGGCGCGGCTGGTGACGAAGAGGCAGCCGCGCGCGGTCGCTTCGTTGCGCCCCAGCGACCCGCCGATGCCGATCGGCTTCCCGGTCACCACCGGGAGGTTGTTCTTGCCGGCGTGCATCATGTCGTACGTGTCGTAGATCCAGGCCATCGTGTTCGCGTCGGTGTTGACGTCGGGCGCGGGGATGTCGGTGTGCGGCCCGATCGTGTCGCCGAGCTCCGCGATGAAACGGCGCGTCAGGCGCCGCCGCTCGTTGTACGACAGCTCCTTCGGGTTGCAGACCACGCCGCCCTTCGCGCCGCCGAAGGGGATGTCCGCGACGGAGCACTTCCACGTCATCCACGAGGCGAGGGCGCGCACTTCGTCGGCGCTGACGTCGGGGTGGTAGCGGATGCCGCCCTTGCCCGGCCCGCGCACTTTCGAGTGCAGCGCGCGCCAGGCCTTGAACATCTTCGTCGTGCCGTCGTCCATCTCCACCGGGAACTCGACGGTGGTCATGCGCATGGTGCGGCGGAGGTATTCGCGCAGGCCGTCGGGAAGGTTGGCCACGTATTCGGCCGCGGTGTCGAACTGCTGCTGGGCGATGCGGTAGGGGTTCAGATCCTCGGGCGCCGTCTCGGCGACAGCCATCGATCGTCCTCCTCGAATTGTGCGTGCGAGACCGGACGATACCAGATCGCGTCAGGTCTCCGCCGTCACGATGTGCGCCTGGATCTTGCCATCGACCGCGCCGCGGCCGAAGCGCCGCGCGATCGTCTCCGCCGCCGCCTCGGTCGCCTCATCGAGGCGCGCGGCGTCGATCTCGTTCCGCAGCGGCGTTCCGTGGCAGTAGGCCAGCGCGGGGATGAACGCCGACGCGGCGCGGCTGCGCGCGGCAACGGTGTCGAATCGCGGCAGCGCGGTGAAGCCGCCGGCGGCAAGGTCGCGCGCGATGGCGTCACGGTCATGGTAGCCGTGCGGCGTGCGCGCCAGGAAGCACGGCGGGTCGGCGGGGAAGAGCGCCGCGAGCGCGTTCGTGACGTCGTCGGCGAACTCGTTGTCCTCGATGCGGTCCCAGACGCTGAAGAGGAACACGCCGCCCGGCCGCAGCACGCGCCGCACCTCGGAGAACGCGCGCGCCTTGTCGGGAAAAAACATCGCGCCGAACTGGCAGACCACGGCGTCGAACGCCGCGCCGGCGAACGGCAACTGCATCACGTCGGCCTGGCGCCATTCCACCGGACGGCTCGTGCCCGCCGCCGCGGCCATCGTGAGCATCGGCTGATTGAGATCGGTGGCGACGATGGCGGTGCTTTCGGGAAGCACCGAGGCCAGGCTGCGCGTGGCCACACCCGTGCCGGCGGCCACCTCCAGCAGGCGCGCCGGCGGATGCGCCGCCAGCCGCTGCGCAACGTCGGCCGCGTAGGGCTCGAAGATGAGCGGGACGAGATACCTCTCGTAAAGCTGCGGGATCGAGCCGTGAAAGCCGCGGTCGCCTACGACATCCAGTTCACGCCCGCTTCCTTGTTCCACTTCGTCGTCATCTTCTTCGACTGCGTCCAGAACTCGATCGAGCCGCGGCCGGTGATGTCGCCGACGCCGAACTTCGACTCGTTCCAGCCGCCGAAGCCGAACGGCTCGCGCGGCACCGGCACGCCCACGTTCACGCCCACCATGCCGGCGCTGGCGTTCTCCATGACATAGCGCGCCACGCCGCCGCTCTCGGTGAAGACGCTCGCGGCGTTGCCGTACGGCGAGCGGTGCTGCACGCGCACGGCCTCCTCGACGTCCTTCGCCCGGATGATGACCATGACCGGGCCGAACACTTCCTCCTGCGCGATGCGCATATCGGGCGTGACGTAATCGATGAGCGTCGGGCCGACGTAGTAGCCCTCTTCCTTCCCCGGCACGGTGTAGCCGCGCCCGTCGACGAGCACCTTCGCCCCCGCCTCCTCGGCCTCGGTGATGTACCGCTCGATCCGTTCCTTCGCCGCGGCGGAAATGACCGGGCCGATGTGCTGCCCCGGTACCATCGACTTCACAATCTTGACCATTCGGTCGATGATGTGGTCCGTCTGCCCGACCGCCATCATCACCGAGGCGGCCATGCAGCGCTGGCCGGCGCAGCCGGACATCGAGGCCACGACGTTCGACGACGTCATCTCCGGCTCCGCGTCGGGCATGACAATCAGATGATTCTTCGCGCCGCCGAGGGCGAGGACGCGCTTGAAGCTCTGCGTGCCGCGGCGGTAGACGATCTTCGCCACCTTCGTCGAGCCGACGAAGGTGATGCCGTGGATGCCGGGGTGGTCGCAGATCGCCTCGACCGTCGCTTGGCCGCCGTGGACGATATTGAGCACGCCGTCGGGCAGGCCGGCCTCGCGCAGCAGCTCGGCGATGCGCCCGGCGGACAGTGGCACGAGCTCGCTCGGCTTGAGGATCATGCAGTTGCCCAGAGCGATGGCATTCGGGATCGTCCAGTTCGGGACCATGTTCGGGAAGTTGAACGGAGTGATGCAGGCGACGGTGCCGACGGGGAAGCGCTCCACGCGGCACTCCACGCCGCGCGAGACTTCGAGGACTTCACCCGCGGTGATCTGCGGCAGCGACGTCGCGAACTCGCAGAGCTCCGCCGACTTGAGCACCTCCGCGCGTGCTTCGCTCAAGATCTTGCCGTTTTCTTCCGTGATCAGCGCCGCCAGCTCGTCGATGTTCTGCTCGAGCAGCGCCTTGTAGCGGAAGAAGACCTGCACGCGCTCCTTGATCGGCAGCGCCGACCAGGCCGGGAAGGCCTTCGCCGCCGCGGCCACGGCGCGGTCGACGTCGGCGTGCGCGGAGAGCGGCACGCGCGAGATCACGCGCCCGTCGGCGGGATTGAAGACGTCGAGATGCTCCGCGTCCGCGTCGACGAATGCGCCGCCGATGTAGTTGCGGACGGGGGGGTATTTGGTCTGGATGTCGATGGCCGTCATGCTGGGCCTCCGTTGCGGTTCGTGGTGGAGGGCGACTTTAGCACGCGTTCAGTGCGTGGCGCGCCGCCGCACGGGGGTCACGACGATCGACTGCGAGAAGGGAAGGTAATTCGTGTCGCCCGTGTAGCTGGCGGTGAGGGTATACGTGCCGCGAACGAGCGACACCGTCTTCGTCACTGTACCGTTGACGAGCGACGCGTCGATGAGCGTTCCCTGCGCCGCGCCGCTCACGGTGAGCCGGCCGGTGGGCACGGCGAGCGGCGAACCGGTCACGGAAATGGTGAGCTCCGACTGCGTCTCGGAGATCGGCCGCAACGAGCCTCGAATCGTCACCGGCGCCGGCACGACGCTCGCGCTTCCGCTCGCGGAGGCGCTTTGGAAACGCGCGTCGCCGTTGTAGCTGGCGGTGAAAAAGTGCGAGCCGATGGGCAGCGAATTCACGAATACCGTGGCGATGCCGTTGGCGTCGAACGGCGCGCTGCCGCGGAGCTGGCCCCCTTCGCGAAGCTCGACGATGCCGGTGGGCCGCTTGCCGTCATCGCCGGTCACGGTCGTCGACCTGACGATGACGATCATCGGCTGGCCGAAGTACGCGGCGGAGAGATCGAGTTGCAGCAGCGACGGCCATCGCGACGGCTGCCCGTTCGCGACGATGCTGATCGGCACGGCGATCGTGCCGCCCGCGCCGTGCAGCACGATGCTCGTGTCTGCCGGCGCCAGCGGGAGGATGTCGACGGGCGTGCCGGTGGTGACGGACGCCGGCATAGTCAGGTTCGGATTCGGGTCGATGGTGAAGACCGTGCCGGTGGTGGAGACGTTGACGGTCAGCTTCGCCGGCGAGCCGACGACGAGCGAGCCCGGCGCGACGATGACCGGCCCGAACGACGTCGCCAGCACGACTCTGGTAATCGAGTTGTCGGTCGAATTCGGATCGCGCTGCGTTGCCGTTGCGGTGGCGCCGAAGGTCAGCGAGTTCGAATTGGATACGGCGACGTTCCTGCTGCTGCCGGGCGGAAGGTCATCGAGGTTGAAGAACTGCGGACTGCCGCCGCGGGTGCGGAGCGTGACGCCGGTGGCGATCGACGGACCGGCGTTCTTCACCGTCACGGTGGTGAGCGTGCTCGAGGTCACCTGCAGGTCGGCCGCGCCGTCGGCGTCCTCGACGAAGACGGTGCCGAACGTCTTCACCCGCGCCGCCCCCGTCACGTTGCGAAGACGGACGTAGAACGGACGGTTGCCGATCGTGCTGTCGTGCAGCAGCGCCACGGTGATGTCCTTGCGCGTCTCGCCCGGCTCGAAGGTGAGCGAGCCGGATGCGCTCGTGTAGTTGACGCCGGCGCGGCCGATGCCGTCGACCGTGATCCAGTCGGCGGTCACGCGCGCGGATGAGGGCGCGCCGAGGCGGACGGTGAGCGTGGCGGAGGGAGCGTTCTCGCTCACTCGGATGTCGTTGATCGAGATCGTCACCGGCGGCAGCGGCAGCTTCCACAGCTCGTCGCCCGTCGCCGCGGTGGCGGCGTTGAAGAAGAGCGTGTCGCCCGCCGCCAGCGAGCGCAGGCCTGCACCCGAGCCGGTGGCACCCGGCTCGATGTCGCCGGCGAGGAACGTGCCGCCCGCGGTGCCGTCGCTCCGCCAGAGCTCCCGGCCGTGGATGCCGTCGTCTGCGTCGAAGTAGGCGATGCCGTTCGCGGCGGTGATGCCGCTGATGAATGTGTCCGGCCGGCCTGGGTTGATGTCGACCAGCAGCGCCGTGCCGGCGACCGTGCCGTCGCTCACCCAAAGCTCCGATCCGTGCGTGTTCTCGGAGTTGGTGAAGAGCAGACGGTCGTCGAGAGCGGCGAACGCGTCTCCGTTCCAAGAGATCCCGGTGAGCTTGAACGTGCCCCCCTCGGTGCCGTCGCTGCGCCACAGCTCGGAGCCCGAAAGGCCTTGGACCACGAACATCAGCAGGTTCTGCACGGCGGCGCGGTTCGTTCCGGGACCCTGGAGCTGCCCGGACAACGTGGCGATGCGCCGCGTCCCCTCCGCCGTGCCGTCGCTGACCCACAGCTCCGGGCCGTTGAACACGTACAGCAGCCCGCCGGCGGTGGCGACGTTGGCGATGCTCGCCATCTGCGAGATCTCATGCAGGTCGCCGCTGTCGAGCCGCTCCCAGAGAGCGACCTTGGTGCTGTTGATCGGCTGGCGCACGAAGGCGAGGTGGCCGGCGAAGTCGAAGAGGCTCTTGCCGTCCGGCGCCACGGTCGTCGTCCCCGCGGGCGTGCCATCCGAGCGGAACACGCTGCCGTCCTTCGCCCGGCCGTAGAGCATGCCGCCGATTGACAGCAGCTCCGTGGCGCCGGCGATCGGCTGCGGCGCCGTCTGCGTTCCGGCGGGTGTGCCGTCGCTCGCAACCACGGGAGAGGTCGGCAGGTAAAGCTTGCCGCCCGCGGCGACCGCCGTGCCGAAGACATCGGTGGGCAGTATTTGCAATTCCTGGGTGCCGTCGCTCGTGCCGTCGGAGACCCAGAGGTCGTGCGGCCAGTGCTCGGCGAGGAAGAACATGCGATTCCCGAGCGCGGCGATCGGTTTCGGGTGCGACGACGGCACCGGATCGCCGAAGAGATTCGCCACCAGCGACGTCCCCTCGGGCGTGCCGTCGCTCGACCAGAGCTCGCAGCCGTTGAGATCGTCGCAGTTGCCGAAGTACGTTCTGCCGCCGGACGTCGGGAAGATGCCGATGCGGAGGGCGCCCGTCTGCGTGCCACCGCCGGTGAGCACGCGCGTTCCCGCAGCCGTTCCGTCGCTCACCCAGACTTGCGCGATCGCGTTGCCGCCCGGCCCGGAGGGGCTCCCGTTGTCGGCGGTCCACCAGAGGCGGCCGTTCGTCGCCGCCAGCGATGCCGCGCTGCTGCTTTTCAGGCCGGGCGCGACGTCGGCGAGCATGTACGTGCCGGCGGCGGTGCCGTCGCAGCGCCAGACCTCGATGCCGTGCACGCCGTCGTTGGCGGCAAAGTAGGCCGCGCCGTTCATGCTCGTCATCCACGTCAGGTTCGTGTTCGCGTCCGAGACCGCCGATCCAGCGCCGAGGTTGATCTCCGTGACGAGGTGCGTTCCGTTGGCGGTGCCGTCGGAGAACCACGGCTCGAAGCCGGTGGTACCGTCGTTGGCGAAGAAGACCACGCCGTTCGCCACCGCGGCGACGGTGCGCGAGAAGGCGAACTTTGCCGCGCCTCCCGACGCGATCTGCTTGACGACGTGCGTGCCCGCCGCGGTGCCGTCGCTGACCCACAACTGCGAGCCGGTGCCGGCATCCGTCCCGACGAAGAAGATGCGCCCGCCGCTCACGACGATGCTGCCGGCCGGCGCGGTGGTGAGCGCCTTCGTCCCCGCCGCCGTGCCGTCGGTGATGGTGAGATTTGGGGCCGCGAATACGGCCTTGTCGCCGAAGAGCGCGAAGCCGGCCGGCGATGACGACGGCGAGCCGGGGTTGAGGTCGGCGACCATCTGTGTGCCGGCGGCGGTGCCGTTGCTCCTCCAGAGCTCGGAGCCGTGCACGCCGTCGTCCGCGCTGAAGAGAAGTTGCCCGTTGTAGGCGAAGAAGTTCGAAGGTTTCGAGTCGACGGGTCCGGGATTGATGTCGGCGACGAGGTGCGTGCCGGCGGCAGTGCCGTCCGTCGCCCACAGCTCGAATCCATGGGCGCTGTCGCCGGCGGAGAAAAAGGTCGTCGAGCCGGCCTTCAGCGGCACGCCGGGAAGAATCGGAGCCTGCCCGAGGGGCGGATGCAGCAACAGCGTGCCGGCCGCGGTGCCGTCACTCCTCCACAACTCGGCATACGAGAACGGAGGAAACGGCGCCGGGGGCGCGTAGATATAGACGAAGCCGTCGATGGCCGCCATCGGGATCGGCGCGGAGCTGACCGCGTCGGCGCCGTTGCTGTCAGTGTTGACGTCCTTGACGAGCGACGGCTGCGCGGCGACCGAGAGCGACACGAGAGAGAGGACGAGCGGCAGCAGCCAGCGAGGCGTGGACATGGGGGGTATCCGTAGGACGTGGCGACTCTAGCACACGCCCGCGCTCAGGCGGGGAGGTCCACCTGGTAGTAGATCTCGCGGAGAGGGATCTCGCAGTTCGCCGGCGGCAGCGGCCGCGGTCGCGACGCTCCGTGCTGTCAGAGAGCACTTCGAAAACGACGAGCGGGCTGAGAAGAACGTCGCGCTGCTGATCGTCGAATTGCGATTGGCCGCAGACAATCGTCACGTCCGGATAGTAATAGCGCGTGGGGCGGAAGAGGCGAACCTTCATGTCGCTTGGGTAGGCCCGGCACTGCGGCGATCAGGTTGTGCCATTCGCTCGCCCCGGCCATCGCGTACACGACGCCGTCGTCGTACTCGCTCTTCGTCTCCGCCGCGCGCTCCATGCGAAGGTACTCCTCCGGCGAGATGCGCTTCCGCGGAACGGAGGACATGGCGACATTTTATGCCCTCGGCTATCATGCGCCGCACACGATGGCGCTGCCGTTCCGACAAATCTTCCACACGAAGTCGCTCGACGAGCTCGTCGCCGAGACGCAGGAAGAAGGCCACCAGCTCAAGAAAGTCCTCGGCCCCTGGAACCTCGTGGCCCTCGGCATCGGCGCGATCATCGGCGCCGGCATCTTCGCCACGATCGGCACCGCCGCGGCGGGCGATCCGTCGCGTCCCGGCGCCGGACCGGCGCTCATGCTCTCCTTCGTCCTCACCGCCGTCGTCTGCGGCTTCAGCGCGCTCTGCTACGCCGAATTCGCGTCGATGGTGCCGGTGGCCGGTTCCGCGTACACCTACTCGTACGCGACCCTCGGCGAACTGGTGGCGTGGATCATCGGCTGGGACCTGATGCTCGAGTACGCCATCGGCAACGTTGCCGTGGCCATCTCGTGGGCGAACTACATGAACACGCTCCTCGAGGGGCTCGGCATCAAGCTCCCGCCGTGGCTCACCATCGACTACCACACCGCGGCGATGAAGATGCCGGACCTGGTCAAGGCCGCGCCGCACCTCTTCGGCGTCCCCATCGTCTTCAACATCCTCGCCGTGGCGATCGTCTTCGCCATCACCGTCGTTTTGATCTGGGGCATCCGCGAGTCGGCCAGCTTCAACTTCGTCATGGTGGGCATCAAGCTCATCGTGCTGGCCTTCTTCGTCTTCGTCAGCTTCAAGTTCGTGAAGCCGGCGAACTGGCATCCGTTCGCGCCGAACGGCTTCCACGGCATCGCCACCGGCGCGGCGATCGTCTTCTTCGCCTACATCGGATTCGACGCCGTGTCGACCACCGCGGAGGAGGCCAAGAACCCCAAGCGCGACATGCCCATCGGCATCATCGGCTCGCTGATCATCTGCACCATCATCTACGCCGCGATTGCCGCGGTCTTCACCGGAATGATCCCGTTCCCGGCCCTGACGAAGACGCTGGCCAGCGAGCAGGCCGAGCCGCTGACGCTGGCGATGAAGTTCGTGAGCATGCCGACGTGGATGGTGGGCATCGTCGCCCTCGGCTCGGTCGTCGCGCACACGGCCGTGCTCCTCGTCTTCCAGCTCGGGCAGCCGCGCATCTTCTTCGCCATGTCGCGCGACGGCCTGCTGCCGCAGTGGTTCGCCAGCGTGCACCCGCGTTTCCGCACCCCGCATGTGGCCACGATCGTCACCGGCCTCCTCGTCGGCATCACGGCCATGTTCACGTCGCTCGACGACATGGTCGACCTGACGAACATCGGGACGCTCTTCGCGTTCGTGCTCGTCTGCATCGGCATCATGATCCTGCGCGTGCGCGACCCGCGGCGCGAGCGCCCCTTCCGCGTCCCCGGCGGCACGTTTCTGCTTCCCACGCTCGGCGCGCTCTCCTGCCTCGGCCTGGCCTATTACCTTCCGCCGAAGTCATGGATGCGATTCGTGGCCTGGCTCGTGCTCGGCCTGATCATCTACGCCACCTACGGCCTTCGCCATGTTGCTTACAACGGACGGCTGCGCAGGGCCGGCTACGCGGCCGGCGTCCTCGTCGTCGTCCTCTGCGAGGCCGCGTTGCTCTTCGGCGTGCGCGTGTACATGCAGAGGAGCGGCGCGGACAACGCCGGCTATTTCACCGGTGGGGTGATCATTCTCGCGGGGCTGGCGGCGCTGTTCATCCTGAGCGTTCGTCGTTTGCACGACGTCAATCGCAGCGGGCGCTATCTATGGTTGTTGCCCGCGCTCTTCGTGTTGCCGGGGACTGCCGGCCGCAACGACTACGAAGCGGTCGCGGTCGGACTTCGGCGCTCCGGCGGCACGCGTCCCATCGACTTCAACCCCGAACAGCAACTCCCCGAGTCGGACGTCCACAAGCACTGACTGTCCGGAATCGGACAGCGCCGTCCGCGCCCGGACAGCGCGCCGCACGTAAGTCATTGAAAACACGTCCATGAAACGTGGTACGGCGCTCGCCTAAGGAGCGCCGCATGGACCGTGAGATTTCCCCCGACGTTCGGCGCCGCGTGCTGGTCAAGCGCGTCGTGACCGCGGCGGTCGCCGTCGCGGCGATCGTCTTCTCCTTCGCCGCCACGCTGTCGTGGCTGCGGCCGTCGATCCGCCGCCAGGACATCCAGACCGCCGCCGTCGAGCGCGGCCCGGTCGACGCCACGCTGCAGGCCAGCGGCACGATCCTCCCGGCGGTCGAGCAGGTCGTCTCCGCGCCGCTCGACTCGCGCGTGCTGCGCATCGTCCGCCGCGCCGGCGACCGCGTGCGCGCCGGCGACGTCATCGTGGAGCTCGACACCACCTCCGCGCGCCTGGCGCTGGAGCGCCTCGACGAGCAGATCGCGCAGAAGCAGAACGAGCAGGCTCAGCTCCGGCTGCGGCTCGACGACAGCCTGGCACTCTTGCGCGCGCAGATCGAGCAGAAGACGCTCGACGCCGACATCGCCAAATTCAAGGCCTCGCAGAACGATCGCTTGCACAAGGAAGGACTCGTCGCCGAGCAGGAGACCCTCGTGGCCTCGACCACGGCGAAGAAAAGCGGCATCGAGCTCACGCAGCTGCGCGAGGCGCTCCAGCGCGCGGAGCGGAGCGCGCAGGCGCAGCTCGCGGCCGGCGCCATGGGCGAGCAGTCGCTGCGGAAAGAGCGCGACGAAGCGAAGCGCCAGCTCGACCTGGCCATGATGCGCGCCGACCGCGACGGCGTCGTCACCTGGATCGTGCCGACCGCGGGCGCGGCCGTGCGCAACGGCGAAGTCGTGGCGCGCATCGCCGACCTCTCCTCGTTCCGCGTCAGCGCCACGATCGCCGACATGTACGTCAACCGCCTGGCGCCCGGCATGCGCGTGCGCGTCCGCCTCGACGAGTCGACGACGCTCGACGGCACGATCGCTAGCGTGGAGCCGCGCGTGGAGAACGGCCAGGCCAAGTTCTTCGCCGAGCTCGACGACCGCACGAACCCGAAGCTGCGCAACGACGTGCGCGTCGACGTCTTCGCCCTCGTCGGCCGCCGCGGCGACACGCTCCGCGTCAAGCGCGGCGCGCTCGGCCAAACCGAGAACGAGCGCGCCTTCGTCAAGCGCGGCGAGCACCTCGTGAGCGTGCCGGTGCACTGGGGGCTGGCGGGGGAAAACGAGATCGAAGTTTTGAGCGGCCTCGCGGCCGGAGATGAAGTGGTGATTTCGAATATGGCGGATTACGCCGGAGTGAAGGAGCTGAGACTGCAATGATCAAACTGGAAAACGTGAACAAAGTCTACAGAACAGAGCGCGTCGAAACGCTGGCGCTGGAGAACATCAACCTCGATGTCGCCCCCGGCGAGTTCGTCTCCGTGATGGGCCCCTCGGGTTGCGGCAAGAGCACTCTCCTCAACCTCATCGGCCTCCTCGACGCGCCTACGAAGGGGAAGCTCTCCATCGAGAACACCGCCATCAACGGCTCGGGCGACCGCAAGCTGGCGCGCTTCCGCAACGAGAAGCTCGGCTTCGTCTTCCAGAGCTTCCACCTCGTGCCCGACCTCAAGGTCGTCGACAACGTCGAGATCCCGCTGCTCTACCGCAAGATGAGCGGCGGCGAGCGGCGCAAGCTCGCCCAGCAGGCCCTCGACCGCGTCGGCCTGGCCTCGCGCGTCCACCACTTCCCGACGCAGCTCTCCGGCGGGCAGCAGCAGCGCGCCGCCATCGCCCGGGCCATCGTCGGCAAGCCGCGCATCCTCCTCGCCGACGAGCCCACCGGCAACCTCGACTCCGCCATGGGCGAGGAGATCATGTCCATCCTCCACGATCTGAATCGGAACGACGGCACGACGATCGTCATGGTCACGCACGACGAGCGCTTCGCCCGTCGCACCGACCGCATCGTCCGCCTCTTCGACGGCCGGCAGGTGGCGTGATGCGCACGAACTTCAAACTGGCGCTCAAGATCCTCGGCCGGAGAAAGTTCTTCACCTTCATCTCCCTCTTCGGCATCAGCCTCACCCTGGTCGTGCTGATGGTGGCCACCGCGGTGCTCGACAACCTCTTCGCCCCGCGCGAGCCGGAGCAGAACTTCGACCGCGTTCTCGGCATCTACCGCGTCAGCCTGCGCGGCAAGGAAGCGACCGAGACGATGAACCCCGGCTTCAAGTTCCTCGACAGCTACGTCCGCCCGCTTCCCGGCATCGAGGCCTTCGGCATGACCTCGGAGCCGACGATGACGGCGACGTATGTCGGCGGCAGCCGCATCGACGTCGTCCTCCGCCACACCGACGCGCCGTTCTGGCAGATCACCCGATTCCGATTCCTCGAAGGACGGCACTTCACCAAGCAGGAGGACGACAGCGGCGCGCGCGTGGCCGTCATCACCGACGAGTTGCGCGACAAGCTCTTCGGCTCCGGCTCGGCCATCGGCAAGACCATCACCGTGCAGGGCGACAACTTCCGCGTCATCGGCGTCGTCCCGGCCGTGCCCGATACGCGGCAGGTTTCGTGGGGCCAGATGTGGGTGCCGATCGGCAGCTACCCGTCGTCCGACTACCGCCAGCAATTCATGGGCAACTTCATCGGTCTGGTCATGGCGCGCAGCAAGGACGACCTGCCGCGCATCCGCGCCGCGTTCGACGCGGCCGCGGCGCGCGTGCCGATCCCCGATCCGAAGATGTTCGACACGCTCGACGTCCATCTCGACACGACTTTCCAGTCGTTCGTGCGGCCGTTCTTCAAGAGCAACGCCGGGCAGGGAAGCTTCCTCCTGGCGCGCGCCATCCTCGGCATCCTGGCGCTGCTCTTCATGGCCTTGCCGGCGCTGAATCTCGTCACCATCAACCTGAGCCGGATCCTGGAGCGCTCGTCGGAGATCGGGGTGCGCAAGGCCTTCGGCGCGCCGCGGCGGTCGCTCGTGTCGCAATTCGTCATGGAAAACATCGTCCTGACGTTGATCGGCGGCGCCATCGCCTTCGGCCTCTCCGCCGCGATCCTCGCGTCGCTCAACGCCAGCGACATCTTCCCGAACGTCCAGCTCGACCTGAACCTGCGGATCTTCGGCTACGGGATGCTCATGGCGGTTGCGTTCGGCCTCGTCTCCGGAGTCTACCCGGCGTGGCGGATGGCGCGGATGCATCCGGTCAACGCTCTTCGCGGAGGTGCACAGTGATCCGTCATTTGCTCAAACTCGTTTGGAACCGCAAGCGCGCGAACGCGCTGATCATGCTCGAGATCTTCATCTCGTTCCTCGTCCTCGTGGCGGTGCTGACGATGGCCGTCTCCACGCTCGGCCGCTGGGGACAGCCCCTCGGCTTCGACTACCACGACGTCTGGACGGTGCGCATCGACCTCGGCCGCTCCCTCGGCAACATCGACGCGGCCGACGCCGAGCTCGTCGAGCGCGTCATGCGCGAGCTCCGCACGTTCCCGCAGATCGAGTCGCTGGCCGCCTCGGGGATGCCGCCGTATTCGAACGCCGTGTGGGAAGGGCGGTGGACGGTCGAAGGGAAGCCGGTCGATGTCACGCGCGACCAGGTCACGGACGACTTCGCGAAGGTGCTGCGCATCCCCATCCTGCGCGGGCGCTGGTTCTCCGCGGCCGACGACGGCGCGTCGTACAGCCCGGTCGTGATCGACGCCGACCTCGCCAGGGCAGCGTTCGGCAACGCCGATGCGATCGGGAAGAAGTTCCCCGAGGGAAAGCGCGAGCTGCGCGTCGTCGGCATCATCCCGCCGTACCGGAAGTACGGCGAGCTCTCGCCGCCCGACGTGCACATGGCCTTCAGCCGCGTGGCCATGCGCGGACCGGACGCCGAGGCGCCGCGCAACGTGTTGATCCGCGTCCGCCCCGGCACGCCGGCGGCGTTCGAGGAGACGCTGACCAAGCGGCTGCACGACCTCGCGCCCGACCGCGGCTTCCGCGTCAACCGGATGGAGAACCAGCGTTCGCTGATGAACCGGGTGCGTATGACGCCGGTGATCATCGGCGGGATCGTGGCGCTCTTCCTGATCTCGATGGTGACGCTCGGGTTGACCGGCGTGCTGTGGCAGAACGTCACGCGGCGCACGCGCGAGATCGGCCTCCGCCGCGCCCTCGGCGCGAGCAGCGGCAACGTGCGCGGCCAAGTCGTGGCCGAGGTGGCGCTGCTGGCGACGATCGCCATCGTCCTCGGCATCGTGATCCTGGCGCAGCTGCCGATGCTCGGCGTCTTCCGCGTCGTCACGCCGCCGATGTTCGCCGCAGGCGTACTGATGGCGCTCGGGGTCATTTACGCGATCACGCTGCTATGCGGCATGTATCCGGGATGGCTTGCGTCACGGGTTCCTCCCGCGGAAGCATTGCGATACGAATGAAGGGTGTCATCCTGAGCCGCGCAGACGGCGAAGGACCCCCCGCGGCTGTAGGGGGGTCCCTCGCTTCGCTCGGGATGACACGGTCAGCATGATTCTCATCGTCGACGACGATCGCTCCGTCACGGCGTCGCTGTCGTTGCTGCTCAAGCAGCACGGCTACCGCGCCGTGGCGGCGCATTCGCCGGACGAGGCGCTGGCGCGGCTGCGCGAGGAGCGGCCGCGCCTCGTCATTCAGGACATGAACTTCTCGCGGCGCACGTCGGGCGAGGAAGGTCTGCAGCTCCTCTCCGCGATCCGCGGTCACGACGCCACCATCCCCGTCATCCTCATCACCGCCTGGGCCTCGATCCCGCTCGCGGTGGAGGGGATGAAGCGCGGCGCCGCCGACTTCATCGCCAAGCCGTGGGACAACGCCGCGGTGATTCAGGCCATCGAGACGGTGCTCGGGCTGGCGGACTTGCGATCCGAGCGCGAGCTGCCGTCGCGCGGCGAGCTCGACGAACGCTACGACTTCGCCAACATCATCGGCAGCGACGCGAAGATCGTGCGCATGCTCGACCTCGTCGGCCGCGTCGCGCCGACGGAGGCCTCCGTCTTGATTGCCGGCGAGAGCGGCACGGGCAAAGAGCTCGTGGCCGAGGCGCTGCACGCGAACAGCAAGCGCCGCAACGCCCCTTTCGTGAAGGTCAACCTCGGCGGCATCTCCACGACGCTCTTCGAGAGCGAGATGTTCGGCCACGTCCGCGGCGCCTTCACCGACGCGCGCCAGGACCGCAAGGGGCGCTTCGAGATCGCCGACGGCGGGACGATCTTCCTCGACGAGATCGGCGAGCTCGAGCCGCCCTCGCAGGTCAAGCTCCTGCGCGTGCTGCAGGAGCGCCGCTACGAAGTCCTCGGATCGAGCCGCACGCGCAGCGTCGACGTGCGCGTGCTCTCGGCGACGAACCGGCCGCTGCACGAGCTCGTGCAGCGCGGCGAGTTTCGCGAGGACCTGCTGTATCGGCTCAATCTCATCACCATCCAACTCCCGCCGCTGCGCGAGCGCCGCGGCGACATCCCCGCGCTCGCCGCGCACTTTCTGCGCCGCGCGGCCTCGGCGTACGGCGTGGAAACGGAGACGATCACGCCGCGGGCGATGGAGTGGCTCAAGTCGCAGAACTGGCCCGGCAACATCCGGCAACTGCGGCAGCTCATCGACCGCGCCGTGCTCGTGCGCGGCGGGCGGGTGTTGGACGTGGACGACGTCTTTGCCGTGCGCGACGCCGAGGAGACGCCGCGCGGCGCCGATGCCCTGCCGGAGGCGGGGGCGATGACACTCGACGAGATCGAGCAGCGCATGATCGCCAAGTGCATGAAACACTACGACGGCAACGTCTCGCGCGCGGCGGAGGCGCTGGGGCTGAGCCGGGCGGCGCTCTACCGGCGGCTCGAGAAGTACCGCATGGTATGAAGCTCCGCATCAAATTCATCCTCTACTTCGTCGCCCTGCACCTGGCGCTGGCGGCGTTCGCCGTCGTCGTCCTCTTCGACCACCCGCTCTGGCTCTTCGCCATCGAAGTGGCCTTCGCGGTTTCGCTCATCGTCGGCTATCGCCTCACGCGCGCGCTCTTCCTGCCGCTCGATCTCCTGCGCACGGGCGCGGAGCTCATCGGCGAGCGCGACTTCGCCACGCGCTTCGTGCCCGTCGGGCAGACGGAGATGGACGACCTCATCGCCATCTACAACGACATGATCGACCGCCTGCGCGAGGAGCGCCTGGCGGCGGAGGAGCGCCACCAGCTGCTGCAGAAGATCGTGCAGGCCTCGCCCTCCGGCATCGTCATTTGCGACTTCGACGGCAACGTCGAGCAGATGAACCCGGCGGCGCAGCGTTTCGTCACGCCGGAGATGCTCGCCGAGCTCGCGGCCATGGAGCCGGGGCAGGCGTCGCTGCTGACGCTGGACGGCCCGCGGCGCGTGAAGGTGTGGCGCGCGGAGTTCCGCGACCGCGGCTTCGCCAAGAGCTTCTATCTGATCGAGGAGCTGACCGAGGACCTGCGGCTCAGCGAGAAGGCGGCGTTCGAGAAGCTGATCCGGATGATGTCGCACGAGGTCAACAACTCCGTCGGCGCGGTGCGGTCGCTGCTCGGCTCGGCGCTGCGCTGGGCGCCGCAGATCTCCGCGGCCGACCGCGACGACTACGTGACCGCGCTCTCCGTGGCCTCGTCGCGCATCGACGCCCTGAACCGCTTCATGAGCGCCTTCGCCGACGTGGTGCGCCTGCCGCCGCCGCACCGCGGCCGCGTGCGCGTGGCCGGAATCGTCGAGCGCATCGCTGCGCTGCTGCGCCCCGAGCTCGACGCGCGCCGGATCGCGCTGACGCTCGACCTCGACGAAACGGTCGCCGACGCCGACGCGTACCAGCTCGAGCAGGTGGTGCTGAACATCGCCCGCAACGCCGTCGACGCGGTCGAAAGCGACGGCGCGATCTCGATGGCGCTCCGCCACGGCACGCTGACGGTCCGCGACTCCGGCCCCGGCATCTCCGACGACGTGCGCGCGTCGCTCTTTACCCCGTTTTTCACCACGAAGTCCGACGGACGCGGCCTCGGCCTCACGATCGTGCAGGAGATCCTCACGAATCACGGCTTCGGCTATTCGTTGCAGAATGGAGTGGGCGGGGGAGCGGAATTCGTGGTGCGCTTTTGACCTGAGATTGGATGAACAGCGCCTGGCGATCGAAGCAATCTGGCCGGCAATCGAACCCAAGTTGCTGAAGATCTCAGCTAACTTACCGACAATCTCAGCTAACTTACCGACAATCTCACTTAACTTGCTGACATCCGAAGCCTGCAACCTGACGATCTCACGAAATTAACTGACGTTCGAACCCAAATTGCTTCTGTTGTCAGCGTTTTTCCTGGCAAATTCAGCGTGCGACGTGAATCTGCAAGGCCTCACGATGCCTTTTTCAGGGCATCGAGCGGTCGCCCCGGAGTCATAAGTGCTTACGAATCAAGGTAGGGGATGAAGGTCCGCTCTTGGTGACGATTCGTTGACATTCCTTGTAGGGGGCTCGGACGTATCTTCCAACAGGTTCGGATCCTGGACCCCCATGCCTGTCACGTGCTTGCTCCGGACGATTCCTCCGGCGGGCCGAGGAACCTATAAGAGGCAGGGGGTAGGGAATTCAGAACAACCGTCACTCCTGTAGTAAGGAGGAGATGACATGTACAAAGCGATCCTTGGCGTGTTTTTGGCCGCCGCCTCTCTGCAAGCCGCCGCGCCCAATGCCGTCGCACCCGTACGCATCCATGGCGGCACGGTGATGGTCAAGTCGAAGACCCATGCCACGATCTTCCTCGTCCGGAACGGGAACGGCGACGGACCGGCGGAGCATTTGTTCCAGGTCTGGGCGAACCCCGGCCTGCCGCTCGACGCGGTCTACCGCGAAGCGGACGTGGAGTTCAGCGGATCGGCGCTCGTCATCGTCGTGCCGGCCGACAAGAGCGTAAGCACCTTCTCCGTGGCCGGACAGAAGGCTCCGGCCATTCCGATTCCGGAAGGCTTTTCCACGACCACGTACGAAGTCGCCGGCGTCAACCACGCGACCGGTGGGGGGATCGAGCGGCTCAACGTCAACACCGGCGGGCGCTCGAGCGGACGTCTGTCGACGAACGAATGCTCCGACTGCGGCGCACTCCCCTTCGAAGACCCTTGGGGCGCCGGCGCGGGCGGCTCGTGCACCTCGGGCGGCATGTTCGCCACGAGCTGTTCGCAAAGCGGCAGCAACGGCAGCTGCAGCGTCACCTGCAGCGGCTCCGGCGTGTACGCCTGCTGCGTTGCCGGCAGCACGCCGTCGTGTACCTGCAAGCAGATGTAACTACTGCTTCGAAGCCAGATTCGCCGCGAAGTACGCCGGATCGTTCGTCCCGTTGTCCACCACCGCGGCGTAGGCGCCGACGCTCCCCTCGATCACGGTCACGCGCAGCAGCACGGGGGTCGCTGACTCCGGCAGGTTGCGGGCGTGGAAGAGATCGTTGATCTGGTTGCCGCCGAGGAGCGGGAGGGTGATCTCGAACGAGTCGAGCTGCTTGCCGTGATCGTCGATGATGGCCACGTTCGCGCGCGAGGCGCGGCTGTTGAAGAACGGCGTCAGGTCGACGAGACCGAGGTTCGTGCGGAAGCGCTTGTCGAGCGACGCGCCGAGGATCTCCAGCGTGTCGCCGGGCGCGCCGGACTGGAAGCTGTTCAGCGGCGGCATCAGGAACCCGTACGTGCCGCCGTTGTCGTCGACCGTGTACGTCCGCGAGGTCACGCGCACGCTCGTGTCGGTCGTCGAGCCCTGCTGGAAATAGCGCAGGCGGGCGATGCCGCTCAGGTTGAACGCCGTCTTCAGCACGTCCGGAATCGTGCGCGCCTCGCGCGGCAGGAGCGTCAGCGGGAACGACACCGGTCCGCCGGCGGCGTCCCACACCTTGGCCTGCAGCGTCACGAACTTGACGTTGTCGGAGTTGTTGAAGAGATAGAGGTCGGTGCGGAACTTCGAGCCGTTCGCGCCGTCGAGGTGGCCGACGGCCGGGATCACGCGCACGACCGAGGCGGGGATGTCGGGCGGGAAGTAGGTCGAGTCGTTGGTGCGGTTGTCGATGGCGAACACGGACGCCACGGCCTCGCCGCGCGTCGGGGTGACGACGAGCGCGCCGGTGTCGTTCGCGCCGACGGCCATCGCGCCGTTGACGAAGTTGAATTGCTGTTGGCCGAGGGAGGGGACGGAGTAGCTGGTGACATCGTTCCCGGTCCGCCCGAACGCGCCCCAAGCGAGGAGCCCCGCCTCGGCGCCGCGTCCGGAGACGTCGGTGAGCACGAGGTTCGTGCGGAAATTCGCGCCGAGGAACGCGCCGGAGAACGTGACGGGGAAGCGCGGGCTGGCGGCGGCGAAGACGTCGATGGCGTTCATGCCGAAGCCGAACGTTCCCTTGTCCGATTGCGTATAGGTGCGGCTGGTGACGTTTACCGCCTGCCCGGCGCCGGGGACGATGTAGAGCGCGCCGATGCCGCTCTCGAAGAGAAACAGGTTCTTGAGGATGTCGGGAATGGTGCGGATCTCGCGCGGGCCGAGGGTGACGCCGCGGGAGTTGTCGGCGGCGATGGTGAGCGTGTTGCCGTTCGCGGCGTAGTGCACCTGCACGGTCTGCGGCGCGTCGCTGGGGTTGTAGAACGTCACGTCGGTCGACCAGAAGCTGCCGAAGGCGCCGGGCGTGCGCGCCGCGCCGGGGAGGACGAGGCGCTGCACGAGCGACGCCCGCACCACGCCCCACTCCTGCACCACGTCGCTGCCGCCCGCGCCGGGCGGGGCGGGGGAGACGTTCGGCGGAGGGGGGAAGAAGACGGCCTGCGCGCCGGAGTCGAAGACGAACGGCTCGCCGTTCTCGATCTTGTCGACGTCGAGGTGGACGAAGCCCTTGGAGACGTTCTCCTGCAGGAACAGCTCGTCGTACGACTTCGGCGCCGGATCGCCGATGTGCCAGACGGCGAGCGCCGGGTCCTTGAAGAGGGCCTGGTCGAGCGTGAGGCGCGGGCGGTGGACCTGGATCAGCACTTTCGTATTCGACCGCGCCGGATGCAGGGCCTCGACCTCGGGCGCGGTGATGTCTTCCCATCGCTTGACCAGACCCTGCGATGCCGTGTGCGAGTAGAGCGTGGTCGAGCTCGCGGCGTTGCGGACGATCATCCAGGCGCCGTCGTAGTCGCCGGCGGGGACGGCGTAGAACGTGGCGGCCAGGGCGCCGTTGCCGTTCACGAAGCTCACCATGCCGTCCTTCACGTAGTCCAGCTCGATGCTGTTGGAGAAGGCCCGCTCGACGTACGCGGCGAAGTTGGAGGTGATCCATCCCTCGACGTTGACGGCGCCCGGCGGCAGCGTGCCGTAGGTGCGCATGGCGCCGTTGGTGTCGGCGCTGAGGACGACGTTGTCCTGCAGAAACAGTACGTTCGATCCATCGAGCGACGTGCCGATGAGGCGGAACGCGGGCGGCACCGGCGGAAAGATCAGCGTGCTCGCGGCGAGCGTCTTCACGGAGCCGTCCTGTCCGAGGGCGTAGATCGCGTTGTCCGCGAAGTAGAACGGATACTGCCGCGTGCCGATGCGCACCTGCGAGTAGCGGCCGCGCGCGAAGGGGCCGCCGGTGTCGGCGGTGGAGGCGTAGAGCAAATTGAAGTAGCTCGACGTCGGGAGGTTGACGTTCTTCCAGGTGCGGCCGCCGTCGACGCTCAGCATTCCGGCGGACGGCGTGGAGCCCTGCACGAGGATGGCGAACTGCTGGTCGTCTTCACGCGCCGCGAACGAGCCGACGGCGACGTCGTTCAGCACGACGCGCGGCTCTTCGAGGCCCATCGTGTCGTAGACCACGACCTGCCCCTTCGCCGGGCTCGACGCCGCGGTCTCATACAGTACGAAGTGGCGGTTCAGGCGGTTCTGCATCGCCGGGGTGGTGACGCGGTCGCTGTACGGCGCGTAGGAGATCACGCGCGCGGAGAGCGGAGCTGCGGCGATGAGAAGAGACGCTGCGAGAAGACGGCGCATCGTGAATGACCTCCCGATGCGGACAGTACGTGAGCCGGCGGGAGGGCGTCTACTCGTGGTAAATCTCGGACCACGGAAGCTTGCGCACGAGCATGACTTTCTCGTCGATCTCGCCCTGCGTGGCCTTGTCGCCGAGGACGCGGCGCAGGTAGTCGACTTCCGAGGACACCAGCCGGTTGTGCTTCGGAAGCAGGCGCTGCGCGGCGCTCTGGAGATTGCGTTCCGACACGGTGATCTGCTTCGGTGTACGCAGTGTGATTTGTTCGTTCATCATTGCTCGGCATCCTACGTGGGCGGGTTTTGGGGAGGAAGGGCCATGGTCACGCGTTGAGTGACGGCTGCACTCATTGCAGCGGCGTCGTGCACAGTTTACGCCCCCTACGTACAATTTTCAGGTGCAAGACGAACTGATCCACGCCATCCGGAACGGCGACGGCGCGCGCGCGGCCGAGCTGCTCGACGCCGATCCATCGCTCCTCACCGCGCGCGCCGGCAACGTGTCGGCGCTCCTGCTCGCCGTTTATCACCAGCATCCGGAGATCGCGCAGCTCTTCATCGAGCGCGGCGCGGCGCTGACGTTCGCCGAAGCGTGCGCGGTGGGCGACGAAGCGCGCGCGCTGGCGCTGCTCGACCAAGATCCGTCGCTCCTCGAGCGGCGCAGCGACGACGGCTTCCCGCCGCTCGGCTTCGCGATCTTCTTCCGCCATCCGTCGCTGGCGCGGACGCTTGTCGAGCGCGGCGCGAACGTCAATGCCGCCGCGGAGAACGCGCAGCGCGTCGCGCCGGTGCACGCGGCGGCAGCCGTTCGCGACATCGAGACGATGCGCCTCCTCCTCGATCACGGCGCCGACCCGAACGCGCGCCAGCAGCTCGGCTTCACGCCGCTGCACGAGGCCGCGAACAACGGCGATCTCGACATGGGCAAGCTCCTCGTCGCCCGCGGCGCCGACCGCCACGCCTTGAATGACGACGGCAAGGACGCGGCCGCCATCGCCGCGGAACGCGGACGCGGCGAATTCGTCGCATGGTTGAATGGGTGACAGGTGACAGGTGACGGGTGACCAATGAATCCATCGCCACCCGTGACCCGTCACCTGTGACCCGTCACCTGGAGAAATGCACATGCGCCTCCGACCCTCCCTCTTCCTTCTACTTCTCTTCTTCGCCGCCACGCTCGACGCGGCCGTCACCGGCATCGTCGTCACGAACGACGGCGCGCCGCTCGCCGGCGCGCGCATCCGCGCCTTCGCCCGCGAGCCGTTCAGCGCCGTCGCGGCGCGGCTCCTGTCGTCGTCGCCCGACCCCGTGCCGCTGGCGAGTGCCGAGTCGGCGGCGGACGGCCGCTTCTCGATCGACACGAAGGGCAACTCCGCC
>JADMIO010792804.1_pt1 | contig 23042 bp, 17 predicted proteins | sample 8958161 | NCBI WGS metagenome assembly JADMIO01 (sample SAMN16585339, study PRJNA669376) | soil metagenome | isolation source: Crop rotation soil | place: USA: Cullars Rotation, Alabama | collected 2011 | reverse complement strand
AGTTCCACTTCGTGAACCTGGTGATCCTCGCGTTCAATGTGCTGCTTCCGTTCTTCCCGCTCGACGGCGGCCGGATTGTGCAGGAGCTCATGTGGGCGAAGTTCGGATATCGCACGTCGATGCGGATCGCCACGACGGTCGGCCTGGTGGGCGCGATCGGTGTGGCGGTGTTCGGGCTCGCGACGAAGCAATCGACCCTCACGATGATCGGAGTGTTCGGGCTGTGGGCCTGCTGGACGGAGCGCCAGCGGCTGCAGTTCGCGGGGGCGTTCGACGGGGCACCGACCGGGCTCGGGCCAGCCGGGAGCGCCGACGGCCCGGCGCCGCCGAGAGGCCCATCCCGCGGGGAACTGCGCCAGCGCGACCAGGAGCGTGCCGACGCCGCGGAGCTGGACCGTATCCTTGCCAAGATCGCGGACCACGGCATGCAGAGCCTGACGGGGGCCGAGAAACGAACCCTCGAGCGGCTGCGCAAGAAAAAGACCAGAGCCTGATCCGCATAAGCCGATCGGTCGGACCATCACCTCCCTCCGGCCCTCCGCACAGACCCGGTGACACACCTGCCATGGGCATCCACGACCGCGATTACGCTCGACCGGCCCGTTCCTCGGGATCATTCGGACCGCTCGGCGGCGTGGGGGGGGGCGGTCTCACGGTGGTGCACTGGCTGGTGATCATCAACGTCGCGGTGTTCATGCTCGACATCGTGATGCCGCAGATCCAGGTGACCCTGGGCCGGCAGTTCGGGGACAACGTGGATCGCTCGATCCCGATGAGCGTGGTGAAGGGCTCGCCCCAGCAGGTGCAGCCGGGCATCTTTGCGTATCCGATCGTCCAGATACCTCCGGGCGGCACGCGGCCGGAGCTCGTGGGGTACGAGCAGTACATGCCGATGCCGATGCTGCAGGGCATCGGGCACTTCTCGACGCTCAAGGCGTTCACGCACCTGGAGCTGTGGCGCTTCATCACGTACCAGTTCCTGCACGCGAACATCTCGCACCTGGTGTTCAACATGCTGGGGCTCGTGGTGTTCGGCCCCGGGGTGGTGCGGCACCTGGGATCGTCGAAGCTGTTCCTGTCGTTCTACCTAGCGTGCGGGATCTTCGGCGCGTTTCTGTACCTGATCCTGAACCTGCTGGGATGGCAGTTCGGCGCCGTGCCCGGCCTCCTGATCACCCAGCCGTGGGTGCCGCTGGTGGGCGCATCGGCCGCGATCTTCGGCGTGCTGATGGCCAGCGCGAAGGTGGCCAAGGACGACATGCTCATGGTGCTCTTTGTCATCCCGATGAAGACGTGGGTGGCGGCCTACGCGTTCTTCGCGATCGCGGTGGGCAACCTGATCTTCTCGGGTCACAACGCTGGCGGCGATGCGGCCCACGTGGGCGGCGCGATCGCGGGGTTCATCCTGATCCGCAAGCCCGAGCTGCTGCTGGATTTCTTCGACGACTTCCTGCGCGCGCCGCGTTCGGATGCGCCGCGGAGAAGGCGGGGGGGCGCGGCGTCCAAGGTCGACCGCATCCTCGACAAGGTGGCCCGCGAGGGCATGGGCAGCCTGAGCTCTCGCGAGAAGCGCACGCTCGAGCGGGCCGCGAAATCCGGGCGCTCCGTGTGAGCCGGTAGGCTGCGGCGCATGGCGATCCGATTCGAGATTGTGAAGCGGTGCGCGCACAGCGGGGCGCGGACGGGAACCGTGTCCACGCCGCACGGGACGTTCCGCACGCCCGCGTTCATGCCCGTGGGCACGCAGGGCACGGTGAAAGGTCTGCTCCCGCCGATGGTGCGAGCGACGGGCTCCGAGATTGTTCTGGGCAACACGTACCACCTGATGCTGCGGCCCGGCGCGGAGGTCGTGCGCACGCTCGGGGGCCTTCACGGGTTCATGGGATGGAACGGGCCGATCCTCACCGACTCGGGCGGGTTCCAGGCGTTCTCGCTCTCGGACACGGTCCGGCTCACCGAGAACGCCGTGGTGTTTGCATCGATCATCGACGGCGCGATGATCGAGTTCACGCCCGAGCGTGCCATGGCGGTGCAGAACGCGCTGGGGGCGGACATCATCATGGCCCTCGACGATTGTCCGCCCGCGGTCGCGCCCGAGGGCGAGGCCGCCGACGGTGATGAGGATCGCGGCCCGCCGCGCATCGATCCGCGCAACTACGCCAAGCGCCTCGACGAGGCCAACGAGCGGACCGCCAGATGGCTCGAGCGGTGCGCGCGGGCCCACGCGCGAAAGGATGACCAGGCCCTCTTCGGGATCGTGCAGGGCGGCACGGACCTGGACCGGCGTTCGCGCTCGGTCGAGCAGGTGTGCTCGGTGGAGCTGCCGGGGTACGCCATCGGGGGTGTGGCGGTCGGCGAGGGCTTTGCGGAGATCCTGAAGGTGGTCCGGCACACGGCGCCCCTGCTGCCGGATGCCAAGCCGCGGTACCTGATGGGCGTGGGGTACGAGCGGGACATCGTGGCCGCGGTTCGCGCGGGCGTGGACATGTTCGACTGCGTGCTCCCGACGAGGAACGGGCGGAACGCCAACGCGTTCACCCCGCGCGGGCAGGTCCGCCTTCGGAACGCCGGGCACGCCGACGACACATCCCCGATCGATCCGGAGTGCGACTGTCCGGCGTGCCGCCCCGGTGCGCACGGGTGGGAGACGCCGGGCGGCGCGCCGATCTCCCGGGGCTACCTGCGGCACCTGTTCCAGGCGGGGGAGATGCTGGGGCCGATCCTGGTGAGTTTGCACAATGTTCGGCACTTCCAGCGGCTCATGGTGGACATCCGCCGGGCGATCGAGGACAATGCCTGGTCTCCGTTTGGTCGGCGGTGGCCCGTGGCGGCCGACGCGCTCTGAAGTGCGGGTCGGCGCTGGTGCATCGTCGGTCAGTGCCGACGCCGCTTGGCTCCACGCACAGGTCCTTGAACGCAGCGCCGCCCGTGCGGCCGGGAACATCACACCATGGCTTCGACATCAGGAATGTGGATCATCGCGCAGGAAACCGGGCTCCCGCAGGCCCCGAGCACGGCGCCAGGCGGGAACACCGCCGCGCAGGGCGCCACGAGCACCGGCGCTCCGGGCGCTCCCCCCTCGGGTCAGGCGCCGCCAGCGAATCCCATGAACACGATGATGATGCCGCTGATCCTGGGCATGGTGGTGCTGATGCTGCTCACCTCGATCATGGGCGGGCGCAAGGAGAAGAAGCGGCGCCTGGACATGATGTCCTCGCTCAAGCGGCACGATCGCGTGCTGCTGCAGGGCGGCATGATCGGCACGGTGACCGACCTGCGCGACGACGAGATCGTGGTGAAGGTCGATGACTCCACCAACACGCGGATCCACTTCATGAAGTCCTCGGTCCAGCAGGTGCTCAAGTCGGCATCGGGCGACACCCCGGCCGCGGAGTCCAGCGCGGCCTGATCGTTCTCGATTCCCGGTGAACCCCGATGCGTTCGGGGCGGCTCTCGCTCCCCTCCCTTCCCAAGCAACGGACCAGCATTCGATGCGTCATCTGTACCGCAATATCGCTCTTGTCGTGGTGGTGATCCTCATCTGCGCGGCCTCGCTGTGGCCGCCGGAAAAGAAGCTGCGCCTGGGCAAGGACCTCGCGGGCGGCGTGAGCCTCACCTACGCGGTGGAGCTCGCGCCGGGCGATCCGCCGACGGTGATCGATCAGGTCATCGAGGTGCTGTCGAAGCGCGTGAACCCCAACGGTCTGTTCGAGATCTCGTTCGTGAAGCAGGGGCGCGACCGCATCGAGGTGTCGATGCCCCTTCCGAGCGAGCGGGTGCAGAAGCTGCGCCGGTCGCTCGATGCGGCCATCAACTCGATGAGCGCGTACGAGCTGGACTCCAGCGCCGTCGAGCGGGCCCTGCGGGCCCCCGAGAGCGAGCGTGAAGCCGCGCTCAACGCGCTCATGACCAGCCCGCCGAGAAGCGCGCTGCTCGAGCCGATCCGCGACGCCCTCGCAGCGGCGTCCGAGGCCCGGGCCGCCTACGGGTTTGCGAAGGTCAAGCCCGACATGCCCCGGGAGGAGATCGATCGGCTGATCGACGCCGCCGGCGCCGCCGAGGAGCAGCTCGACCAGGCCAAGCGCCGGGCCCTGACATCGTCGGTGTCAACGGAGGAAGTGCGGGCGATCCTGCGCCGGCCGCAGGAGGCGGCATCGATCACCGACGACAAGACCAAGCAGCTGGTCACGCTCGACTCGCCGTTCGATAAGGGCGTGAGGTCACTGCACGATCGCATCGATTCGCTCCCGGGCGGCAAGGAGGCCATCGATGCGGTGCTCGCGGCGAACACGGCGTATCTCGCCGAGGCCAAGGGCCTGGACGATCCGCAGGACCTCGAGCGCATGCTGCAGGGCTCGGGCGTGCTGGAGTTCCGCATCGCGGTTCGTCCCGGCGCCCGCACCGATGAGGCGATGCTGCGCGAGCAGCTGCACGAGCGCGGTCCCTCGGGCGTGAAGGCCGAGGGTGTGCGGTGGTACCCGGTGAACAAGCCGACCGACTGGTTCAATTCTGTCGGCGGTCTCGAGTCACTCGAGGCCAACCCCTCGGCGTATTTCGCGAACTCGTACCGGCTGGTCGGCGATTCCTACGGCGGCGAGTACTACCTGCTGCTGTCGGATGAGGCGGGCAAGCGGCTCACGGCGTCGGAGGGCAGCTGGCGCCTGACGGGCGTGTCGCAGACCGCTGACGAGCTGGGCCGGCCCGCGGTGTCGTTCACGATGGACCCGGCGGGCGGCACGAAGCTGGGCGTGATGACCGAGTCGCACATCGACGAGCCCATGGCGGTGCTGCTCGACGGCAAGGTGTTCACGGCGCCGAACATCAACTCGCGCCTGGGCCGGTCGGTGATCATCCAGGGCTCGTTCTCGCCGCAGGAGATCGCGTACCTCCAGCAGACGCTGAAGGCGGGCTCGCTGTCGGCCCGGCTGTCGGAGAAGCCGCTGAGCACGACGCGGCTTGCGCCGGAGCTGGGCAAGGACAACCTAAACAAGGGTGTTCGCGCGGGCGTGATCGCGCTTGTCCTGGTGTCGGGATTCATGATCGTCTACTATTACACGGCGGGCGTGGTGGCCACCCTGGCGCTGCTGGTGAACGCGCTGGTGATCCTGGGCATCATGAGCCTGAACCGGGCGGCGTTCACGCTGCCGGGCATCGCGGGCATCATCCTGACGTTCGGCATGGCGGTGGACGCCAACGTGCTGATCTACGAGCGTCTGCGCGAGGAGTTCAAGCTCGGGCACGATCTCAAGACCGCCATGCGGATCTCGTACGCGCGCGTGGCCACGACGATCGTCGACACGCACATCACGACGCTGATCGCGTGCGTGGTGCTGGCGTACACGGCGACGCAGGAGATCAAGGGCTTCGCGATCACGCTCGGCATCGGCGTCCTGGGCACGCTCTTCTCGGCTCTGATCGTGACCCGGGTGATCTTCGCGCTGCTGATCGACAAGTGGGGCATGAAGAAGATGAGCCAGCTGCCGATGACGTTCCCGTTCATCGATCGGCTGTGGCACCCGCACATCGACTGGATCGCGCTGCGGCCGATCCTGTGGACGCTGTCGGCGCTATTCGTCGGCATGGGCCTGTATTTCTGCGTGCACCTGGGCAATGACCTCTTCGACACCGAGTTCCGCGGGGGCACCGCGGTGGACCTCCAGCTGAGCGTTCCGGAGGAGGGTGAGAGGATCACCTTCCAGGCGCACGATGGCGAAGGCAACCCGACGCCGCACGAGTTTACCGGGACGCTGACCGTCGAGCAGGTTCACAACGAGGTCCGGTCGATCGCGCGCGAGGCCCAGAAGGCGAGCGATGCCGACCCGAGCAATGCCCAGGCCAAGCAGCTGGCGCAGCTGGAGGGCGCCTCGGTCGTCGCGGTCGGCGAGTCCGACGGCACGACGGCCCGGTGGTTCCGCGTGAAGACGCTCATCCCCGATGAGGAGCTGGTGCTGGCGGCGCTGATGGAGCGGTTCTCGCAGGTCGTGGGCTCCGATGAGCCGCTGCGGTTTGCGGGGTCCGACCAGGAGGATCTGGCGACGGCGCCGGTGCACGTGATCGAAGAGCCGGTGCTCGGCAACAACGAGTGGCTCGGCCGTGCCGAGGTGCTCGACGACGTGTCGGAGTTCGTCGGCGGCGCGGCGATCGTGCTCGACGGGATCAACCCGCCGGTGGCCGAGGCGGAGCTGATGCGCCGGCTCGAGTTCGTGCGCACGCGGGGCGATTTTGTGTCGCAGACCTCGCAGCGGGGCCTGCGCCTGATCGTGCTCGACGGCACGACCGAGGCGGTCCGCTCTGCGGTGATCGTGGTGTCGGATCCGGCGGTGAACGCGCTCTTCGACGCCGACAAGTGGCGCACGGGGCTCGCGTCGCAGGAGTGGTCGATCGCGCGCGATGCGCTGGCCAAGGCCACGACGCTGGCGAGCGTGGAGAGCTTCTCTCCCGAGGTGGCCGCGACGTTCCGGGCCAAGGCGATCGTGGCGATCGGGATCAGCTTCCTCCTGATCGGCATCTACATCTGGGTCCGATTCGGCGCGCTGCGGTACTCGCTGGCGTGCATGTTCTCGACGCTGCACGACGTGATCACGGTGATCGGCATGATCGCGCTGGCGCACGTGATCTACCGGTACTTCCCGTGGACCTCCCGGATCGGGATCCGGCCGTACCAGATCGACCTGGGCATGGTGGCGGCCATCATGACCATCATCGGTTACTCGCTGAACGACTCGATCATCATCCTCGACCGTATCCGCGAGAACCGCGGCAAGCTGCCGTACGCGACGAAGAAGGTCATCAACGACTCGATCAATCAGACGATCTCGCGAACCGTGATCACGTCGGGCACCACGCTCATGGCCGTGGTCGTGATGCTCCTGGTCGGCGGGGACGGGCTGGCGTCGTTCAACTACGCGCTGTTCTGCGGCATCGTCATCGGCACGTTCTCGTCGATCGCGGTCGCGGCCCCGTGCGTGTACACCAAGCGGATCCCCGTCGCGGTCAAGTCCGTCATGGACGCCGCCGAGGCGCGCGAGTCGGGGCTCACCACCTACGAGCCGGCAGCCTCAGCGTAAGGAGCACGCCTCATGGCGGGCGGGACAGGCGGCGCATCGGGACGGGTCACGCTCGGCGCGGTTCTCATCGCCGGAGCGTGGATCGTCGCGTACTGGCTCACGCCCGCGCCCGGATCGCCCGATGTTGAGGTCGAGTTCGGCCCGCCCCCGCAGACCGCGCCGCACGAGCCCCCGCCCGTGATCACGCCGTCGGAGACCGTCGCGCTCCCGCCGCCCACGGCTCCCCAGACACCCCCGATCACACCGGAACCCGAGCCGAAGCCACCTGCGGAGACAACGTCCGCGGAGCCCTCGCCCTCGGATCTGCCGCGGATCGTGCCGCCCAAGTTCCAGAAGTATGTGTCTGCCGAGGGTGACACCTTCGCGATCATCGCGAGCAAGTTCCTCAAGGATCCCGACAAGTGGACCATCATCGCGCAGGCGAATCCGCTCACGGATCCCAACAAGCTGCGCCCCGGCACCGTGGTGCTGATCCCGATGGATCCGGAGAACATCCAGGGGCGCGAGAATCTGGCGGGGTATCAGCTCCACACGGTCAAGTCTGGCGATTCGCTCTCGTCGATCTCCAAGCAGTACTACGGCAAGGCGTCGCTGTGGGGTGTGATCGCTGCAGCGAACCCCGACACAGATCCCGACACATTGAAGCTCGGCGCGAAGCTGAAGATTCCGCCGGCGCCGCGGGAATAGGTCGGCTCAGTCCCCCAGGGATTCGGTGGTGCGCCACGTCGTGTCCGCGCGCTCCCACGGCGGCGATGCCACATCGGGCCTGGCGCACGACGCGATGGTCGCACCGTCGAACGCGATCGGCGGTTCCTTGCCATGCACGGTTTCGAGGACCATGTCGGCCGCTGCGGGCGCGAGCGCCAGCTTGGTCGGCCACACCGAGAGGATGCGGCCCTCACGCACGACGACGGGGCCCACGGGGCGGCGCCCGGTGGGCGTGCGGCCTTCGGCACGCGGCGCGTCGTAAGTGGACCATTCGCAATTGATGAGATCGGCGCCGGGCACGACGGCCCGGATCTCTCGAACCGCGTGCGCGAGCAGCGCGGAGGGTTCCATGGCGCACCCCAGCTCCGCGATCTGCCCGCCGACCTGCCACACGGTGTCGCCGGAGGAATGCGGCGCGGAGGTGATCGTCACGCGCGTGTGGGCGCCATCGACGCAGTGGCCGCAGAGGTTCGGCATCTCTCCCTTGACCATCACCATCCGCAGCGGGCGCACCTGCATGGCCTTGGCAGGGAGCCCGAGCGACTCGCGCAGGCCCGAGGAGCCGTTGCCCGCAGCCAGGATCACCCACCGGGGGCTCAGGCCGAGGCTTTGCGCGATGCGGATGCTCGGCGGGCCGTTCCCGGTGGCGCTCTCAAAGGATTCTGGCGACAGATCGGCGCGGATGATGCGGTCGCGATGCGTATGCGCCAGGGCCCGCAGCACGGATGCGACATCGAGCACGGGCTCATCGAGCCGGGCGACGACACCGGCGCAGGCCCGCAGCGCATCGGGGCGCTCGGAGGCATCAACGATCACGGGCGCAACCGCGAGCCCGGCCCGCGCGCCCAGCATGCCAGCCTGGGATGCAATCGAGTCGGTCTGCCATAGCCAACAGCAGGGGGCGCGGAGCGTCGCGCCGCGCAGGTCGGGGCCGCGCGTGCCGGTGAGCGCATCGGTCCAGCGCGCGGGCATGTCGCGGATGGCCCGGGCGGATCTACTGAGCACGCCCGCCAGCGAGTACTTCATGCCCGAGTGGATGATCCCCTGCGACCAGATGGTCTGCCCGTCGCCCAGCGCCGTGCGCTCGATCAGGATCGCGGAGCGGCCGGACGCGATAAGCGCATCGAGCGTCCACAGCCCGGCGATGCCGCCGCCGATGATGACGGCGTCGAGTTCGAGGTAGGGTGGCACCGGAAAAGCGTAAAGCGTGAAGAGGAAGGGAACAAGGGATACGGGATGAGGGATCAAGTCGAATGCAGATCTCCGACTCTTCTCACTTGTTCCCTTATTCCCTTGATCCCTTGATCCCTTGATCCCTTGATCCCTCGGTATCCTCGGTCCATGCAAATGCGCCGCCTCGGAACTAACGGCCCTCTGGTGTCGGTGCTCGGCCTGGGCACGGTGAAGCTCGGGCGCACGACGGGCGTGAAGTACGCGGGGGGGCCGGCGCCGCTCGTGGTGCCGACCGATGGTGAGGCGCGGGCGCTCCTGGATGCGGCCCGCGAGCTGGGGATCAACCTGATCGACACGGCCCCAGCGTATGGGACGAGCGAGGAGCGGCTCGGGTCGCTGCTGGGGAAGTCAACGGACTGGATCGTGTGCACGAAGGCGGGCGAGGAGTTCGATGGTGACAGATCGCGCTACGACTTCTCCGCGCAGGCGGTGCGGCGGAGCGTGGAACGGAGCCTGCGGCGGCTGAGGCGCGAGCGGGTGGATGTGGTGCTGATCCATTCCGACGGCCGCGATGCGGAGATCCTGGAGCGCTCGGGCGCGCCGGAAGAGCTGGAGCGGCTCCGGAAATCGGGCCTGATCGGGCAGATCGGGATGAGCACCAAGACGGTCGGTGGCGGGCTGGCAGCCGTGGAGCGGCTCGACGTGGTGATGGTGACGCTGAACCCGCGCGAGACCGCGGACCTGGCCGTGATCGCGCGGGCCAAGGAATTGGGCAAGGGTGTGCTGATCAAGAAGGCGCTGGCGCAGGGGCACGCGGTGACGGGTGCGGGGCTTGAGTTCGCGGTGAACACGTTGGGGGTTACGAGCGTGGTGGTGGGGACGATCAGTCCGGAGCACCTGCGTGAGAATGTCAGCGCCATTCGCGCGGCTGCATGTCCAGAATCATTCTGACGGAGCCGCGGGTGATGAGGCCGGGCCCGCGCACGGCCGGCTGGCTCAGGCCATTGCCGTAGATGTCTGTCGTCGGAACATCCGTATAGATCGCGGATTCCATTGGTCGCGGGAAGTCCCACGCTTCTGGGTGAATCCGGGAATCGGTCCAGATCACGAGATGGATCTGCCGGTGGAATCGATCAGTGAGCGTGAAATTCGTGCGATAAATACCCCCGACCTGTCCGTACGTCCACAGGCCGACACCCTGGGAATCGCCTTTCTCGACGTGCAGGCCGTGGTATCGCGCGAGCACGATGAACATCGGAAACTGGGACACCACCACGCCGATTGCAGCGGTAGCAACGGTACACGTGCAGAACGCGCGGATCGGTCTGGCCCACCGGTTCGATGCGCGCCGCAGGGCTCGCGCCCGCGCGCGGTGGTACGAGGGGGGGTTCCATGGCCTCCCACATTCGGGGCAATTCTCGTGAGCGGGGAGACCCGATTGGTCGTACCGGCACCACCGGCACTCGGTGGGTCCGGGCGGCACGAGTCGAGGGTTGAACACGCGGAGCGCACCGATGATCACAAAGAGTACGAACCACGCCATCAAGAACCGGATCACGAGGACGGCCCACGCCATGAGGAGAGCCCCAAAGGCGAAAAGCGTCACGCCTTCCAGGATGCTCTCGGGAAAGAGCAGCGCCGGGAACTCCCACCCGATGTTCAGGGCCCCGGCTGCGCACACAACCGAAATCGTGGCGCTCACCAGCGCGGTGCCGAGCGTGGCCCGCGGGTGCGACGCGATGACCAGTATCGAGAGCACGACCGCGAACGCGACGGTCGCGGTGCGCATGTGGTTCCAGTACCCCAGATCGATGAGGCCGACTGTCGCCTGCGTGATCCCGAGCCACACTCCCAGCACCGCCGACAGCCACAGGTAGAGCGAGCGATCAGAAACGGGCTTCCTGGGCGCGCGGGGCATGGGGAAATCTTAGAGAGACGGGCTGAAAGCCCGTCCCACCGACGGAGGGGATGCGGGACGCAACTCGGAGAGTTGCGCTACCAGGACTCGCTAACCAGAGCCGGAATCACACCGCATCGATGGGTGCGACAGCGGGTGCGCCGTCGGGCGTGACCTCGACGGGCGCGTGGCCAGCCCGCATCTTGGAGAGCTGGCGGCGGAGTTTGCCGGGCGGCCCGGATGAGGAAGGTGCGGGCGGCACGGGTGCGATCGCGAGCTTGGGCTCGGGGACCGAGGCGTCGGCCACGGAGATGTGGCCCTGGTCATCCACCTGATCGAAGCGCACCGCGACGCGGGTCGACACGCCGCGCTCCTGCATGGTCACGCCGTAGAGCTGGTCGACCACCTGCATGGTCTTCTTGTTGTGCGTGATGACCACGAAGTGGCACCGGTCGAGGAACTGGCGGATGATCGATCCGAAGCGCTCGACGTTGGCATCGTCGAGGGCTGCATCCACCTCGTCGAGCACGCAGAAGGGTGAGGGCTTGCTCTGGAAGATCGAGAGCAGGAGGGCCACAGCGGTCATGGTCTTCTCGCCGCCGGATAGCTGCGAGATCGAGCGGGGCTCCTTGCCCGGCGGTTTGGCCACGATGTCGATGCCCGACTCGAGCCAGTCGATCTCGCCCCCCCCATTGGTCTCGCCGTGTGGCAGCAGCCGGATCTCGGCCTTGCCGCCGCCGAAGAGGCGACGGAACAATCCGGAGGGGCCGGAGAAGTGCTCCTGGATCTTCTCGAAGGTGGCCTTGAAGCGGTCGCGCGACACGAGCGCGAGGCGATCGATGAGCGTTTCGAGCGCGATGCGGGCGTTGTCGATGTCGGCGACCTGCTGGATGAGCTCCTCGTTCCGCTGGGCGAGGTTGGCCTCTTCCTCGATGGAGTCGAGGTTCACGTTGCCGAGCTGGGTGATGGCGCTGCGGAGGGCCTCGATCTGCGTGATGGTCGCGGGCTGGTCGATGCGGACGGCGCCCTCAGCGGAAACCACCTCGCGGTGCGCGGGATGCTCAGCCGGGAGATCGAGGGCGATCTCTTCCATCGCCCGCTGCTCCATGGTTTCGCGGCGGATCTCCAGCTCCCGGCGCGAGACCTCCAGGGAGATCCAGTCGCGCTCGAGGACATCGGCGCGGAGGCGCGTGGCGCGGACGGCGTCGGATGCTGCCTCGACCTCGCGCACGATCACGCTCAGCTCGGATTCCGCGGTCTTGAGCTCGGCCTCGAGCCGGTGCGATTCCACGACGAGCTGGTCGCGCTCGGCCTGCGATTCGGTGACGACGGTCTGGTACCGCGCGTGCTGATCGCGGCGATGAGTGACGGCCTCGCGCAGGTGCGTGAGCTCGCGCGTGACATCCTCGATGGCAGCCCGGGCCCGGCGATGCTCGCGCTCGAGCGAGGACAATTGCTCGGACTTCTGCCCGACCGACACGCGGAGCGATGTGGTTCGATCCGAGAGCTGCTCGGCCGCGTGGGCGAGCTCGGCGACCTCGCGCTCGAGGGCCTCGGCCCGGGCGCTCTGCTCGACGTGGAGCCGCGCCAGGGATTCGGCCTTTTCGGCGCCGGCGGCGCGGGCGGATTCCAGCCCTGAGATGCGGGCGCGGATGGTGGCTGCAGCATCGGATGCGCTGGCGCTGTCGCGGCGGAGGCGGGCCATGTCGGCGCGGAGGTGGTCGGCGCGGGCCTCGGATTCCAGCGCGGCACGCTGGGCGCTCGAGAGCGACATGCGGCGCGAGGCGAGGGTGGTGTTGAGCTGCTGGGCCTGCTGATCGAGGAACGCCAGGCCGGTGCGCTCGAGCTCGGCATGGGAGCGCAGCCCGGCGAGCTCTGCCTCGAGCTCGGAGAGCTCGGCGGCCCGCGACAGCATGCCGGAGGAGGCGTCTCCCCCGACATCGGGCCCGATCGACAGGCTTCCGTCGGCCTCGAGAACCTCGCCGGCGCGCGTGACGAAGCGCGCGCCCGCGGGTGTGAGGCCGGATGCGGCCAGGAGCAGCGCAGCGTCGATGTCGGGAACCAGGAACGTGCGCCCGAGCAGGCGGTGGATCAATGGTGCTGCGGTGTCGGCGGTGCGGACGCGGTCCGACAACGGGACAAGATCGGCGCCGGATTGCACGTGATCGGGAGAAACCGCGCCCGCGTGGTCGATCGGCAGGAGCGTGACCCGGCCGACGATCGAATCCTGAGGGAGCGCCCGCGCGACCACGCCGACGGAATCGACGACGATCGCCTGAAGGGCTGCGCCGAGCGCAGCCTCGACGGCGGGGGCGTCGGCGCGATCGACCTCGATCAGGTCGATCAGCAGCCCATGGATGGAGCTCCAGGGGCCGGGCTCGCTCGATGCGCGTGCCGCCTGCGTGCGCTCGAGCACGGTGCGCACGCCCTCGTGGAGACCGACGCGGGCCTCGGCCATCTCGGCGAGCGTGGCGCGGCGGGAGTCGAGGCGGGCGAGGTTGCGCTCCAGCTCGCCCATGCGCTGGGCGGCGATGCGCTGCTCCTCGGAAAGCGATGTGGCGGATTGCAGGATCGTCTGCACGTCCTGCTCGATGCGGGTGACGTCGGCGTTGCGCGCGGCGGCAGCCTCCTCGACCGTGGCGAGCTCTGACTCGGCATCGGCGAGCTGGCGGCGCAGATCCTCGGTGCGGACTGCGAGCGCGCGCTCCTCCTCGATGGATGCGCGGAGGCGGTGCTCCTCGGCATCGAGGCGCGCGACGAGCGTGGTGCGCTCGCGATCGACGCCCGCGGCTGCGGCGCGGCGCTCAGCGGATTCGCGGCGGCGGTCGGCGACGATGGCCTGCGCGCTCTGGCGCTCAGCGAGGATCGCTGCCAGCTGCTCCTCGGCCTCGGTGAGCGCGGCGCGGGCCCGGGTGGTCTCGGATTCCAGGCGGGTGCACTGCTCGGTGAGCGAGGCCTCCTGCGCGACGATGGCGGACATGCGGTGCTCATCGGTGCGCATGTGGGCTTCGGCCTCGGCGAGGGATCGCGCGGCCATCTCGGCCCGCTGGGCTGCGGCGTCGATGCGGTGGAGCACGCCGACGCGCTCGCGATCGAGGTTTGTGCGCGTGGCGGCCTTTTCGTGGCGGCGGAGCTCGGTGTCCTGCTTGCGGTCCTCGGCCTCCTGGAGGGCCTCGGTGGCTGACTTGCGATCGGCCTCGAGCGCGTGCATGCGCGAGGTGAGGCCGAAGAGCCGCTGGTGGAGGTCGTCGTACTGCTCGAGTGCGAGGGCGCGGCGCAGGGCGCGGTGCTCGGTGTCGAGCTCCTTGAACCGCCGAGCCTTGGCGGCCTGCCCCTTGACGATGCGCAGGCGGCGCTCGGTGGAGTCGAGCTGCTCGCGGACGCGGATGAGATTGTTGGCGGCGCGCTCGAGCTTGCGCGTGGCCTCGACGCGGCGGGCCTTGAAGCGCGCGACGCCGGCGGCCTCCTCGAAGAACACGCGGCGCTCGACCGGATTGGACAGGAGCATCAGGTCGACCTTGCCCTGCTCGATGATCGAGTAGGCGTGGGCGCCGACGCCGGTGTCGAGGAACAGCTCGCGGATGTCGCGCAGGCGGGCCCGATGGCCATTGATCAGGTACTGCGATGTGCCGTCGCGGTAGAGGCGGCGCTCGATGTCGACGGTCTCGGCATCGATCGGCAGGTAGCGTGTGCGCTCGGTTCCGCGCACGAGCCGGATGGCGGGGTTGGGCGCGCCGTCATCGGCTGCGCCGAGCTCGGCCTCCGCGTCGGGGTCGAGCTCCGCGCCCGGATCCTGCGCGGTGCGCGCGATGTCCAGACGATCGGCGGGCAGGTGCGGGTTCTCGAAGGTCAGCGTGACCGAGGCCATGCCCGAGGGCTTGCGCCCGGCGGATCCGGCGAAGATGACGTCGGCCATCTCCTTGCCGCGCAGGCTCTTGGCGGAGCGCTCACCGAGCACCCACTTGATGGAATCGACGATGTTCGACTTGCCGCACCCATTGGGCCCCACGATGCCCGTGATCGGCGCTTCGAAGGTGAACTCGGTGCGGTCCGCGAAAGACTTGAACCCGGCGAGCGTGAGCTTTGCCAAACGCATGAGCGGCGTCGACCTCCTGTCCCGACGGAGCCGGCCCATGGTGGGACCGGACGTCACGCCGCCCTCGGACCGTCCTGGCCCGGGTTGGGTGCACGGCGCGGTGAGTATCGCTGCATGAAGGGCGGCGAGCAAGGCCGCCGCGCGGGATTGACGAAAACTCTAGGCCTGCGCGTCCGATTGCGCGGGCCTACTTGGACTTGGGCTTGGGTGGCTTGGGGTTTGATGCGTCGGACTTCGGCGGCGCGACCGGAGTCGGGTTGAGCGGCACGACATAGCCCTTGCGGCGGCGCTCGCGATCGGCATCGTCGGCCGCTGCGGGTGTCGGCTCGGCGGCGGGGTCCTGTCCCGCGAGGGTCGGCGGGGGCACGACCGCCTCGGCCGGTTCGGTCTCGATGGGCTCAACCGGAGGCGCGTTCTCGTCGGCCAGCTCGGGGCGGACCTCCAGGGCGCCCGACTCGCGGGCCCGGATCAGGGCCAGGGCCAGGACGTCGGTCTGGGGTACGAACACGGCATCCACGCCGCCCTCGTGCACCATCTCGTACAGGGCGCCGACGGTGTCGGAGTATGAGAAGTTCAGCCCCGGCGCCGGCTCTTCGGGCGTGGTCTCGTGGGCGAAGTACTCGACGAGATCGGCCACGGAGGTGGACAGCTCGTTGGTCGAGGTCTCGCCCGACTTGTAGTCGCGGTAGAAGGCCTTGACGACCTCCGAATCAGCCTCGGACTGCACGATCAACCGGCCGTCCCAGGCGTACACGAACGAGGGATCCTGCACGCGCAGATCGCCGAAGAGCACGACCTTCGGCGTGCGGACCTGCGTGATGTACACCATCGGCTCCGACGCGGGCACGATGTGGAGCTGGAACGAATCTCCCAGCACCTGCCGGTCGATCCGGGGATCGCCGCGATCGTCGAGGGCCTCGTAGGCGGCCACACGCAGATCGGTTTCCGCCGAGTCGAGCATCTCGATGAGGAAGCGGTTCACGCGGGGATCGGGCGGTAGGTAGGCCATCAGCTTGACCGCGGGCGCACGCTGCACCGGGGGGCCGGACGTCGCGACCATCTCGAGGGGCTCTCGCACCAGGGGATCAGCCAGACGGGCTCCCGCCTCGAGGGCTGCCATGCGCGGAACCATCTCAGGGTAGTCGTAGAGGTTGCGGATGAACGGGAGCGCCACGGGTCCCAGCGACTGAAGACACCACTTCAGATCCGTGGCGAGGTCGGGCGATTCCTTCAGGGCCGTGGTGTACCGCTCGGCCCACTGCTCAGGGAACGACCGATCGACGCGCGTGTGCAGGAGCAGCTGGAAGAAGTCGTCGGTCGAGTCGCGGTACTCGTCGGGGATGTTGATCTCGACAGATTCCTCGCTCAACCCGCGGGCCGTGGTGGAGCGGTTGCCTCCGTTGGGGAATCGCGAGTTCACCGCTGCGGTGATGGCCCGGGCCCGCGAGTGCGAGGGCGAGTCGAGCTGGAGCAGCGGCTTGAAGGGTGTCGAGACGATCCCACCATCGAGGATGCGGCCCGCGGTGCGGATGTTCCGGCCGGTGTCGAGCGGGTCGGATGCGGGGTCCTCGAAGGGATTGATGAAGACCTCGCCGTAGGCTGCGGCCACGGGCTGGGTCACCGCCCCGCCGGGAACGCGCATGCCGCGGTAGAGATTCGTGGTGTAGAGCGTGCCGCCCTGGAGCGAGGTCGCGCTCGTGCCCGGCAGCACCTCGACCTTGACATCGAACTTCGAGCCCACCGCTGCAGCGGGGGGGATCACCGCCTGCACGAGGACAACCGCGGTGTTGGGATCCCGCAGCAGCGTGGCCGGTGCGATGTCGGCCAGCGGGCCCTCACCCTTGCCCACACCCAGGCGGGTCATCTCATCCTCGAGCAGCGCGGCCACGGCCAGCGGAACGTCGATCGAGCCGGTGCCGTTGAGGCCGACGACCACGCCGTAGCCCGAAACGAACATGGGCTGCATGCCCGAGACGGTGGCCTGCGCGCCGATGGTGTCGGACAGGATCGGGGCGATGTCGCGGGATTCCACGGACACCCGCTCGGCCCTCGGCGGGGGTTCGGGGTCGGAGGAGCACGCGCTGAGCAGTGTCACGAGCGCACCGAGGGCGACGGTGTGCGCGGCGAGGAACGGGAACCGGAGGGAGCGGGGGGCCATGGGGGTCATGGTATGGATCAACCGGGGAAGAGATCCCGTCCCGATTGGATGCGCCCGATGAGGGGGCGTTCCCGGTGAACCGGGGCGTTCTACCGGCCCGCCCGGGCCGGAATCCTCGCAAGGGCCTGCTCGACCATGCGACCGATGCCCTCGAACACCTGATGGATCGGGGCATCGCCGTACATGTACGCCGGGGCCGTGATGAGGTTGTTCTTCTCATCGACAAGGGCCTCGGTCACCGGTTTGGAGATGTTCCGCGACCCCATCTCCGCGATCGCCTTCGCCGTGGCCGGATCGTTGCCGATGGTCACGGAGCACCCCGGGCCGCCCCCCCCAACCGCGTTCGTGCCAAGGACGCGGGCCGCGATCGCGGGCGCGATGCAGCACATGCCGATCGGCTTGCCCGCCTTGTGGAACTCCTTGATCACGCGCTCGGTCTGCGGCTCGACAGCGCATGCGGAACCCTTGATGGCGAAGTCGCACAGGTTCTTGGCAGCCCCGAAGCCGCCGGGAAAGAACACGGCGTCGAAGTCGCGGGCGTGGAGGGTGGCGAGGGGCTTGATCTTGCCCCGCGCGATGCGGGCCGATTCGTGGAGCACGTTGCGCGATTGTCCCTGCGCCGGCGCGCCCGCGAGGTGATCGACCACGTGCATCTGCGCGATGTCGGGCGCGAAGCACTCGACCTCCGCGCCCGCCCGCGAGAGATGCATCAGCACGCCCACGGCCTCGTGGATCTCCGAACCGTCGAACACGCCGCATCCCGAGAGCACCACCGCGACCCTGGTCATGACCGGTTCTCCTGCGTGGATGAGAGTCTATTCCAGCAGCAGCCAGTAGTCGTTCGTGACTTCCTTGCCCGGATCGACCGTCAGGTACACCACGTGTCCGTCCATGAAGGCCGACTTCGCGCGGTTCAGGCCGCCGTGCACACCCTCGCGGGAGATGGCATCGTGGTGCGTCAGCACATCCATCGTCTGGTCGTAGAGCCACACGAACTTGGACGGAGACCCCAGGCCGCCGTGCCTGAACATGGGCTTTGACTTGGCCCACCGGACGCCCAAGTTCGGATACTCATCCGCGAGCGCGTACCACCACTTCACGTTGAGGTGGTACGAGGTGCCCACATCGTCGTACGACGACATCTCGATGTAGGGGTTGGGATCCTTGGCCCAGAAGCCGCGCTGGTATGACACGGCGTCAGAAGGGCATCGGAAGATCGGGAGCTCCATGCGTTTTTTCACGATGCCGTTCTTGTTGACCTGGTCGTGCAGATCCTCATCGGGATACACCCATGCGTTGAGCACCCGCTTCTCGATGGGGATGTAGTTGATCTTCATCGAGCTGGTCCAGTACGAGTCGTTGGTCTTGCCGCCCCAGTTCCACGAGTTGAACAGCACGTAGTCGGGGCCGAAGATCTTCGGGTCCGTCACCGGGATCACGGGCCAGTCGTCGTTGTTGTGGTGCGAGTAGTTCACCGCAGCGACGGTGATCTGCCGCATGTTGCTCATCGAGACCGCGAGGCGCCCGGCCTGCCGGGCTGCGCCCAGTGCTGGAATCAGCAGACCGATGAGCAGCGCGATCACGCCGATGACCACAAGCAGCTCAACGAGCGTGAACGCGCGGGCGTGATGGGTCAGCGTGCGATGCGCCACGTGCCGGGCTCCGGAGAGGTCACCGGATTCTTGCACGGCCCGGGGGGGAAATCGAGATTAATCCACGGTCAGCTGGTATTCGGGCGAGGTCCTCTCGCCGGGGTTCACGCGGACATATTTGGCGTGGCCGTCCATGAACGCGGCCACGGACTGGTTGAGCCCGCCGTAGAGCCCCTCGATCTTGAACCCCCGCACGGCCACGACGTCCATGATCTGGTCGTGGAGCCACACGAAGTTTGAGGGAACCTCCGAGGCGCCGCGTCGGAAGATCCGCTGGAGGCGGTACCACTTGGCTCCGGAGTTGTCGGTGGGCGCGACCTTGTCGTCGAACCACCAGCGCATGTTCAGGTGATACGAGGAGCCAACGTCGTCGTAGGAGGACACGTCGACCGGGCTCGGCTCCTGGGCCCAGTACTGCCGCTGGTACGACTCGACATCGCGCGGGGCGCGGAACACCGGCAGCTCGGTGCGGGTCTCCTCGGTCTCCTGATCGGATATGTCGATGTCCGGGTGCGCGTACCGGTTGAGCGGCCGCTTGCGGGCGGGGAGGTGGTACACGCCTCCGGCAGCGGTCTTCCAGTAATCCGAGGCGGTCTTGCCGCCCCAGTTCCAGGAGCACCAGGTCACCGTGCCCGTGAGCGTGTGGTCGGATTGCGAGGCTGGCATCACGGGCCACATGTCGTCGTTGTCGTAGGTGTAGTTCACGCCCGCGATGGTGATCTGGCGGACGTTGGAGAGCGAGACCATGAGCTGGCCGGCCTTGCGCGCGCCGCTCATCGCCGGAAGGAGCACGCTGATCAACAGGCCGATCACCGCGACCACCACCAGCAGCTCGACGAGCGTGAAGGCGCCCCGGTGGAGGCGAACCAGACAGCACCGGAAGCGGGGTTGGGGTCGCATCACATCGGTTCCGGGGTTGTGAATGGGGCTCACGCGCCTTTGGCTCATGCCTGGTGATAATGTTCCCTGGAGAGTGCAGGCCGGGGTGTCAGCCGTCATCGAAAGGCAAACGTGTTCGCAGATCATGCGGTCATCGAAGTAAAGGCTGGCGACGGCGGCCCGGGATGCGTTTCCTTCCGACGGGAGAAGTACATCCCCAAGGGGGGCCCCGAGGGTGGCGACGGCGGCGACGGGGGCTCGGTGATCGCCTTGGGCGATTCCGCCGTGAACACGCTGGTCGATTTCCGGCACCGCCACCACTTCAAGGCCCAGAGCGGCGAGCCGGGCCGGGGCAAGAACCAGCACGGGGCCAACGGAGCCGATCTGGTGGTCAAGCTTCCCCCCGGCACGATCATCATGGATTCCCTGACGGGGGAGATCCTCGCGGACCTGGCGCCGGGCGACTCGGTGGTCCTGGCCAAGGGCGGCAAGGGCGGGTGGGGCAACGACCGGTTCAAGAGCCCGACCAACCAGACGCCGCGCGAGAGCACGCCCGGCGAGCCGGGCGTCGAGCGCACGCTGCGGCTCGACCTGAAGCTCATCGCCGATGTCGGGATCGTGGGCAAGCCCAACGCGGGCAAGTCGACGCTGCTCGCGGCCATCACGCGCGCGACGCCGAAGATCGCGGACTACCCGTTCACGACGCTCTCGCCCCAGCTGGGCATCGCGGAGATCAATCCCGCGCTGCGCATCGTATTCGCGGACATTCCCGGGCTCATCGAGGGCGCCGCGCAGGGCACGGGACTGGGCCACGAGTTCCTGCGGCACGTCGAGCGGACGCGGCTCCTGGTGCACCTGATCGAGGCCGAGCCCGCGGACGGTTCGGACCCCATCGAGAACTACCGCGTGATCCGGGCCGAGCTGGGCCAGTACTCGGCATCTCTCGCGGAGAAGCCCGAGATCATCGCGCTGTCCAAGATCGACCTGCTCATGGAGGATGCCGATGTCGATGCGCTGATCGCGCGCGTCCGCGCGGAGCTGGGCATCGATCCGTCGGTGGAGATCTTCGCGATTTCCGCAGCCACGCGCAAGGGACTCACGCCGCTGCTCGAGGCGTGCGCCCGCGCCCTGGATGCCAAGCCCGATTCATTCGCGGCCAAGAGCCGGTGATTCGATCGCCTCGAGGTGCGCCAGGAACTCCACGTTCCCCGTCTTCACGCCCCGCGTCTGCCCGCCGTAGATCGGCGAGCGCGTGAATCCGCGGATGCGAAACCCCAGCGTCGGAATCGATTGCATCACGGCGCCGGCGATGCGCCACGCTGCGGATTCTTCCAGGATGTTCCCCTCCCTCAGCGCGGCGGGATCGACATCCTTGGCCTCGTACTGCGGCTTGATGAGCGTGAGGATTCTTCCGCCGGGCCCGAGCCACTTTGCAGCGACGGGCAGGCACAGCCGCTGGGGCGTCCACCCCAGATCGATCACGATCAATGAGATGGCCCGATCGTCCGGGGGCGCCGAGTGCAACGCGTTGGTGCGCTCCATCACGGTGACGCGGGGATCGACCCGCAATTTGTAATCCAGCACGCCGTAGGCGGTATCGACGGAGACCACCGAGGCTGCGCCGGATTTCAGGAGGCAATCGGTGAACCCGCCGACGTGGCATCCCAGGTCGGCGCAGTGGCGCCCGCGCGGATCGACGCCGAAGAACTCCAGCGCGTGGGCCAGCTTGATCCCGCCGCGTCCGACATAGCCACCCGCCCCCCCGATCTCGCGCGGCGCGCTCATCGCATCACACCGGCGACACGCCGATCACCGCGATGCCCAGGCGGTCCGCCAGCTCGAGCGTCTGCGGCTTGTCGATGATGATCACATCGCCGGCGCCCAGCGCGATGCACCCGCCCCCGGCCGCGTGCAGGTTCTCGATCGTCTGCGGGCCGATGGTCGGCACGTCGGCGCGGCGATCGTGCCCCACACGGGCCGACTTCAGGAGCGTCCATCCAGGCGCGCGGCACAGATCCGCGGCACGCGCGATCATCCGATCGGTCCCCTCAACCGCCTCGACCGCCAGCACATCGCCATCGCGGACCGCGATGGCCTGCCCGATGTCCAGGCGCAGGAGCTCGGTGAGCAGCGGCCACGCGAAGTGAATGTCCTCGGTCTGCGTCGGCGTCGGCCGGCGCTTGGTCATGGGACCAACTGTGGCCATGTGCTCCGAGATGTGCGCGGTGGAGTCGATGAGGTGGATCCCGTCGTGCGCCAGCTCATTGGCGGTGAACTTCAGGATACGGTGCGTGCGCCGATCCTGCTGGATGCTCATCCACAGCCGCACCGCACGCCAGTCCGGCCGGTTCCGGACCATGATGCGCCAGTCGTACATCAGCGGGCCCTTCTCGATCTTGCCCACCATGACCGCGTAGCGCACGTCGCGCGAGCGGAGCAGCTTGCTCCACGATCCCAGCCGCAGCACCGACACCTCGCGGAACGAGTCGCACACCGCTGGCAGGTCGGGCATGTACTGCCCGATGAACCCAATGGCGTGCACCGTGTGGCCCGCGGCCTTCATGCCCTGCGCGACGAGAACGGGAAGGCGGCCGGCCGCTGCGATCAGTCCCAGTGGTCCCGGCGGCGCCGGCGGATCCGGAAGGATCGGCTGCTCGATGGCCCGGGCCGCGCTCAATGTCGGCCTTTGTGCCCGTGGTGGTGATGTCCCTGCGGGGGGGCCGGCGGAACGGGAACCGGATCGCCGATGTCCTCGTTCCACAGATCGGGATGCTCCGCGATGAACTTCTCCATCATCGTGATGCACCGCTGATCGTCGGCCACCACGAGCGACACGCCGCGCGCGGTGAGCAGATCCTCAGCGCCGAGGAACGTCTGGTGCTCGCCGATGATGATCCTCGGGATGCGATAGAGCAGCGCCGTGCCCGAGCACATGATGCACGGCGAGAGCGTGGTGGCCATCGTGAGCGTGGCCCAATCGCGCCTGCGGCCAGCGGCGCGGATGCACGCGGTCTCGGCGTGGGCCGTGGGATCTCCGCCCTGCACGCGAAGGTTGTGGCCCGCAGCGATGATCCCCGTCGAGGGCGATCCGATGGCGGAACCGATGGGGATGCCTCCCTCGCGTGCCGATTTGGCAGCCTGCTCGATCGCGGCATCCAGGAGCAGTCGCTCGAACGCGGTCAGTTTCCCGGGCATGGCCCGATTGTGACGCGTGAGCGGCGCAACGGCAAGCTGGCCTGCGGATTGCACGCCACCCGTACACTCTGGGGGGGACGCATGAAGCAGCTCGACCTTTCCAACAACCCGCGCCTGGAACGGATCACCGATCTCCTGCACTCGGTGTCGGGGCTGACCGACCTTTCCAGCACATTGGGATCCTAAGCTTAGAATTCCACGTGGACAAGTTGTCGCG
>JADMIO010833531.1_pt1 | contig 23051 bp, 21 predicted proteins | sample 8958161 | NCBI WGS metagenome assembly JADMIO01 (sample SAMN16585339, study PRJNA669376) | soil metagenome | isolation source: Crop rotation soil | place: USA: Cullars Rotation, Alabama | collected 2011 | reverse complement strand
GACAACTTGTCCACGTGGAATTCTAAGCTTAGGATCCCAATGTGCTGGAAAGTCTAAAATTATTTAGTTGCGGTTGGTTGTCCTTCGTTATACTTCGACGGGCACTTCATCAGGATGTCAGAAGCCTGGAACTCCTGTCCCTGCATCTGTCCGATCAGAACGATCTGCTCAGAGCGTTCGAAATCCTGAGGTTTGTTCTTGTGCAATACCACTTTACATTCGGTGCCCTTGTTGTCGAACATGTAAAAAGTAAAAAGGTTAGCGTCGATCTTCGGATCATAAATGGCTTCTTTTTCCTTATTCAGTTTACCAACCACGTGAAATTCACTTCCCGGATCACTGGCCGCCTCAGCAAAATTTGCGTAAGTGCTGGTGTTATTCAATGTTGCAAAGATCACCCCGATAGCCACTGCTATGATGATGATGCCTAGTATATGTATTTTCTTCATAATGCTGATAACGAACAGAAACGAAACTACGAATCAATGAGTAGTAGCTGCTAGTTCTTTTTTAATTGTTTAGTTATATTTTCCATCATACATCTTCCCTCAAACCTCTTACGCCACTTGATAAATGCTATTTATTTTCTTTTTCTAATTTACTGATCTTTCTGTCCAGCATGACCAAATATCCGGCGATCCCTGCAAAGATCAATGACATCACCACCACTACAACATAGATCTTCCCGGATTGGTACAGACCGGTCGCCATTTCTACCGGTGCCGCATTTTCCTGAGCTGCCGCTGCGAATGAACTCAGCAAAGCAGCAGCCAATGCTATCTTCTTAATCATTGAATAATTTTTTACGTTTTAATTTTTCTATTCTCACACGCAATGTGAAGATCCAAACAGTAAGCAGGATCCAGCCGATCACAGCCGGATAGAACACCATCCTCATTTTGCTGTCAAGATCATAATTATTGAACCCCGGATTCCCGCCATTACCCGGATGAAGCGAATCGTTCATTCTTGGCAATACCATCAGGAAAACGATCAATAATACGTAAGCAAAGATGTTGTAAACAGCCGCAATGCGCGCTCTTTTTTGCTCTTCGTCGATCGACCCTCTCAATACAAAATAGGCAAGGTAGATCAACATGGTGATGGCTGCTCCGTTCAACTTTGTATCCGCTACCCACCAGGCACCCCAGGTGTATTTAGCCCAAACCGATCCTGTGATCAAGCCCAACGAACCCACTAGCATGCCTGTATTTGCCGCCTGGGTGGCTATGATATCACTTTGAATGTCTGATTTACTCAGGTATTTTATGCTGTGCCACAGGGACACAAACAAGATCGTCATCATGGAGAACCACATCGGAACGTGGAAATAAAGATTGCGAATGGTCTCGTGAAGGATCGGCTGTGCCGGAACGGGAATTAAAAATCCGGCAACGATGGTGTACAGTACAAAAACGACTGCAATTATTTTCCACCAATTATTTTTCATTGTAAATTCAAAATGCTATTCAGTAAAAAGTGCGCCGGGTCCACCTGAGCACAGTCTAAGGGTGCTAATTACGCCAGCAAATGCCCTTTTTTTTAATCCCGCCAAAGATAGCGAAATAATAGATAGGAAAGTGTGATAATTATCAGATTTAACAACAGAAGTATCCCTACATAACTCAGGTCCCATTGCTCTAATCCGTCGATCGCATTTTTTGAAAGTTTGATCAAAACCATCAAAAGGGGAATAATGATCGGGAAACTCAGGATGGCCATTAAAGTGAAATTGTTTCCGGCCTTGGAGGCAATGGCTGAAACCATTGTTAATAAAGAGGAAAACCCAAAACTCCCCAGGACCAGCGTTAGTAGAAAAAGCGGGAGATCCTGGATGATATTCCCTATGAACAGGGTGTAGGCGGACAAACAAAGCCCGGATAAAACCAGTAAAAGCAAGGAATTATAGATGATCTTGGAGAGGATGACCGCCTGTGGACTTGTTAAAGTGTAGAGATAGAGCAAACGTCCTTTTGTCTCGGTAATAAAGCTTTTGGCAATGGCATTGATGGAGGCGAACAACAAAATGATCCAGAATAGAGCGTTCCAGGTGGCCGGGGTTACGATCTTCTTAAAACTGAGATAGCTGATAAACACTGTCGACACCACATAAAGCAGGATCCCTCCGAGGGCGTATTTATTGCGCAGCTCGAGCCGGAGTTCTTTCAGGATGAGGTTGGTGATCTGACCTGTTAGCATGGTCGCAAAGATAGGGGAATAATTAATGATTAATAATTAATGATTAATGATTTCGGCGGCCCGGGCCAGTTCTCCAATTCTTAATTTTTCGTACCTTTGAAGTGAATAATTAACATTGGTTCGCCTTCCCTTACCAATGAACCAATGAACCAACTACAAAAACCATGAAAGCGAGACTCCTTTTACTGATCATCACTGTAATAGCCCTAACGGCATTCACTACACCTCCGGCTTCTTTCTACGACCTGAAGGCAAAGACCATTGACGGGAAGGATTTCAACTTCTCCGATCTAAAGGGGAAAAAGGTATTGATCGTCAATACTGCTTCAAAATGTGGGTATACGCCGCAATACGAGGATCTGGAGAAACTTTACAAAACTTACAAAGACAAAAATTTCGTGATCATCGGTTTCCCCGCCAACAATTTCGGACGCCAGGAACCGGGCTCTAACGATGAGATCAAGGAATTCTGTACCAAGAATTACGGAGTGAGTTTCCAGATGATGGAAAAGATCGACGTGAAAGGGGACGATATGAATCCGGTGTATAAATGGCTTACATCAAAGGAATTGAACGGTAAGATGGACTCTTCCGTAAAATGGAATTTTCAAAAATACCTGATCGACGAGAATGGAAACCTCGTGGATGTGGCTTATTCTAACGAAAAGCCGATGGATGATAAAATTGTGAATTGGATCAACGGAAAATAAAATGACAGCCAGCAACGATTCTTCTTTATTTGCGCCCTTGTCGCCCCTGCATAAGCTCGACATCATGGCCATTGGTGTGCATCCCGACGATGTGGAACTTTCTTGTTCCGGAACATTGTTAAAGCATATCTCCATGGGAAAGAAGGTGGGGATCCTCGACCTCACGCAAGGAGAATTGGGAACTCGCGGAAGCGCCGAACTCCGCTTGCAGGAAGCTGCAAAAGCTGCCAAGATACAGGGGATCGCGGTTCGTGATAATTTGAAAATGGCCGATGGTTTTTTCCGGAATGACAAAGAAAGTCAGATCGCCATCATTAAAAAGATAAGAGAATACCAGCCCGAGATCGTATTGTGCAATGCGGTCTCTGATCGTCATCCCGACCATGGAAGAGCCGCTCAACTGGTGTCGGAAGCTTGTTTTTACAGCGGGTTGATCAAGATCGAAACGGCTTACGATGGCTTCAAACAACAAGCCTGGAGACCGAAAGCGGTTTATCATTATATCCAGGACCGGAATATGAAGCCCGATTTTGTGGTGGACGTTACCGCTTTTGTTGAGAAAAAAATGGAAGCCATCCAGGCATTCAAATCTCAGTTCTATGATCCGGAATCTACCGAGCCGGAATCACCGATCACTGTCAAAAATCTGATGGAGGTGGTAAAAGGGAAGATGGCTGTAGTAGGCAGAGACGCCGGATTCGATTACGGCGAAGGGTTTACCGTTGAAAGAACAGTGGGAGTCAATAACCTCTTCGATCTAAAATAATTTTTATCATTAACAGATCAGCAAATCACCACATTAGCAAATCAGCACATTAACAAATCAGCAAATCACCACATTAGCAAATCAGCAAATCAACACAGCCTAATGCGGAGAAATGACGATGGTCTCCATCTTATCGTCAAAATTCAAGTAATAATCTCCCTCGTGCAGGCCCTTAATTCCAATATTACTGCCCGTTCCGCGCTTCACTATGTCGCCTTTATAGTTGTAGAGTTCGTACATCGTTTTCTTCGAAAAATGGATCGCTTCCCATTGTCTCTTCTTGTTTCCAAGGATCTCTACTTGTTGATCCGGCAGAAATAAGCTCACGTGTTTCGACATGCGCGGCTGTCCTGAATAATCCGCCTGCTTCACCCTTATCTTATTTTCTCCTGAGTATGGCACCTCAATGTGGAAGGAGTAGTGGTTTTCGCCCGGTTCAGCTTTTCCGTCCACTTCCCCGATCTTGATCCATTTGTTCCAAACGAAAGTCTCTATTACATAAGGTAACTTGCCTACCTCATTTACAGTAGTCCAGTGTAAAATTTTCGCCGTATCGATGCTGATCGTAACAATCTCGAATGTGGATTTTCGGCTTCCGTGATCCGCGAACACCTTGGGCTTGCAATCCGGTTTATGGAAGATCTCCATTTTAACTTTGTCGCCGACCTTTAATTCCAATAAAGTATCCAGCCTCACCTCGTAAGCATTCGCATTCTCAATTTCGATCTTGATCCCGTTCACTTTCACACTGTCGGTGCAATACGAGGCACCATCAGTTGCATATGGGTTTTGAACATAGATGTTCTTGCCTTGGTAGACGCCTTCTAAGACGATCTGGCCTTGGGCTAAAGTAATGGCCGGAATCAAAGTCAAGATCCAAAGCAGTGATTTCATGCAACTAAGGTATAAAATCGCCGATGATTATTGAATGCGTGACATTATTTTGTAAATTGGGTGAAAATAAGCCTATACGCTATAGCGTCTTTCGTGCTAATATAGGGTGTATTGGCGCTACGGTGTAGCGGGTATAAATAGGTTAGTGGCAATAAGTAGGACGCTATGGTAAAGAAATTGATAATCCTCATATTAACTTTTAACATCCTAATATCCTGTCAAGATATTGAGACAGGAAAGTCATTGAATAAAAAAACAATAATGCTGATAAAAGACATGGGGCTTTTAGACAACGATGAGAAAATAGCGAAGTATTATTCAAACTATTCGGAGGATAAAGCTGGAAATTTTTTTACTGACAAAAGAATAGCTCATTATTGGCTTGACGAAAATGATAATTCGAAAACAGATGTTTCTTTTGCCTATTATGAAGACATTATAGCGATTGATACTAACTTTATTGTTTATGACTTTGACATTCCTTACATGACAATATGGAAAAAAGACAGTACGAACTTTAGAGTATTTATTGATGGCACCGAAAAACAGAAAAGAGACTTTTTCAATGAAGCGATAGATATTTGGAAGAGAAACAGATGATTACTGCCACTAACATGGGTTTTGCGTCAGGTGGGCTGACGTGCAAACATATAGCTTTGTGCTACCATTGAACTTTAGTAATAATTTGAAAATTTGTGCTCCGAAACCCACCCGAACGCAAAGCCCGAAAACGTTACCACCAATTTTAGGTCGACAACATGGCAGACGATTCTTTTGAAATTAAAATATTAGACCTTCATTGGATAAATGACAAAAAGGACGACCCTAATGACAAGTGTGCTCATGGACACGTTTACTTAAGAATTGGGACAGACGTTTTATCAGATAATACTGCACAAAGCTGGACGGTTAGCTCGACAGCATTATACCTTCTTCGCACCCTGACAGACAATTACGAACCGGGCGACTTTGGAAGCCAGCTTTTACCATGTTGCGGACACTACATGATAATTGAGGAGAATACAAATAAAGTTTTAATTTTTGGTTGTCCAAATGGTATTGACTGGACAATTGTACACGAAGGAGATATTGTAAAGCTTGTCACCCTAAGCGGTACCGTTGCTCTTATAGACAGGGATGCTTACAAAGACATTGTTTATGAATTTGCAGACCAAGTAGAAAAATTTTACCAAAGCAGTTCCCCAAAAAATATTCCGACATACGATTTAGATAAAATTGCGTATGGAGAATTTTGGAATGAATGGAGAAAGTTACGTGCGGACTGAAAATAAAACTGGTGTTAACACAGGCTACAAGCAATGCGGAGTTTGTGCAAGTTGCAAATGCATTTTTTCAGCGGCAGAATATTTTTTTGCATTTGCCATTTAGTTCAGTACATTTAACAATGGTTTTCGCTCAAGACAGTTTTGTGGTTATTTATTCCGCACTTCGTGTAGCCTGAAAACGTAAGCGTCAATAACAGACAATACTAAAGAAGGGATCCAAAGCGAGTAATCAGCGCAGAGGCAAGGGTTTAATCATGAGCCTATAAATTTCCCCCACTATTTCCCTCTTTCCATTTAAATATTATCTTTGACAAAAATTGAAGATTTGCCTATGAATTTTTTTAAGAAAGAGAAGAGAACGGCCTTGGAAGCCATTGAGTTTGCCCAATTCATAGCGCATGCGCCTATGGTATTTCAGTCGACCCGCGTTTTGCGGGACAGCGGGATCATGCAAGCCATTCAGGATGCGGGTAAAAAGGGACTTACCCTTGAAGAGATCGTTGAAAAAGTGAAGTTGCCGCATTACGGAGTGCGTGTCTTGGTGGAGTCGGGGTTGGGCATTGGATCTTTGTTGATCGACGATAATGATAGATATACATTGTCAAAGACCGGCCACTTCTTATTGAACGACCAGATGACCCGGGTGAACATGGATTTCGTGCAGGACGTGTGCTACAAAGGCTTATACAACTTAGAAGATTCCATCAAGAACGGAAAACCGGAAGGATTGAAAGTGTTCGGGGACTGGAAAACCGTATACGAAGCATTGGCTCACTTGCCTGAATTCGCCCAGAAATCCTGGTTCGGATTCGATCACTTTTATTCCGACGATGCATTCCCATTGGTATTGCCATTGGTGTTCAAGAACAAACCAAAGAAATTACTGGACATCGGTGGAAACACCGGTAAATGGTCCATTGCCTGCGCGAAATACGATAAGGACGTACACATTACCATTGTTGATCTGCCGGGCCAGGTGAACATGGCCATGGCAAACATAGAAAAACACGGTTTGTCGGATCGTTTATCCTTCCACGGGACCAACATCCTCGATGAGAACCAAAAGCTTCCCAAAGGCTACGATGCCATCTGGATGAGCCAATTTCTGGATTGTTTTTCGGAAAAAGAGATCATTTCTATTTTGAACCGCTGCCACGAAGCCATCAACGACGATGGATTTGTATTTATCCTGGAGCCTTTCTGGGACAAACAAAGATTCGAAGCAGCAGCATTTTCTTTGCAACAGACTTCTCTCTATTTTACAGCAATTGCAAACGGAAACTCACAAATGTATCACTCCGACGTATTCCTGAAATGCGTTCACGCAGCAGGTTTTGAAGTGGCTGAACAGATCGACCAGATCGGCGTGAGCCAGAGTTTGCTGAAGTGCCGAAAGAAGAAGTAGTACGGATAACGAATAAGGAACGAAACTACGAATCGGTGTTTAACCGTAACTGCTTCGATTCATTTCTGCCTCGATAAAAGTCGGTGTAGTTACAAAAATCATCGTACTTTACGGATAGTTTAGTTCGTTTGATCAACTGCTTGCATAAGACCAATGGCGTTAAAAAACCTTTGTATATTTTCGATCTCCTTGCTGGCGAATCTATCGGCATTAGCGCAAACCTATAGTTTTGAATGGGTGGCCGAGGCTGGCGGTTTGGGGGGAGAAACCGTTTCAGCCCGCAGTGCAGTCGACGCGTCCGGAAACGTATATAATGTAGGTGTTTTTGACAGCATCACGGATGTAGATCCGGGTCCCGGCGTATACAATCTCTACTCCGGGCACCACACGAGCGACGATATCTATGTAAGAAAGCTTGATCCTTCAGGGAATTTGATCTGGGTGTTTCAGTTGGGCGTGCCGGAATTGGCTGATGAAGTAATTACGCTTAACCTTGATCCTTTCGGCAATATAGTAATTACAGGGTTCTTCGGGGATTCGCTTGACCTTGACCCCACGGCAGGTATAACCGATGTTGTTGCTAACCCTTTTAGTACCGAGATGTACATTGCCAAATATTCCCCAACGGGAAACCTGATCTGGGCAAAACAAACTACAGGAACGTCGGGTTCGGCGATAATACCCGTAACCAGCAGAATGGATGCTGTTGGGAATCTATATGTCACAGGGGAGCTTGTCGATACTGTTGACATGGATCCCGGTCCGGGAATTTCCACGCTTGGCGGGATCAATCAATCCTTATTTGTATCGAAGTACGACAACTCCGGAAACCTTGTATGGGCAAAGGCTTTAGGCAGCAGCAGTTGTGTGCTCTGTGAATCAAGGGTCACATCACTTTGCCTGGACCAGTCGGGGAGTGTATTGCTGACCGGCTTGTACAGAGGAACTAACGATTTTGATCCGGGACCGGGAGTCAGTAATTTGTCCTGGCCTGGAACCGAATACCAGATCTTTATTTGTAAATTGGATCCGCTCGGGAATTTTATCTGGGCAGAAGCGATCGGAAACAGAGTTTCCATTTACGACTTGACGGCAGACATTGTGGGGGATGCATTAGGAAACTTTTACATCACGGGGTGCTACGATACGATCGCGGATATGGATCCGGGTCCGGGCGTGACAAATTTGGCATTTACCGGGACGATCTACAACGACATCTTCATTTGTAAATTCAACTCATCCGGTAATTTGATCTGGGCTAAGGGCATTGGCGGCAATGGATTGGACATTCCCGGAACTTTGGTTCTTGATCATGACCGATTACTCCTCGGAGGTTTTTTTCAATATGCAATGGATTTTGACCCGGGGCCGGGCAGCTATAATATGTCACCCGCCGGATCTTATGATTCTTTTATATTGGTCCTGGACACATCGAGTACGTTTGTTAACGCACTCCAGCTTAAGTCTGAACCCGGCGCCTATAATTTTGGGCGAACATTGATCCGTGATGTATCCGGGAATCTATATTTCACCGGATCTTTTGAAGATGGTTCAACGGATTTTGATCCAGGCCCATTGACTCAAAACCTTTATGCACTGGGCCTCACTGACAATGCATTTGTTGTGAAATTGCACGCAAGCTTATTGGATGTAAACGAAAGTAAGAACGGATCCGTCTCTATTTTTCCGAATCCCGGAAGTTCGGGATTTTCATTTACCGCTTTCACAAGGATCGAAAAGATCGAGATCAGGAATGTCTTGGGGCAGACCGTATTCGAAGAGGTTGAACCGACCGCTGATTTTGTGAACATGGCTTCCTTCGCAGATGGACTTTACACCATACTGTTCTCATCGGAAGGGCATACAACTGCCAGACGGTGGCTGAAATCCTTGTGAGACCTATCGCCCGGCTGCGACCGATCAATTCGAGTATTTAGTGATCAGATGTTAGAAACGGTTTGCTAATTATGCTAGTTGACTTTGTTGGCAATCTTCACCATATCTTTTAAGTCGCCCTTTTTAATTGTCATCCCTTGGATTGCATAATCAAAAAACACACAATCGTAAGTTTCGCAATCAAAAACCATCATGGATTTATTTAAAGTGATTCCCGGCTGATAGATCAGGCAGGATTTGTCTTTGGCCTTCATGGCCTTAATGATCCTGTCTTTTGTGCAAAGTTCGAATTTGTAAGGGTAAACAGCCTTAATGTCTGCTTCGGTCATATCCTTGAAATGCTCTTCGTTCATCAATAAGGTTTTTTTCTTCAATACAGAAGTCTTAGAATTATAAACCTCCTGCAGCTTTTTCACAATTGTCAAAGTATTCCCTTTGATCTGTTTTTCTTTCACAAGCTCGATCGCTGAATTCAAGTTGTGGATCATGATGGGAGCACGATAAGCCGAGTTTGTTACCGGATTCTCGTCCATGTAAAAGTTGATCGGGCAATAAGCAAGCATATCGTTATAATCATAATTGCTTGATTGTTTTTGACCTCCCTGTATCACTCCGTAATAATGGTAAGTTTGAACGTAGGACGTGGAACCGTTACTTTTTGTATGAACTTTATCAAAATTTATCAATACGATAAAGGAATATCCAGGATTTGTAATGTTCTTTTGAAAATCTTCCACGGACATGAAATCATAGGGAGTGATCTTCCACTGATCCTTCATAGCTTCCTTAACAGATGCGTCGAAAGCCGGCTCACCGGTATTTACAACAAATGTTTTAGACTGAAAAAATGCAGCTGCGTTTTTACTATCAAAGGGAGTTGCGGCTAATTGCGCAAAAGCTGCAAAATCCATAAACAAACAAGTCAATAAAATACATAGGTTCTTCTTCATGTTTTCCGGGCGTTTTTTCTACAAAGGTAATGACAAACTTGTTTATTGAAGCTGGATTAGAGAGGTTTCAGACGGTCAATTCGAGAACTTTGTCGAACAATTAATTTCATTTTTTCTCCTTAAAAATCCTTAAATTCGCATTCCAAATTCAATAAACATGTTTGACAATTTAAGTGACAAATTAGACAGAGCCTTTAAAGTACTAAAAGGGCACGGGAAGATCACAGAGATCAACGTTTCGGAAACCGTTAAGGAGATCCGCAAAGCTTTGCTGGATGCCGACGTTAACTACAAAGTAGCCAAACAATTTACCGATACCGTAAAGGAAAAAGCCTTAGGTCAAAATGTATTGACCAGTATTTCGCCGGGACAATTACTCACCAAGATCACCCACGACGAATTGAGTAAATTGATGGGGGAGACCAGCACAGACATTAAGTTGGGAGGCAATCCGACCATCGTATTGATGAGTGGTTTGCAGGGATCCGGTAAAACCACTTTCTCGGGAAAATTAGCCAATCATTTAAAAACAAAGCGTGGTAAAAAACCATTATTGGTAGCCTGCGATATCTATCGTCCGGCTGCGATCGATCAATTGCACGTATTGGGAGAACAGATCGGTGTAGATGTGTTTTCCGATAGGGAAAATAAAGACGCCGTGAGCATTGCACAAAAAGGAATTGCCCATGCAAAAGTGAATGGAAACTCAGTGGTCATCATAGATACCGCCGGTCGTTTAGCGGTAGATGAGCAGATGATGAACGAGATCGCAGCAGTCAAAGAAGCGATCAAACCGGATGAGATCTTGTTCGTGGTAGATTCCATGACCGGTCAGGATGCGGTGAACACGGCAAAGACCTTCAACGACAGATTGAATTTTGATGGAGTTGTACTTACCAAATTAGACGGCGATACAAGAGGTGGGGCGGCATTGTCGATCCTTTCAGTAGTAAACAAACCGATCAAGTTCGTGGGAACCGGAGAAAAGATGGATGCGATCGACGTCTTCCATCCAAGTCGTATGGCCGACAGGATCCTGGGAATGGGGGACGTTGTAACACTCGTGGAGCGTGCTCAGGAGCAATACAACGTAGAAGAAGCCAGAAAACTTCAAAAGAAAATTGCCAAGAATCAGTTTACTTTCAACGACTTCTTATCTCAATTGAACCAGATCAAAAAGATGGGTAACATCAAGGATCTGGTGGGTATGATCCCGGGGGTTGGAAAGGCGCTGAAGAACGTGGACATCGACGATAAAGCATTTGTAAGTATTGAAGCCATCATTCATTCGATGACCCCTTACGAAAGAGAGAATCCGGATTCATTGAATGGTAAACGCCGAGACAGAATAGCAAAAGGAAGCGGAACGACTATTCAGGATGTAAACAGACTGGTTAAACAATTTGAAGATACCCGCAAGATGATGAAGATGATGGGAAATAAAGAAAACATGGCCAAGATGATGCAGCAGATGAAGAACATGCCGGGGATGGGGAGATAATTGGTCATTAGTCATTGGGAGATTAGTCATTGGGCATTGGAAAAAAATTAGTTCATTGGGAAACATTGGGGAATTTTAGTATTAACCAAAAAATGTTTAACAATGCGATTAGAAGATTTGCAACTTTACAATGATTGTCTGGCTTGGGAAGAGAAGGTTTGGAACATGGTTGAAACCTGGAATTACTTTACTCGAGATACTTTGGGAAAGCAATTTGTTAGGTCGGCTGATTCAATTTCGGCAAATATTGCCGAAGGATATGGTCGATATTTCTACAAAGAGAACCGACAGTTTTGTTTTTATTCCAGAGGCTCTTTACTTGAATCGAAAGGCTGGTTAATCAAAGCTAAAAAAAGAAATCTGATCAAGGAGGAAGATTACTTGACTATGATTTCAGAATTAGAAATAATACATAAAAAACTAAACGCATACATAAACTCAATAGGTACGCAAGGTCAAAAGGAGTAGCTTTTCTTATTTTTAGCAATGACCAATCTCCCAATGACCAATGACGAATGACTAATGTAGCTAAGAATTTCAATATGTCGCAAATCATAGATGGTAAACTAATCTCGTTGCAAATTCAGGAAGAAATAGCAGCGGAGGTTAAGAACATAAAAGCAAACGGAGGTAAAATTCCTCATTTAGCAGCTGTATTGGTAGGTAACGACGGTGCGTCTGAAACTTATGTCGGAGCAAAAGTAAAGACCTGTGAGAAGATCGGTTTCAAATCAACTCTAGTTAGATTGGAAGCTAATACTACTGAAGAAGAGTTGTTGCATATCATTCAAGGTTTGAATGCTGATGCCGACATTGACGGTTACATTGTGCAATTACCTTTACCGAAGCATATCAACGAACATAGAATTACCGATGCTATTGCGCCCGAAAAAGATGTGGATGGGTTTCATCCGCAGAACATTGGAAGAATGGCTTTGAATTTACCGACTTACCTTCCTGCAACACCTTACGGGATCATGCAATTGCTGGAGCGTTACAAAATTGAAACAGCCGGCAAGCATTGTGTGGTGATCGGCAGAAGTCATATCGTTGGTTCACCCATGAGTATCCTGATGGCAAGAAATACCAATCCCGGTAATTGTACTGTTACCATGTGTCACAGCCGGACAGCCAACTTGAAAGAATTTACTGTAAAAGCAGATATTTTGATCGTAGCTCTGGGCAAAGCCGAATTTGTGACGGGCGACATGGTAAAAGATGGAGTAGTGGTGATCGACGTGGGAATTACAAGAGTTGAATCTTCGACAACCAAGAGCGGTTTCAAATTGTTAGGAGACGTAAAATACGATGAAGTGGCAGCAAAAGCATCTTATATTACGCCGGTTCCGGGTGGAGTGGGGCCAATGACCATTGCTTCACTTTTGATGAACACTTTGAAATCGAGTAAGAAGGAAATTTACAAATAACGAACAATAACGAAACTGCGAAAAACGATTTTTTCCGAAATAGTTCGTGCCCTCCTTTTCCATTTTTCCTTTGCGTCCTAGCGCCTTTGTGGCAAAAATCCTACTTCGTTAACATCACCATCTGTATCAAGAAATACCCCAGACAGAAAATTCCAATCACAATATTCGTGATCCTGACAGGGGCATTGAACAGCATGATGATCCTAAAAGGAACCAGTCCCGATGAGAGCACTGAAAAGACCATCGCTGTGGTTGAAACTTTACCGGTTCCATCTGCGAAGTCACTCATCATGAAATGAAGTGCTACACCGGTCCAGAAGACCAGTACCGCGACTATAAAGAACGGAAAAGTATTTCTGGCAAACCGCGAAAGGTATTTATAGATCCCAAACTTATTAAGCAAAGAAAGAAAACCAAGGATCAATCCCCAGCAGACCACGGCGAGGAAAGGACCACCAATATAGGCGAGCAGAATGGCACCCCAGCCTGCATCGTCCGGAAATTGTCCGATGATCAGGATCATAAATACAATGGCTGTAACGATCATAAAAAGTGCACCGGTTGCAGATGCATTGCCCGCATCAAATTCTTCACTGTCGTTCTTTTCAAAAGAAGCGACGGCTGCCGATGATCCGCCAATGCACATCATGGGGCCTAGTACCAATAAGAATGAAGCGAATGCTCCCATGAATTCATCAATTCCACCGGCGTCATCCAAAAGAAAATCGGTCACAAAGACCAACCTGGCCAAGTTGATCAGGATGACCAGGGTCATGAGGATAAAAACCCATAATGTAACCTTCATGAAAGTATCGGAATAATAATAAGAGTTCCGCTGGTAAAGATAGCCCAGGTACCACGGCAGGCTCAAGACCACCACACAATACATTGCTGCATTCTGCCAGTTGGCGAGGTGATAGAACAATCCATCACCGGAAAACATTTCGTTGGAGACAATTGTACCGAAGATGACCAGTAAAATGTCGGCAATCAAATCTGGAATATAGATCTTGTAGAAGAGAGAGGGATCAAACGGATTTCGTTTCGGGACCTTCTCTTTTCCTTCGACGGCTTTTACATTCTTTGTGAGTCGTTCTCTGAAAGTAGCCATTGTTCTTGTTTTCAGATCCGGAACCCCATCACAAGGATGTCATCCACCTGCTCCAGTTTTCCTTTCCAGGAAATCAAGGCCTCCGACAATTCTTTTTCCTGTACGTTCATTGATTTGTCGCTATTGGCAACCAATAGTTTCTGCAGGGGAGCATATTTGAATTTCTTCCCTTGCGGTCCGCCGAACTGGTCAGGATAGCCATCTGTAAAGAGATACAGCATATCTTCCTTTTGCAATTGAATGGAATGTGTTTCGAAAGGACGTGGATTCTCAGATTTTCCGATCGGCTGCTTGGTTGCTTTGTATTCGATCAGTTCTTTGTTGCGCACGATCCACAAAGGGTTGTTCGCACCTGCCCAAAGCAGCATTCCGGATTTGCGATCGAGTGCACACAGGGAAATATCCATTCCGTCCTTTACTTCGCTCTCGCTCTTTTCGAAAGTTTCAATGACCAGGTCACGGACCTTCTCCAGGATCTTTCCCGGTTCTTTTATGGCAAACTCTTTTACAGTTCTATTTAATGCATTGGAACAAACTACGCTTACCATCGCTCCGGGAACACCATGTCCGGTGCAATCTGCGGCTGCAAAGTAGACCGTTCCCCCTGATTGTTCCATCCAATAGAAATCTCCCGCTACAATGTCCTTCGGCTGATAAAAAATAAAACCTTCCGGGAAATGATTTTTGACAAGGCTCAAAGGCGGTAGGATCGCCTGTTGCAATCGTTGGGCATAGTTGATACTGTCAACGATCTCTTTCTGTTTTTCTTCGATCAGGTTCTTTTGAATTTCCACCTCAAGTTTTTGCTGGGCAATGATCTCGTTCGCTTTTTGTTTTTGTCGATACCCTCTATAAACAAAAACCACCAGGATCAGCATGATCAGGAAGCCCAGGATGAAATAATTCCGCTGGGTGGTCTGTTTCTCTGTTTCCGCCGATTGTTTAACTAAGGCCGCATCTTTTTGGATCAACTCTTTATCTTTTTTTGCCGACTCGAATTTCTTATCGAGCTCCGCCAACTGTTTGGAAGTGGCCTCGTTCATGATGCTGTCCTTATACCGCACGGCATTGCTGAAACTTTCGTAGGCGTTCTTATAATCGCCTTTTTTAGCATAGGAGACCGCAAGCATCTCATAGGCATACCGGATGTTGTCCACCACACCGTACTTTAACGACATCTCCAAACTTCTCGACTGCCATTCAATGGCTTTATCCGTTTGCCCTTGCTCCGCATAGATACTTCCGATATTATTATATACATACATCAACCCGTTGATGTTGTTGATCTTTTCGTAAAGCTTTAAAGATTGCTGGAAATACTCCAAGGAAGTCTTGATATCTTTTTCATTGTAAGCGGTAATTGCCATCCAGGTGTATAAATTGGAAAGTCCATTGTCCTGGTGATATTTTTCATAGATCAATTTTGCTTCAGCATAATTCTTTTTTGCTTCCTTATACCGCTTGGTCTTGTCGTAAATGATCCCGATGGCGGTCAGGTCATTGGCCATATCAATATTCCGCGCCAGTTTTTTATCCAGCTCATATCCTTTTTCATAAGTCTCAAGGGCCTTCTCATTTCTTCCCATGTCCATGTAAAGTCCGCCCATGGAATAATGAAGGCTTGCAACGCCTTTTTCATCGGCGACCAATTCATAGAGTTCGAGGGCCTGGATATAATAATTCAAGGCTTGTTTGAGATTCCCCTGATATTTTTCCACCTCTCCGAAAAGCTTTAATGCTTCGGCTTGCCAGGCTTTGTTATCCAGCTTTTTGAAGATGTCGTAGGCATGATGATAGGCGGTCCTTGCAGAATCAAAATCGGAGCGGTCCTCGGCGATGTATCCGAAATAAATATAGGACATCGCTTGTCCCATCGGATGGTTCAGCTTTTTAGAAAGTTCGAATCCTTTTTTTAAGAAAAGGACGGCACTGTCCTGGCTCACAAATTCGTATTCTTTTCCAAGGGTATTGTAGGTCTTGGCAACCGTGGTATCTTCTTTTGCTGATTTTTTCAGGAACAGCATCAAAGAATCGAGCTTCTCGCGCTGAGGATAGAGCAGGAGTGGAAACAAACCTGCGATAAAGATGCATATGAGTTTTTTTGCGATCTTCATATTAGCTGTTGACATTGTTGGGGTCGGTCTGTTGATAGGACGCGCAAAGTTCCAGCAGGACTTTGATCTTGCTGGTATCTGTTGCGGTTTTTGAAACGGTTTCAAGGCTATCTATGCGTGCCTGGACATTCTTTTGTCCGAATAACGCACCGGAGGTAACTGAAAAGAATAAAAAGAAAAAAATCCGAAAATTGATTTTCATGATCCGAGATAACTTACCTCGTAAATATATGAAAATTTATTTTTTCTTTTTTCTGGCTATTTTCTTTGCTTTTTTTCGTTTTTGATCGAGTTTGATGTTGTAGCGAATGTCCCGCCAGTATTCGGCGCCATAGCTAACGAAGATCTCTTCGCCGGCTTTGATGTCTTTCTCAGCTTCTATCCAGCCCGAGTTCTTGTATACCGAATAGCAAGCATTGTTGGTAAGCCCTTTTACCCGGATCAATCCTTTTGCATCGTTGGCGTAACGAGCCAGTTCATTGGGTGTGTAGTACGCGTCGATGCATTTGTTCTTGCTGATGTAAAATGCATAACCGAAAATATCCTTCTCTGCGCGGCGGTCCAATTCCGCTTCTGTCACTATTTCTCCGAGGTATTCGACAATAAGTTCACCTTTTTTGATGTCGGTCTTTGTGAACAAACCTTTGCCGGCACCTTTCAATGTAGATTTTTTAACAACTAAATCTGATTCCATAAATTTTTCTTAAGCGCGTAAAAGTAACAAAAGGAATCAATTGTGAAAGAGGTTAATTGGTTAAATTGAAGAATGGGTCGACGAGTCGGGAAATAGAATGTATGAGCGATCAAGGATCAATTAGCCAGGATCTCCAGGAAGACGAATAAAACGTTCAGGGAGATGTCAAGGGCAGTCATCCAGGCTTGCGAATGATCCTTTCGTTTAGGTGTATCGCCCGCGTCCTCTTTTTTTACAACGTAGTCGTCCTCGCCGGGTTCTACGATGGATGCGAAGGGTTTGATACTTTCAATTCTTTTATAGATAGCCTCTTTTTCGGTGACCGGCATTTCCCTTTCAAAGGAAGTTCCCCGGGTGCTGCGGATCAACACTACATATTTCGAGCTATCGTACTCGATCAATTGAGCCGATTCAAACAAGGAGTCGTTATATTCGGTAAATATCCCAAACTCTTTTTTTTCGGCAGCAGATACTTCATTTCCAACGGCAGGATGAAAAGGAATGATTTTTCCATCCCATTTGAGTTTTTGAGCTGAGATCTCCGAAGGGAAATGGCAGGTCAAAATTAACGCGATGGTAAGCTTTAATATTAATTGTAAACGGGGCATCATGCCCAAATTTAAAGTTTTTATAATTAAATTCCAAAATAAATTAAATAATTGATTGTCAAATATATATAAGACTCATATAAAGTCTTACTCGTCTTAATTCGATTTCTTTTCAACTCTGCAAAATATTTTTAAGTTTTTTTATTGCCACAACCTTAGAATTTGCTATCTTTGTGTCCCTTTTTACAAAGGACTAATTAAAAACTAATACTAACCCCTTCAATCCGACTGATAATCAGTTGATTGAATACAAAGCCCTCCGGAGCGGAACTATTCCGGAAAAGCATAAAGAATGGCAGAAACAGTAGAAGCACCAGTATCATTAGAAGCATTTGACTGGAACGCAGTAGGTAACAAAGGTGAGACCTATTCAAAGGCGGATCGTGAAAAATTCGATTCACTTTATGAAAAGACCCTTAAATCAGTAGCAGCAAACGAGATCATCGACGGGAAAGTTGTTGCTAAGAACAACAAAGAAGTTGTAGTAAACATTGGTTATAAATCGGACGGTGTCGTTCAGTTGACCGAGTTCCGTTACAATCCTGATCTGAAGATCGGGGATATTGTTGAAGTATATGTAGAGTCTCAGGAGGACAAAAGCGGACAGTTGATCTTGTCACACAAGACAGCTCGCGCAATGAAATCATGGGAGCGCGTTAATCAGGCGCTTAATAACGATGAGATCATCAAAGGGTATGTTAAATGCCGTACTAAAGGTGGTTTGATCGCTGATGTATTCGGAATCGAAGCATTCTTGCCGGGTTCACAGATCGATGTGAAACCTATCCGTGACTACGATGTTTATGTAGGAAAAACAATGGAGTTCAAAGTTGTTAAGATCAACAATGAGTTCAAGAACGTTGTAGTTTCTCACAAAGCGTTGATCGAAGCGGAATTGGAGCAACAGAAGAAAGAGATCATCTCTAAATTGGAAAAAGGACAAGTATTGGAAGGAACTGTTAAAAACATTACTTCATACGGTGTGTTCATTGACCTTGGAGGAGTGGATGGATTGGTTCACATTACTGACCTTTCTTGGGGACGTATTAACCATCCGGAAGAGATCGTTAAATTGGATCAGAAGATCAACGTTGTTATCCTTGATTTCGATAACGAGAAGAAACGTATTGCATTGGGCTTGAAGCAGCTTTCACCGCATCCATGGGATAACCTGAAAACTGACCTTGCTATCGGTGACAAAGTAAAAGGAAAAGTAGTTGTGATCGCTGATTACGGTGCTTTTGTTGAGATCGCACAAGGTGTTGAAGGGTTGATCCACGTATCAGAAATGAGCTGGAGCCAGCACTTGCGCACAGCACACGACTTCCTGAAAGTTGGTGATGAAGTTGAAGCGGTGGTATTGACATTGGATCGTGAAGAGCGTAAAATGTCATTGGGTATCAAACAATTGATGCCTGATCCATGGAGCAATGTAATTACTAAATACACTAAAGGTTCCAAACACTCAGCAACAGTTCGCAATTTTACCAACTTCGGTATTTTCGTAGAATTGGAAGAAGGTGTTGACGGATTGATCCATATTTCTGATCTATCATGGTCTAAAAAGATCAAGCATCCATCTGAATTCACCAAGATCGGTGATAAGATCGACGTGGTAGTATTGGAGATCGATGGAGAGAACCGCAGATTGAGTCTTGGACACAAACAATTGGAAGAGAATCCATGGGATGTGTTCGAAACGATCTTCGTTGAAAATTCTATCCACCAGGGAACTATCATCAATGTGATGGAAAAAGGTGCTATTGTAGCTATGCCTTACGGTGTTGAAGCATTCTGCCCGACCCGTCACTTGGTAAAACCTGATGGAACTTCTGCAAAAGCTGAAGAAGTGTTGGATTTCAAGATCCTTGAATTCAACAAAGAAGGTAAGAAGATCATCGTTTCTCACAGCAAACTCAACGAAGAAGTAGCTGCTAACGAAAAAGCTGCTATCGCTTCTGAGAAAAAATCGGCTGGAGAAGCTGAAGCGAAAGCTGTTAAAAAGGTAAAGGACAGTGTTGAAAAAACAACACTAGGCGACATGGATGTTCTTTCAAATCTGAAAGCAGATATGGAAGAGTCTGAAAAAAAATCGACTAAAAAGTCCGAATAATATTCCTTCCCGCTTACGCGCGGGATTGAATCTAAAAACCCACGCCATGGTTTTTTAGAAGAAAGCGCCCCCAGTACTGTGGGGCGCTTTTTTATTTCTAGTGAACATAAGAAACGTCCCAAAATGGGATAAAAATTCCCAGGCTGGGAACGTTTAATAGTGGGCGTGTTCTTGAAAGTATTGATTTTATTGGCCTTTACGTTTTGGTAACATAGTGGCAAAGGGGGAACTGTAATTTTAAAAAACAGACCCCATGAAATACTCTACGATTTTAAAAGCTCTTTTTGCAACTAAAGAAAAGCTGACCTCCTCCAAGAGAATAGTTCTCTTCGTGATCACAACGCTGATAACTCCTCATCTGGCAGCATCCATCGGCTATACGGCTGTAAGGACCACCGGTGTATCTTACAGTGCAATTACCGGTGCTTCCAGCTTCGCAAGTTGGAAGAACGGGAACAACACCGATGACAACCTCAGCGGCTCAACGGCCATCGGATTCAATTTTTATTACGATGGAGCAATGCGGACAACATTTTCGGCATCCACCAATGGTTTCATCACCTTCAACTCTTCAACAACAGCTATCGGAAGTGGGACAGGGGCATACGGCTACAATAACACAACTTTCAGCTCTTCGACAACTCAATCCGTTGCTCCGTTTTATTATGACCTTCAAACTGCAGGAAATCCTTCCACGGCTTCAAGTCTTGCCTCTTCTGTAAAATACAAGTTGACAGGAACAAGTCCCAATAGAATATTAACAGTGGAATGGAAATCAATGGAGGTATTCGGAATCAGCGGTCCCAACTTGAATTTTCAGATCAAATTATATGAAACGTCCAACAAGATAGAATACCTGTACGGTACGATGACCGCTTCAACAGCTAGTTACTCTTATACTTCAGGTTTAAATTCATCTGTGCTTTCAACACCTCCCGTTGCCGGAGAACTCTTTTGTCAGCAAACCGACAATACAGCCGTTTTTTCTAACACGGTCTCCAATTCTCTTTTGGTGATCCCGGCTTCATCCACCAAACTGGCCTTCACACCCTGGTCAAACTGCAGCGGGACTCCTGTTGCCGGAACTGCAACGGCCGCAACCCCGGCATTTTGCACCAGCGGCTCAACTTCCATCACCCTTTCCGGATACACAACCGGAGTTTTCGGAATAGGTTTTCAATGGCAAAATTCTACCGATGGAGGTACCACCTGGACAAACATCACCGGCGCTACCGGCACAGTGTATACCACTCCTATACTAACAGCCACTACACAATTTCGTTGCGCTGTTTCCTGTTCAAGCTCCGGATCCTTGGCTTATTCGAGCGTTTCAACCGTTACGATCAATACACCACCGGTACTTACATGCCCTGCAAATATTACTGCTTCAGCCGTGAGTGCTTGCAGTGCGGTGGTGACCTATTCAGCTACGGCCACAGGAACACCCGCTCCGGTGATTTCCTATTCGATTGGCTCAGGTTCGGTTTTTAATGCCGGAACAACTACAGTTGCTGTAACGGCAACCAATTCCTGCGGGACCAGCACTTGTTCTTTCACCGTAACCGTTGTTGCAGGCGGAACAAATTATTGGCTGGGTGCATCAGATAATAATTGGTTCAATTCAGCCAACTGGTGTTCAGGAATTCCTACAGCCACTAGCGATGTTCAAATTCCTTCAGGCGTTGTAAACATGCCGTTGATCAATGCTTCCGGTGCGGTCTGCAAAAACATTACGATCAACTCCGGAGCCACCTTACAACTTTCATCCGCGGGATCCTTGGCGGTAAAAGGAAACTGGACCAATTCCGGCACGTTTTCATCTACAACCGGATCGGTTCAGTTTTCCGGAACCTCTCCTCAGGTCCTCTCCGGAACAAATTCATTTTACGATTTCGAGCTCAATAACAACAACGGATTAACGTTCGCCACCGGCGGACAAATTAAGATCACCCACTTGGGTGCATTTACAAACGGGATCATTACTACAGGTACAGGCTTAGTGAGTGTGGACAGCAGCGGATCCATCAATGCTATCAACGGTTATGTGAACGGCTATTTGAAAAAGACAGTCAATGCAGGAATCAATATTAGTCAAACCTTTGAAGTGGGAAGTGCCACTGCATATGCTCCGGTGAATTTTTATTTCAATAGTGTCTCTTCGTCCGGAACCCTTACTGTAAATACCCTTGCGGCCGATCATTCATCTATTGCTACCTCAGGACTCAACGCTTCAAAAACAATAAACCGGCACTGGAACTTTGCCAATTCCGGGATCGTATTCGACTTCTACAACTTGAATGTGAATTGCGTAACAGCGGATAGGGATCCGGGATTTACCGATCTTTATTCCGGCGCAAAAATGTTCACACTGGGGACCTGGGTGCCTTACCCAACACATCACTACACTTCCAATACCTTTACTTTTGTTGATCTGCTTTCTTTCGGAAGTTTGCAGATCGGTGTGTTTAATCCGGTTCCTTCAGCTTTCTCGGTGAATCCATCATATGCTTATAAAGGGCAGACCTTAAATTTAACCATCAATGGAAGAGGTTTTGTTTCTTCAACAAGCGCACTTTCTTCCATGTCCGGAATTACGGTCAATAGCCTGAGTGTGAACAACGACAGCACCATCACTGCGAACGTTTCAATCAGCACTTCTGCTGCAGGAGGCATCCGGAAATTCGCAGTAAAGAATCCTCCGCCTTTTGGAGGTGTAAGTGATTCATTGGACTTTGAGGTGAGAAATCTTCCGGTTGCAAATTTTTATGCCAATCGGGTGAAAATCGTTTGCAACATAAGCGGCAATGTTGAATTCAATGACTATTCAACAGATGCAGCAGGCTACTTATGGGATTTCGGAACAGGTGCAGTACCTGCAACCTCGACGACCGGCGGTGCTCAAATCGTTAGCTATTCAACAACAGGTTATAAAACGGTGAAGTTGATCGTATTCAGTCCGGTCGGGAACGATACGCTGATAAGAACAAATTATGTGAATGTGACAGCAGCAGCACCGGCAGCAGCCACAGGCATAACAGGATTGACCAATATCTGTGGCATTACTTCGCCGACCGTGGTTTACAACACACCTTTGGTGACCGATGTGGTGTACGATTGGACGGTGCCTTCTACCGCAACAATCGTCAGCGGACAAGGGACACGCACTTTATTTGTTTCTTTCAGTTCTGCTTACACAACCGGCAACATCACTGTGAAATTGACCAATGCCTGCGGATCCAGCACTGTGAAATCGTTGGCCGTAAGTAAGGCTCCGGCTGCACCTGCTTCCATTTCAGGCCCTTCGATCACCTGTGGGTTGACTTCGGCCACTTATACTGCAGCGACTTCAGCAGGAGCCGTTTCATACACCTGGAAAG
>JADMIO012779171.1_pt1 | contig 23053 bp, 23 predicted proteins | sample 8958161 | NCBI WGS metagenome assembly JADMIO01 (sample SAMN16585339, study PRJNA669376) | soil metagenome | isolation source: Crop rotation soil | place: USA: Cullars Rotation, Alabama | collected 2011 | reverse complement strand
CTTTCCCCAAACCCCCCGCGCCTAACCCATTACCAATTAGCCATTTACCAATGACCAAAGCCCCCGCCGTGCGCACGGCCCCGCCAAACCCCCCAATAACAGATGAACCCTACTTTGCGCCATCTTCTAGCTTCTAACTCCCAGCTTCTCACCCCCTTCCCGAATAACCGACTTTCCTATCCATTGAGTAGAAGATTGCCAACCCCCCACGCGCGCAACCGAAGAATTTGGCATCCTTGCCAATTGCCTCCTGCCCCTCCCCGATTACACTCGGGCCTCAGCGCAATTTCCGCATTTTGGCATGGGTCCATGAACACTACCTTCATCCTCTCCCAAACCCTCCTTTCCGCCACGCCCCTCCTTCTGGCCGGATTCGGCGAACTCTTCGCCCAGCGCGCCGGCGTGATCAACATCGGCATCGAAGGCTCCATGCTCATGGGCTCTGTCGCCGCCTTTTCTGCCGCCGTCCTCACCGGCAGTTCCGCCGCCGCCATCCCCGCCGCCATCGCCGTCGGCCTGATCTTCGCCGCGCTCTTCGCCTTGGCCACCATCTGGCTAGGCGCCGATCAAATCGTCACCGGCACCGCTCTGAACATTTTCGCCCTGGGCGCCTCCACCACCGCCTTTCGCTTCCTGCAACTCCATCTCGCCGATCATCCCCTCGCCGGGGAGCCTCCTCACTTCGATCTTCTCCCCATCCCTCTCCTCTCCAACATCCCTTTCATCGGCCCGACTCTCTTTACCCAGTACGCCCTTTTCTACATCCTCTTCCCCTTGGCCATCCTGCTCTACCTCGCCAACCGCACGCGCCTGGGCCTGGTCATCCGTGCCCTGGGCGATGCCCCCGCCGCCGCCGACGCCGCCGGCATCCGCGTGCGCGTGGCGCGAACCCTGATCCTCCTCTTCGCCGGCGCCTGCTCCGGCCTGGCCGGCAGTTATCTCTCCACCATGCGCAATCACACCTTCCAGCTCAACATGACCTCCGGCCAGGGCTTTCTCGTGCTCGCCCTGGTCATCTTCGGCCGCTGGAATCTCCTGGCCTTCATCGCCGGCACCCTCGCCTTCTCGCTCCTAAATGGCCTCCAAAGCTACCTCACCACCGCCGGCACCCCCGTGCCGCGCCAACTCTTCGACATGCTCCCCTACGCCGCCACGCTGATTGCCCTGGCCTTCCTGACGCGCTCCCGCATGGGCAGCGCAGCGCCGATTTATCTGGGGAGGCCATGGCCCGAGTAACAAGTGCGCCTGTGGAAAGAGTCGGCCAAGGCCGGTATGGTGCCTCCATGCCCAAGCTCGAACAAATCGTCGAGATGCTCAAAGCCGAACCAGGCGACGTCTTTTTGCAATACGCCCTGGGCATGGAATACATGAAGCTCGGCCAGCCGCAGCACGCGATTGCTGCGTTTGAACAACTGCTCCGCGGACATCCGGATTATGTGCCCGCGTACTTTATGGCCGGACGCGCGGCGGAACAGGACGGCGAGCCCGAACGGGCAAAAGACTTTTACCGCCAGGGCATTGCGGCGGCGAAGAAGACAGGGGACACCCATGCGGCAGGGGAAATCTCCGCTGCACTGGATGCAATTTCCTGAGGCTACTTAAGGCTTACTGATCATGACCGCTTGTCGCCGTTGGATTGGCGCTCTACATGTTCCAAGCGGTCCAATCCTGAGGGCAAAGGAGTGTCGGGCGGTGGATTGCGCCGTTGGTCCTGGCGGCGGAAGATTTTGCGGAGCCGCGAAGGACGTGTGTTGTCCGGGTTCATCGGCGTGCGGCGGCCATAGACCACGGAATTGACGGCGTCGTAATCGGTGGTGTCCTTCTCCAGGTAGCGGTTCCAGTATTGCCAGAGAACGACCATGTCGGCGACCAGCGGCACGGCCACGATGATGCCCAGGAACCCAAAAAGAATGCCGAAGACCAGGACCGCGAGAATGGTAACGAGCACCGGCAGCTCGATGGAAAACTTCATCATCTGCGGCGTGATCGTCCAGGATTGAATGGTCTGGGCGACGATGAACATGCCCACGACGTAGAAAAATTTGTCCGGCTCGGCGATGAGCGTGAAGAGGATCGCGGGGATGGCGCCGGCGATGGGGCCGATGTTGGGGATAAGCTCGCCCAGACCCGCGACAAAGCCCAACAGGAATGCGCCGGGGATGCCCAGGAAATAGAGTCCGGCGCCGATGAGGATCGATGCGCTGCAGACGTTGGACAACGAGGCCAGCGCCCAGCCGCGGTGAGCGCGGGCGATTTCGTGGAAGACTTTGGTGGATTCCAGGCGCGCGTGGCGCGGCAAAAGTCGGCGTCCGGCTTTGAGGTGGTCGGCGCCGTCGATGAGCATATAGAGCGTGATGAAGAACATGATGACCAGCCAGCTGATGATCTCGATGCTCCAGAGGGCGTGGGTCCAGAGCGTGGACATGGCCGGACGGGAGGCGGCGAGTTCCTTGGCGACGTCGAATTCGCCGAGCTTGTCGCGCAGGGCGGGGAAGTGGGCGTAGAGGATGTTGTTGACGAAATGGTTGATGCGTTCGGGCGATTTTTCGAGGTTCGCCGAGACGGCGGAAATCTGGTTGTAAACGCTGTTGGCCAGGACATAGAGCAACGTGAGGACGATGGCCAGGGAGCCGACCATGACCAGGACGGCGGCCATGCCGCGACGCATGCCAATGCGTTTGAGCCATTGGACGGGCGCGTCCATGATGGTGGCGGCGACGAAGGAGAGGTAGAGGATGAGAAGGAACCAGACGAGGTAATGGACCAGCCAGCCCAGGACGCCGGCCAGGAGAATGCCCACGGCGATGGAGAGGCCCATGGGCATGGAACGTTTGACGGCTTCGGGGGCTCTTTTGAGGGTTTCGGTGGCCGGGCCGCTGGTCGGGGGGGAGGGAGCGGGCTCGGCAGGCTTAGGCGCAAGCAGCGGAGTGGTAGCGAGATCCTTGGTTGTGGTTTCTTCGGCCATGTTGGCGGCTCCTGGGGAATGAGCTCCCGGGAGGTGAGGCTGAGCAAAGGCGGGGCCGCGACGGGATGGCGGGTTTTTCCGAGTGGAAGGGGTGCGAAAATGGCGAGGGCGGGGAGAATGGGGGGGTGACAAAAGGGCGGGGTGATGGGGAATTGAGTCATTAAGAGGTCGGGAGATCAGATCATCCGGAGAAGGATGCCAAATTTCTTGTGTGCGCGTGCAGGGGGTTGGCAATCGTCAGTGTCAGTCGATAGGAAAATCGGTGATTTCGGACGGGAGTGAGATGTGCGCACGACCCAAATACCCGACTTTCCTACCCACCGGCGACAAGATTGCCAACCTCTCTCGCGCGCACACACTGCAATTTGGCATTCTTGCCCCAATTCCCTCAAAACCACGTTTTTCGATATCATACGCCTCCATCCCTTCCATCCGCCCAAAGGAGTTGCCCATGTCCAAGCCCGCAACCGCCAATTCCCGCCGCCAATTCCTCAAACTCACCGCCGCCACAACCGCCGCCACCCTCGCTGCCAAGGCCGTTGCCCAAACAGTTCCCGCGGGCGCACCCGGGGGAGGCGCTGCGACTGCTCCCGCCACGGCGCCGGGCCGCGGGCCAGGCAGAGGCCCCGCCGGTCGCCCTCTCCCTGCTCTGGGCAACGGCGAAAACCCCGCCATGGTCTTCCAGCCTTATCCCGGCGGTACCGGCAGCTTCCTCCAGAAAACCCTCCGCGAACAAGGCGCCGCCGCATTTGAACGTAGACCCATTTCCATTCCCCCCTGGAATGGCCCGGTTCCCACGGCCGAAGAAGACGTCGCCTTCCTGCCGGTCTATAAACTCGCCAACCTCATCCAATCGCAAAAACTTTCCCCGGTCACCCTCACCAAAATCTATCTCGACCGCCTCAAAAAATTCGACCCCAAGTTGCTCTTCGCCGTCACCATCATGGAAGAGCAAGCGATGTCCTCCGCGAAACAGGCCGAAGAAGAAATCAAATCCGGCAAATATCGTGGCCCGCTCCACGGCATCCCCTGGGGCGTCAAGGATCTTTTCGCCGTCCGCGGCACGCCGACGACCTGGGGCGCTGACGAATTCAAAGACCGCGTCATCAACGATGATGCCGAGATCGTGCGCCGCCTCAACGATGCCGGCGCGATTCTCATCGCCAAACTTTCCACCGGCCGCTTCGCCCTGGGCGACCAGTGGTATCGTGGCCGTACGAACAACCCCTGGAACCCCGCCGCCGGCTCGTCGGGCTCTTCCGCCGGCCCGGCCAGCGCCACCGCCGCCGGCTGCGTCGCCTTTGCCATCGGCACCGAAACCCGCGGCTCAATCACCTCGCCTGCCAGCGTCTGCGGCCTCTGCGCCCTCCGCCCCACCTATGGCCGCGTCTCGCGCACCGGCGGCATGGTCCTGGCCTGGACGCAGGACCGTGTCGGCCCCTTTGCCCGATCGGCATTCGATCTCGCACTGGTCTTCAACGTCATTCACGGCGCCGACGAGAGCGACAACTCCACCGTCACCGCCCCCTTCCATTTCAACGACAGCCTCGCACGCGCGGACCTTGGCAAATTGCGCATCGGCTACGACAACTCAGTCCCTCCCGCCTTCATCGATAAGCTCAAGGAACTCGGCGCCAATCCCATCGCCATGCCGCCCCGCCCTGCCGTGCCTCCCGGCATGAACTCGCTGGACCCCGAAGAAGCCGCCGCCTTTGATGGCGACATCTCCTCCGGAACACTCCAGGATCGAGACACCAACAACGGAATTGCCCGTGGCGGTGCGCCCGGCGGCCGCTTCACCAATGGCCGCTCGGTCCTGGCCATCGACTTTCTGAAAATCCAGCGCCATCGCCTGCTGCTCGCCCAGCAGATGGCCAAAGTCATGGCCGACTTCGACCTTTACGCCTGCAACACCGACATCGGCGACACGACCCTCACCTCCCTCACCGGCAACCCAGCGCTCGTCCTTCCCTGCAGCTTCGGTCCCCCCATCGGCCGCGGCGGCCGCGCGGGCGGCGCGACAACGCCGGACCAGCCGCGCACGACCACGCTCGTCGGCCAGCTTTACGCCGAAGACAAACTCGCCTCCCTCGCCCACGCCTATCAACTGGCCACCGACTTCCATAGGCGCCAGCCGAATCTGACGGTCTAGTTTTTTTTGGAGGTGGACAGGAAATCCAGGAGAGGTTGCGGCCGCCGATCCTTAAGTGGGTCTGGGCCGGTAGGCCTGGACCTCGCCGAGGTAATAGGCTTCCAGGGCCGGGTTGGCCAGCACGCGGCCGCGGGCAACTCGGTAGCGGTAGAAGGCCAGGGCGACGGCGGCATGCTGGTAGTGGCGCAGGTCGTTCCAGGCTTTCCATCCGCCGGAGAAGAGGACCGGCAAGTTGCCGATCAGCCGGGTCATCAGGCGCGAGGCGGCCTGGGCGTCGGACGGGGTAATCGGATTCTCCGGGCCGCCGGTGAGAAGGTACAGTCTGATCAATTTTGACTCGCGATAGAGCGAATAAAAAATAACCGTGACGACGCCGAAGAACACAGGAATCCAGAAGAACAGGTAGGCCAGAATGAAATAAATTCCGCCGGCCATCGGAACGGTATTCCAGAGGAAATGGAGCAACATCGCACAAATCCATCCAATGACGGGGGCCATGAATTTGACGGCGGGTTTGGTGGTTTGTGCGGCCAGGCCAAAACCGATGCCGGTCATCGAAGTGAACAGGACGTGTGCATAGGGAGAAAGGATGCCGCGAAGCACGAGCGTAACGGCAAAGACGCCGCCGCCCTGGGCAAGGCCCCGACCGTAGTAGGAGATGTTTTCCACCGTGGCAAAGCCCAGGGCGGTAATGCCGGCGTAGATGATGCCGTCGATGACATCATCGAAATCCGCGCGGCGCCAGAAAAAGAGGATCAGGAGCGCGAAGCCTTTGAGTGTTTCTTCCATCAGCGGGGCCGAGAGAGAGACGGTCAGATTTTGCGCCATGTCCTGGCCGGCCACCTGGCCAAGGCTGACATTGACCAGCGTGTTGAGCAAGCACGCGAAGAATCCCGCCACGCCCGCGCCCCAGGCAAATGCGCCGATCAAGAGGTGCGTGGGTTCAGGCTCAAACCGGTCGAGCCAGAGGAACAGGCCGATATACACCGGCACGGGCAAAACGGCGGCGACGGCCGCGATCGCGGCCAGAGGTCCGGTCTCCAGGATGTCGACTCCAAAACTCAGAAGCGCCAAGAAAAGCATCGACGCGACGGCCAGGGAAAAGAGGCTCCAGTACAGCGCCGCGTGACGATGCACGATGGGCTTGGCAGGTTTGGCGCTGAGCAGGGGCGCTGCGGGCCACACGGTGCCGCCTCGCACGGAATCGACCATTGGCTGTTCCTTTACGATGATCGCAGAGACTTGGTTGGCTGGCGATCATGCAGGCATCCCGCGGCAATTTCAACCGAATCTATCCCCGGCCGCTCTCCTGTGCATCCTCCTCCATCATCTTTCTCACCAGGCCCATGGCATTGCAGATCTGTGTGCGCTGCGGAGGAGAAAGGCGTTTGAGTGAGAGGGCCAGCTCCGTCTGAGTCTGGTGCATGGCCTTTTCCAGAAGTTTGGCGCCTTGGGGGGTGAGCGCGAGCGAGATGGTGCGGCGATTTTTTTCGGGGACGTTTCGAGTGATGAGTTTTTTTGCGACGAGGAAATCGACGAGGCGCGAAGTTGCCGAGAGCGTCAGGGCGAGCTGATCGGCGAGCATGGAAAGATTGGCCCCGGGCCTTTTTCGCAGGACGCCCATGGCGCGGAAGTGCACGATGGTCGGTCCGCCGCGGCCGCCCCAATGGCGTCGCGCCATTTTTTCGCGGACCCTGACCATGACTTCCAGGACGGCCTCCAGCACAGCCCGAGCACAGGTGGATGGTTGGCTTTCACTTGCATTTTGCAACTGTTGCATGTATCAAGTATCGAGAAGAAGGCTTGGGGCTGTCAAGTCCCTGTTTCTTTTCGGAGACGCGCGGCGGCTCGAATCTTGCTGGCAAGAGTCGTGCCTGACGCCTGCAACTGGAGTTTCATGAGAAAGACTCTCCTCATCCTTGGCATGGCGGTGTTGCCCGCCGCCTGCACGGTTGGGCCGGATTACCGTCCACCGGATTTGAAAACGGAGCCCTCATACGGTCCCGTGGCGGCAGAGCAAAATGCCGCGGCCGCCTGGTGGGCGACGCTCAACGACCCGGTCCTCAATGACCTCATCGCCACCGCGGCGGGAAATAATCTGGACCTGCGCCAGGCGGAAGCGCGGATTCGCGAGGCGCGTGCGCAGCGGGCGGTGGTGGTCGGCAACGACATGCCGTCGCTCAATGTCGATGGGCAGTATCAGCATCAGCGGTTCAGCCAGAACGCGGCGCCGTTTAATGCGTTCAACGTGCCCAATTTTCCGTGGGAATTTAATCTATACCAATTGGGGTTCGATGCTTCGTGGGAGCTGGACGTCTTTGGCGGGACGCGGCGGGCCGTGGAGGCGGCGGGAGCGGCGGTTCAGGCCTCGGAAGAGGATCGCCGCGCGGTACTGGTGTCGCTGCTGGGTGAAGTCGCGCGAAATTACGTGGAGCTGCGCGGCTATCAGCAGGAGCGACTGCTGGCGCAGCACAATCTCGATACGCAGAACCAAACGCTGACCCTGACGCGCGACCGGATGAACAAGGGCTTGTCGACGGAGCTGGACGTCTCGCGGGCGGCGGCGCAGGTGGCCACGACGGCGGCCTCGGTTCCGGTGTTTGAGCGCCAGGAGTGGCAGGCGCTGCATCGCATCGCGGTTTTGGCGCATCAGCCGCTGGAAAAGGTCATTTATTTGCGGGAGGTGGCGCCGATTCCATCGCCGCCGAATTCAGTGGTGGTGGGTATTCCGGCGGAACTTTTGCGGAGGCGGCCGGATATTCGGCGAGCGGAACGCCAACTGGCTTCGGCGACGGCGCGGATCGGGGTGGCCGAGGCGCAGCTGTATCCCAAGTTTTCGCTGACAGGTGTTTTCAATCTGCAGAGCGCGAGTATCGACGATCTTTTTGCGTGGCGCTCGCGGGCGTTTTCCATCGGGCCCACGGTGACCTGGCCGATTTTTGAAGCTGGGCGATTGCGTGCGGTGGTGAATGTGCGCACGGCGCAGCAGGAAGAGGCGCTGGTGACTTATGAGCAGACCGTGCAGAGCGCGATCCAGGAGGTGCGCGATGCGCTGGTTGCCTTTACCACAGAGCGGCGGCGGCGGGCTTCGCTGTCCGATGCGGTGGCGGCGGATGCCGATTCGGTGGATCTCTCGAGCAAGCTTTATGCGCAGGGCTTGACGGATTTTTTGACCGTGCTCGATGCCCAGCGCCAGCTTTATCAGGCGCAGGATCAGCTGGCGCAGTCGGACACGCAGCTCGATAGCGCGCTGATTGCCCTGTACAAGGCATTGGGAGGCGGCTGGGAAGCGGATGCGTCCGTCTCGAACGTGGTCCCGGCGACACAACCGTCGGGAACGCCGACTACCAGACAAGGACAAGGAGACAAGGAGACCGGTAGACCAGGAGAATCTCGATGAATCGTACACGCGTATTCAGAGCTTTTCCTAACTGCTCCTTGTCGCCTAGTCTCCATGTCCCCCTGTCGTATTCCCTTTTACATTCCTGGAGCATAAAACCATGACCGCCCCCCTCGACCCCGCTCCGCCGCAGCGCTCGCGAAAGCGCTGGATCGCGCTGTCGATTCTTGGCGTGGTGCTGATCATCGGCGCAATCGGCGGGGTTTTGTACTGGCTGCACGCCCGGAAGTTTGAAACCACGGACGACGCATATGTCGACGGCGATGTGGTGACAGTCTCGCCGCAGGTGGCCGGGCGCATCAAGACGGTGCTTGTCAATGACAACCAGGATGTGGCCGCCGGAGATTTAATCGCGGAAATCGACAAGACGGATTTTGTCACGCGGGTGAAGCAGCTGGAGGCGGCCCTGGAGGCGGCCAAGGCGCGGGTGGATGTAGCGCGTACGAATATCGATCTGGTGCGCGCCACGACACAAGCCACGTTGGCCCAGGCGGAGGCGGGGGTAGAAGCCGCCCAGGCGACGGTTGAACAAGCCCAGAGTGCGGTGGCGCAGGCGCAGGCGATGGTCAAATGGGCGCAGGCCCAGGTACAAAGTGCGCAGGCGGATGTGGACGCCGCGCAAGCCGAAGCATCGCGGCGTGATGCGGACGTCAAGCGGTTCGAATCGGTCGATCCGCGTGCGCTTTCGCAGCAGGCGCGCGATCAGGCGCGGTCGGCAGCGGAAGCAGCCGAGGCGCAGCTTTCCGCCGCGCAGAAGCGTAAATCAGCGGCCGATGCACAGGTTGCGCAGGAAGAATCGCATCTGGCCGAATCGCGATCGGCGGTGGTCCAGGCGCAGGCGAAAGTGACTCAGGCCAGAGGCGTTGTGCTGGCGGCGCAAACCGGGCCGCAGCAGGTCGCGACGGCCGAAGCGCAGCTGAAAACCGCCCAGGCCGCGGTGGACCAGGCGCAAGCGGAGCTGCAGGCTGGGCAGCAGCAGCTTGAGTATACATCCATTCGCGCCCCGGTCAGCGGACGCATCACGCGGAAGGCCGTCGAACTGGGGCAATATGTGGAGGCGGGGCGCGTGCTGGTGTCGATCGTGGAGCCGGACGTGTGGATAACGGCGAATTTCAAAGAGACGCAGCTGACGCACATGCACGCGGGCCAGGTTGTGGACATCAAGGTGGACGCTTACCCGGGACGTACATTCCGCGGGCAGGTGGCATCCATCCAGGCAGGGACCGGGGCGCGCTTTTCCCTGATGCCGCCGGAGAACGCGACGGGGAATTATGTCAAAGTCGTGCAGCGCGTGCCGGTGAAAATCACATTCAACGAAGACCCGTCGGCGAAGCAACTTCTGGCGCCGGGTATGTCGGCGGTGCCGAAGGTGCACGTGGCGGAGAACGAGGGGACGCCGGAACCGATTGTGCGCGGTCCTGCGACGCAGCCAGTGGTAACCGTTAATAAATGACGTTGAGGAAGCCGCTCTCATGTCTGCCGCATCGACAACTGCGCTGCCCGCCCAATGGCGAGCGTCGACCAATCCGTGGCTGATCGCCACGGCCGTCATGGCGGCGACCTTCATGGAGGTGCTCGACACGACGGTGGTGAATGTGTCGCTGCCGCACATTGCGGGGAATATGTCGGTTACGCCGGATGAGGCGACGTGGGTGCTCACGAGTTATCTGGTTGCCAACGCCATCGTTTTGCCGGCTACCGGGTGGCTTTCGTCCTTTTTTGGCCGGAAGCGTTTCCTGATGGCTTGCATTGTGCTGTTTACGATCGCATCGGCGCTTTGCGGAGCGGCGACGAGTTTGCCAATGCTCATTCTGGCGCGGATTCTTCAGGGGTTGGGCGGCGGGGCATTGCAGCCGATTTCGCAGGCGGTGTTGCTGGAATCTTTTCCGCCGCAGAAGCGCGGCGTGGCGATGTCGGTCTTTGGCCTGGGGGTGGTTGTTGCGCCGATCATCGGGCCGACGATGGGTGGGTGGATGACGGATAATTATTCGTGGCGGTGGGTGTTTTATATCAACTTGCCGGTGGGATTGCTGGCGCTGCTGTTGATCCAGATGTTCATTGAAGATCCGCCCTATATACGCGCGGCGCGGCCGGGAAAAATTGATCTCATCGGGTTTGGGCTCCTGGCCCTGTGGATTGGGTCGCTGCAGATCGTGCTGGACAAGGGGAGGCAGGAAGACTGGTTTGCGTCGCCTTTCATCCGGACGCTCACGATCATGGGCGGGCTGGGGCTGGTGTTTTTTATTTTCCGCGAACTGATGACCGATCATCCGCTGGTCAACCTGCGCGTTTTGGGCAATCGCAATTTTCTCACGGGCACGATTCTCATGACGGTGATGGGGGCGGTGCTGTATGGCTCCATTGCACTCTTGCCGCTGTTTTTGCAGACGTTGCTGGGGTATTCGTCGCTGCAATCGGGGTTGACGACCAGTCCGCGCGGTTTTGGGTCTATCGTGGGGATGATCTTAATCGGGCGAATGCTCAACTACATCGATGGGCGGCTGATGATTGCCATCGGGTTTTCGATCCTGGCGTATTCCACGTGGCAGTTTGGCGATTTGAACCTGGTGATTGCGCCTTCGAACGTGATCTGGCCCAATGTGATCAATGGGTTCTCGACGGCGCTGGTGTTCGTGCCGATGACGACGCTGGCGATGGGCACGCTGAAAAATGAACAGATGGGCAATGCGACGGGGATTTTTAATCTGATGCGAAACCTGGGGGGCGGCGTGGGCATCGCGATGGTTTCCACGTTCCTTGCACAAGGGGCGCAAACGCACCAGAACACGCTGAGCGGCCACTTCTCGGGTTCCGATCCTGCCTTTTTGCAGCAGCAGGCGCAGATCGCGCATGCGCTCACGCCGCACGTCGGCGCGGCGGCGGCCACACAGGCGGCCAATGGGATTCTTTACGGCAGTCTCGTGCAGCAGGCGACGCTGGGAGCGTATATTGACAATTTCCGATTGCTCGCGTTTTTGTGTATCGGGTGCCTGCCGCTGCTGTTTCTCTTTCAGAAGCCCAGGCGGCGGGGGCCGGCGCCGGCGGCGCATTGAATTTGACCCGTTGGTCTGCTGTGGGGCGGGCTATCTCGGGAAGTGGCAATTTTGTATAGTTACCGTCTCGGCGACGGGCTCTGCTCGATTCACATTTCATGGAGATGTCTATGCATGACACTGCGCCTCGAGTACGTTCCATTGGAGTTGTTCGTTGGACGGGGTATGTACTTTCTGCATTGCCGATACTCTTTCTGCTTTTCGACAGCAGCCTCAAGATTTTGAAGCCGCAAATGGTGACCGAGGCGATGAAGCCGCTGGGCTACTCCGATGACTTGGCCCGGCCGCTGGGTTTTCTGCTGCTGGCTTGCGTCATTCTTTATGCGATTCCCTGGACCGCGGTTTTGGGGGCGATTCTGCTGACGGGCTACCTGGGCGGCGCGGTGGCGACGCACGTGCGGGTCGGCGATCCTTTGGTGACGCATGTGCTTTTTCCGGTGTATCTGGGCTTTTTCATCTGGGCGGGGCTGCTGCTGCGCGATGTGCGCATTAAGGCGATTTTGCCTATCCGCTGGAGGTTGAGGCATTCATGAGGGAATGCCGGCGCGCGAGATTGTTTTGAAATGTTTGGACCCTTAAAGGAGCTTGCCGGTGGCGGATTCACTCCACTCGACTAAATCTCCGGAACAGCAGCCTCGACCCACTTATGGCAATGGGAAACTCTGCTATCTGGAAATCCCTTCGACGGATCCAGAGCGAGCTGCGGAATTCTACCAGGCGGTTTTTGGATGGAATGTCCGGCGGAGGCGGGATGGGCATCTGGCTTTCGATGACGCGGTTGGGCAGGTCAGCGGGTCTTGGGTGAAGGGGCGAAAACCGGATGTTGAGGCGGGGATATTGATCTACATCATGGTTGATGACATTCAAGCGACGATTGCGGCCATAACGGCCAAAGGTGGGATGATTACGCAGAGAGTGGGCGCGGATCATCCGGAGATCACAGCGCGATTTGCCGATCCTGATGGCAATGTTTTCGGCTTGTATCAGCAGCCGGCATGAAAACCAGAGGTCATTTGTTTATTGGGGCCAGGAGCGCATCGCGTGCGTGGCTACTTCTTCCAGTTGCTCGCGCGTTGCTCCGCCGGCGGCCTGGACGGAGAGGCCCCAGAGGACCGTCACGACGAAGCGCGCCAATTGCGCGGCGTTCGCTGTTGCCGTGAGATCGCCTTGTTCTATTGCCCGTTCGAAGCGCTTCCGCACGAGTTGCTCGGCTCCAGCACGGCGGCGGGCGAGATTTTTGCGGATTGCGTCTGAACCGGGGCCGGACACGAGTGCGCCGTGGACGAGCAGGCATCCGTCGGGATGGCGCGGATTCATCGCCATGTCGATGGCGCCGCGGAACAGTCGCTCGGCCACCTCGCGGGCGGTTTGGGCTTCCAGCGCTTTGGGCAGATACGAAGCGGGCCGCTGGAGGTAGCGCTCCAGCGCTCGATTAAACAAATCTTCTTTATTTCCAAACGCGGCATAAAGACTCGGGACGTTGATGCCCATGGCCCTGGTGAGCGCGGCGAGGCTGGTTCCTTCGAATCCATGACGCCAAAACAGGAGCAGGGCGGCATCGAGGACCTTGTCTTCATCGAATTCGCGTGGGCGACCTTTTGGCATCTATGCCTCCGACTACGAGGCTGGTATCGCCAGGAAGGTCCGGCGAAATCCGGGTACAATTTTCTTGACGCACCCGCGATCTGACCATATTTTAGCAATCGTTACAGAAATTGTCTTGTCTGATCGATTTACCGCGAAGGAGGCCCACATGGTTGTGCAACCGTATCTGCATTTTGATGGCCGGTGCGAGGAAGCAATTGAGTTTTATAAGAAGGCGCTGGGGGCCCACGTAACGGCCATTCATCGATTTAAGGATGCTCCAGGAGGAGGCGGCGGGATGGTGCCGCCGGGCTCGGGCGACAAGATCATGCATGCGGCATTGAAGATCGGGAATTCGGAAGTGTTTGCTTCTGATGGCGATTGCAAGGGTCAGTCCAAGTTTCAAGGCGTCTCCTTGAGCTTGCAGGTGCCCAGCGCCGATCAGGCCCATCGGGTCTTTACGGCGATAAGTGAAGGGGGACACGTTCAGATGCCCATGACCAAGACATTCTTCTCCCCGGCCTTTGGCATGGTTGCCGACCGGTTTGGTGTTCATTGGATGGTGCTGGCCGCGCCCACGATGTAAACTTATCACTCTTCCATTTGAAAACCTGTTCGATCGAGAGTTAAAGGAGCCCTCCCATGTCCCACGTCCGCGTCCTGGTCGGCACCAAGAAAGGCGCCTTCATTCTTTCATCCGACGGCACCCGCAAAAAATGGTCCGTGCAGGGGCCGCTTTTTTCCGGTTGGGAAATCTATCACATGAAGGGCTCGCCGGTTGATCCCAACCGCATCTTCGCCTCGCAGTCTTCGGGGTGGTTCGGCCAGATCATCCAGCGGTCCTCGGACGGCGGGAAAACCTGGGAAATGCCGGGCGGCGGCCCGAATACCACGGTCATGGGCATGCCGGCCGGCGAAGCCAACAAATTTGTATATGACAAGGACAAGCAACCGCTGACGACTCACCAGTGGTATGACGGAACGCAGCATCCGTGGGAATTCAAGCGCGTCTGGCACCTTGAACCATCTTTGAAGGATCCGGACACATGTTATGCGGGCGTGGAAGATGCCGCCCTTTTCAAGACCACCAATGGCGGCGCATCCTGGCACGAGCTCCCCGCCCTGCGCGCGGCCAAGGGTGAAAAATGGTCCCCCGGCGCCGGTGGCCTGTGCCTGCACACGATCTTGCTCGATCCAAAAGACGAGAAGCGCATCACCATCGCCATCTCTGCCGCGGGCGCTTTCCGCTCTGACGACGGCGGGAAGTCATTCAAGCCAATTAACAAAGGCCTGCGGAACGATTATCTTCCCGATCCCCGCCCCGAAATCGGCTTCTGCGTTCACGATATTGTCCTCCACCCCAGTAAGCCCGGCACGCTTTTCATGCAGCTCCATCAGGGCGGCGGCGCCTATCGCAGTGACAACCACGGCGATACCTGGGCAGAAGTGAAAGGCAATCTGCCCACGGACTTTGGCTTCCCCATCGACGTCCACGCCCACGAACCTAATACAGTTTATGTGGCGCCTTTGGACCCGATGCTCCGAACTCCGCTGGAAGGCAAGCTCGCCATTTGGCGCAGCAAGAGCGGCGGAAATGAGTGGGAGCGACTGAGCAAGGGACTGCCGCAGGAGAACTGTTACGTTGGCGTGCTCCGCGATGCGATGGCGGTGGATTCATTGCCTGATTGTGGCGTTTACTTTGGCACGACAGGGGGACAGGTTTACTGCTCGCCGGATGGGGGCGATAGCTGGCAGTGCATTGTTCATGATTTGCCGCATGTGTTGTCCGTCGAAGTGCAGACCATACCCTGAATTTCGAAATCGATTAGGATGAAGAGTTAAGATTATGATTAAGATGGCCAGGTGCGCCTAAGCATTGATCGATTGCTTTTTCTGAGGTTGAGATGCAATCGCAGCCCGTTTATTGGTTCAACCATGAGAGGTTGGAAGTCTATCAGGAAGCCATTTCCTTCGTTGCATGGCTTTCAACAATTCTTGACACTAATTTGAAGCTCGGTGATGTACGTGACCAACTCGATCGCGCCTCCACCTCCATCCCGCTGAACATCGCGGAGGGCAACGGCAAGTTTTCTGAAAAGGATCGCTGCCGATTCTTTGATATCGCGCATGCGTCCGCTCTTGAGTGTGCGGCAGGACTGGATGTCCTTGTCGCCAAACGCAAGTTTTCGACCGGCGAAATCCAACACGGCAAATCGAGCCTGCAAAGAGTAGTGAATATGCTGGTTGGCCTTATCAAAAAGAACTCAGATCGAGATTATACGAGGTCTGACATTACGCCCAAAGAATTTCAAAGTCCTAATCTTAATCCTAATTCCTAATCGTAATCTCGTTAGGGGAATCATGGTCCGTGTTGTCATTCCCATTCACCTTCGAGTCCTGGCTAAAATCGCGGGCAGCGAAGTTTCATTGCCGGTACAGGCGCCGATCACCGTCAACTCGATTCTCGACGCGGTCGAATCTCAGTACCCCAATCTCAAAGGAACGATCCGCGACCATAACTCCACGAAGCGCCGGCCGATGATCCGTTTCTATGCGTGTAACGAAGATCTATCCCACGACCCCACCGACAAACCCCTTCCCGAAAAAATCGCCACTGGCCAGGAGCCTTTCTACATTATCGCGGCCATCGCCGGCGGGTAAGATAGGTCGCCATGGACGTTCCTCGCCCAAATCCCGCGGACTTCGGCCCATTCGCCAAATATCTCGCCCTCCCGCCGGAGGGGGATATCCAGGGTTTTCTTGAAACTCAGTTGACGGATCTACAGTCGCTTCTGAGCGACCTGCCGGAGCCTGAGTCACTCATTCACCATCCGCCCTATACCTGGTCTATCCGACAGGTCGTGGGACATATCACGGATTGCGAGCGCGTTTTTGGTTATCGTGCGCTGTGGCTGGCCCGCGGCGGGCAGTCGCCTTTGGCTTCGTTCGATGAAAATGAGTTCATGCGGACGTGTAACTTCGATCGCTGGCCATTGGCTGAGCTTTTGGCCGAATTCAGCTCTCTTCGCCGTTCGCATATTCTGTTTTATCGCCACCTCGAATCTGCCGCCTGGTCACGTCACGGTACGGTGTCTCAATACTCCATGAGCCCGGCAACTCTGATTTATGTCACCGCCGGCCATGCGCAGCATCACCTCAACATTCTGCACAAACGTCTCGCTCGCCAGTGAAGGAGATTTCCATGGTTGGCTCCATACGTGCATCCGTTCTTTTTGCCCTGGCCTTAACCGTCTGCCTCTTGCCTTTTGTAGGCTGCATGCAGCAGGCTGCTCAACCTGCGGCGCCAGCCGCCCAAGTTCGTCCGCCTCTTCCCTGGCCGCCGGTAGCTACGTTTTCAATTCTGGGTTACGACCCCGCCACCGGCGAAGTCGGCGGCGCGGTGCAATCACGCGTTTTTTCGGTTGGCAATGGAGTGCTCTTTGCCGAAGCGGGCGTGGGGGCCGCGGCCACACAGGCGGTGGTCGATGTTTCTTATGGCCCGCAGGCACTGGCACTGCTGAAAAAAGGTGTGGCGCCGGCGGACATCATCAAGCAGATTTGGGACAACGACCCGGATCCGCGGCCCAATGGCTGGTCCAAGAATGGCCGGCAGTTTGCCGTGATCAATATGAAGGGCGAAACCGCCACCTTCACCGGCACCAAGGCCACCCCATGGGCTGGCGGCAAGCAAGGCAAATTCTGCACCGCTCAGGGAAACATTCTGGCCGGCGAAGAGGTCGTCAATTCGATGGTGGAGGCGTTTGAAACCACCAAGGGACATCTTTCTTATCGACTCATGGCTGCCCTGGACGCAGGCGAGAAGGCCGGCGGCGACAAGCGAGGCATGCAGTCGGCGGCGATGGTCATCGTCAAGAAAGACGGCGGTGTGTGGCTGCACAATGACACAGTTTTACGGCTACAGGTGGATGACAACACCGAACCGTTGAAGGAATTGCGCCGGCTGGTGGACCTGGCGGCCCGTCAGCGGCCGCGAAATTGATCGGAACACGCCCTGTTCATTTCGCCAGGCGGGGGTTGGCGTTTCTGGTCATCGTTTTTTCACGTGGAGCGTTTTATGGTCCGTGCGCATTTGCTGGTTGGGATATTCGGAACCCTCATTGCATTTCAAGCGGCGAGCGCGATAGACGATCCTTATCTGTGGCTGGAAGATGTGCGCGGCGAGCGGTCCATGGAGTGGGTTAACAGCCACAACGCCGCGAGCACCACGCTGCTGGAAGCGGTGCCGGTGTATGGACAGGTCCGCCAGAGTGCGCTTGAGGTTCTCAATTCAAAAGAGCGCATACCGGCGATCACGAAGTACGGGCCGTATGTCTATAACTTTTGGCGCGATGAAAAAAACGTTCGTGGTCTATGGCGGCGCACGACGCTCGAGGAATACAAGAAACCCATGCCCGCCTGGGAAACGGTTCTGGATTTGGACGCACTTGCCGGCGCGGAGAAGGAGAATTGGGTCTGGAGCGGCGTGAATGTCCTGGAAATGGACCAAACGCCGCCGACGCGGGCGCTGGTGGAGCTTTCCCGCGGAGGGGGCGATGCACATATGGTGCGCGAGTTTGATCTGCAGAAGAAGTCATTTGTTCCCGACGGATTCGTTTTGCCTGAGGCCAAAAGCCGCGTCGCCTGGGGTGATAGCCAGACAGTCTACGTTGCGACTGATTTTGGCGCGCAGAGTTTGACCCCTTCGGGCTATCCGCGAATCCTGAAAGCGTGGACGCGCGGAACGCCTCTCACGTCGGCGAAAACCGTTTTCGAGGCTGAGAAAAGCGACATGTCGGTTGGCGTGCGCGGCTATCTCGACCATGGTCATTATGTTGTGATGCTTACGCGATCGATGACCTTTTACGCGGATCAGCAGTTTATCCGCCAGGGCGACCAATGGGTCAAAATCGGCAAACCCGACGATGCCACAGGCAGCACTTTTGGAAGCAATCTTCTGCTGCGATTGCGCACGGATTGGATAACGGGCGGCAAAACCTATAAAGCCGGATCGCTGCTCGCAGCGAATCTGGAACAATACCTGCAAGGCGATCGGTCGCTGGCCATACTCTTTGAGCCTGCAGATCGCACGGCACTGGCTTCTGTTTCGCAGACCAAGAATTATCTGGTGCTCAATACCCTCGAGAACGTGGCCAGCCATATCTATCTTCTGCGGCAGGAATCGGCGGCAATTGGCGCATGGAAGAAAACGCCAGTGGAAACACCTGCGCTGGCCACGAGTTCGGCGAATGGCCTGGATGAAAATGAGTCCGACGATTTGTTAGTGACGACGGCGGGCTTTTTGACGCCTTCCACGCTTTCGCTCGTCGACGCGGGCCATCCGGGCACAGCTTCGGTTCTTAAGCGGCTTCCGGCTTTTTTTGAGGCCTCGGAACTCGAGGTCAAACAATTTGAAGCAACGTCGAAAGATGGAACCAGAATTCCGTACTTCCAGGTGGGCAAAAAGTCGCTCCCGCTCGACGGCAACAACCCGACGCTTCTTTATGGCTACGGCGGTTTCCAAATCTCGATGCAGCCGGCCTACAACCCGGAGATCGGGCGCGCCTGGCTGGAGAAGGGCGGCACATATGTGGTCGCCAATATCCGCGGCGGCGGAGAGTTCGGGCCGGCCTGGCATTACGCCGCCCGAAAGGAGAATCGCCAGCGAGCCTATGACGACTTCATCGCGGTGGCCGAAGACCTGCAGAAGCGCAAAGTGACCTCGCCGAAGAAGCTCGGCATCATTGGCCGATCCAATGGCGGGCTGCTCATGGGTGTGATGCTGACCGAGCGTCCCGATCTCTTTGGCGCGGTGGTCATCGGCTCGCCGCTACTGGACATGCAGCGCTATACCTTGCTGCCGGCGGGCGCTTCGTGGATCGATGAATATGGCGACCCCGCCAAGCCCGAAGAATGGGCTTATATTTCGCGCTATTCGCCGTACCAGAATATCAAGAGCGGAATCTCCTATCCGCCGGTGTTGATCACCACATCCACGCTCGATGACCGCGTTCATCCCGGCCACGCAAGAAAGTTTGCAGCGCGGCTGGAGGAGATGGGGCATTCGGTGCTTTATTTTGAAAACACCGAGGGGGGACACGCGGCGGCTGCCAACTCGCAGCAACAGGCCCACATGCGGGGGCTGGAATACGCCTTCCTGTGGCGGACGCTTTCTGCAAAATGATCGGAACTGATCGCGTTGTATCCTTTGGCCCTGGCATCGAACAGTCGGTGCCCGAACAGAGTTTTTCGGGATATCCCAATGACATTTCTCCCCCTTTCGCGTAAGGTAATAGGCTGCTTTACCATAGGAATCCACCTTTTGGCGAACTGGAGAAAATCATGTCGGAAATGAATCCGCAAATCGGCTCGCAGCCGGCCACTTCACAGGCCCAGCAGATGCAGGTCAGCCTGCGCGAAGACAAGGCCGCGAATATTTACAGCAATGTGAGCCGCGTGGCCATGGGGCCGCAGGCGGAGGAAGTGATTCTGGATCTGGGCGTGATGATGCATGATTCCGCCCGGCCCGAGGCGCTGACGATGGATATTTCCGCGCGGGTGTACATGAGCGTATTTGCCGCCAAGAAGCTGGCGCTGACCTTGAGCCAGGCGGTGCAGCGCTACGAGCAGCAGTTTGGTCCGGTCGAGCTGGATATCCGCCGACGGTTCAAGCAGCCCGGGTAATGGCCGAGAACTGAATCGAGGCGGGCGCAAATCAGCGCAAGGGGTGGATGCGTATGGGCGATGCTCAGAAATTGGTGCGCCAGTGGCTGGAGACCGATCGCGCGATGGGCGTATCGGAAGTTCCGATTGCCGCGGGTCGGCGGGCCGCGAGCCGCCCGGCGCCGGCGGTGGTTAAGCCTGTCGTCAAGCCGGTTTCCCCAAATCCGCAGGTGGCATCGGCAGTGCGAGCCGCTCCGCCTGCCGCGCCAGCCTTTTCGCCGGGCGCTGCGCTACCGCCGGCTGTTAAATCTTCTCCAGTCAGAAAAGTCGCAGCGCCTGAACCGCTTACTCCCGCGGGGAAAATTGCCGATCTCCCGCCGATTACGCGGGCGCAGAAAGAAAAAGCGCTGCGGGCTCTTTATGAAGAATTTGAACGCGACAGTGCCAGCTGCATCAACGATATTTCCACGCGCATTGTCTTTGGCGAGGGCGATCCTGATGCGGGGCTGATGTTTGTCGGCGAGGGGCCTGGGGCGGAGGAAGACCGCACGGGGCGGCCCTTTGTCGGCCGCAGCGGGCAGTTGCTGGACAAGATGATCGCGGCCATCGGCTTAAAGCGCGAGCAGGTGTACATCGCCAATGTGGTCAAGCTTCGGTGTGCCGAGTGGGTGGATGGCGCGTATGGCAGGCGACTGCAGGATCGGCCGCCAACGCCCGAGGAAGCCGCGCGCGGACTGCCTTATCTCCATCAGCAGATCGAGATTATCCGGCCCAAAGTGATCGTGACCCTGGGGGCGCCCGCGGTGCGGCATCTCACGGGCACAACTGAGGGCGTGATGAAAATCCGTGGGCATTGGCTGGAATACCGGGGCGTGCCGGTGATGCCGACGTATCATCCAAGTTTTGTCCTGCGGGCGTATACGGAAGAGAATCGGCGAAAAGTCTGGTCGGATTTGAAAGAGGCGGCGAAGCGCATTGGCTAGCAATTGGAACATGAGCAGGGGATACCGGAAGGAAGGCATTTCGCGCGGCGGCGAATATGACCTGGCGCCTGCGGAGAGCGCGCCGGCCCAATCCGATGTGCCGCCCCAACCGGTCGCAGGGCCAGCCACGCCTGGCCAGGGCGTGCCCCGCAGCACGCGCTTGCCGACAGATTCAGGGCCGGAGCGGAAATGCCCGCACTGCGGCTTTTCTTACCACGGCACGCCCAAAGCCAGGTGCCCGGATTGCGGCGCGCACCTGGACTCAGGTTCCGAAGACCTGCTGAAATTTGCGCCGGGCTCCTGGGTGAGAAGCGTGGCCACAGGGTTGACCCTGATCACCTTGTCGATTCCTTTGCACGTGGTGGGAAGCGTCTTCCGGTGGATAGCGGTATACGGGGCGCCAAGCGCGCATCCGATCAAGGCGATGTTTCACCTGGCGGCGGCGATTGTTTTGCTCATGGGAGTCTTTAACGTGACGCGAAAGGACTCAACTGCCAAAGACGCTGCCGGCCCGCGCATGGTTGCCCGCGGCGCTGCTGTTGTTGCCGCGGCATTCTGGTTGATGCTGTTGTTGTTGGCTTTGAAAACCCCGGATTCATCCATCGGCATCGTGAAGGTTTTGCTCGAACCGGCCCTGCTATCTCAGGCGGTCCTGGCGGTTGCGCTTGGTTTTCACGTGCGAAATCTGGCCTCGCGCGTGCCCGATGATGGATTGGCCTCGCATGTCGATTTTAACGCCGGGTTGTGCGCACTGGTCTGCGGACTCTGCATGGTGCTCTGGTACCTTGAATTACTCACGCCAGATAATTTCCGATTCTTTATGTTTTCGTTCCCCATCATCCTGGCGTTTCTTGTGATTTTGAGTTGGGCGATGGTGACGCTCTTGCGATTGGGGGCGAACCTGCGCGCTTGCGCCGCGGAAGGCGACCTGATCGTTGCCAAGAGAATGGAGCGTATGACGGCGCGCAGCGCTTGAAGACGACCTGGCTTTTTCAGCCACCTTCCTGGAATTACATAATCGGTTTTGAATGACACCCGCGCACGGTCGGCCTCGCGGCAGTCAGTTTGGCCTTGGCGCTCGAAAACCAATAGGCAATCCAGAACCAACTCCCGCCGGTCATTTCTCTTTGGGCACCGAGCCCCCCGGCGGCTTTTTGTAAGCCTCTTCCAACTCCTTGATCTTCTTGCGGTTGGCCAGCTTGGCCATCGGGCTCATGCGATCCAGGAGCAGAATGCCATCCAGATGATCGTTTTCATGCTGGATGATGCGCGCGGGGAAATCTGACAGGTTTTCGGAGAAAGGCTTGCCGCGCTCATCGAGCGCTTCAATGCGAAGCGACTTGAACCGCGGCACCTTGATGCGGATATCCGGCAGCGAGAGGCAGCCTTCTTCGCCTTCCTCTGAACCGTGTTCGTCGGTCAGCACGGGATTGATGTATGCACGAGCCTCCTCGGGCTTGCCAGTAGCAGACGCGACAAAAATGCGCAAGGAGAGACCGACCTGCGGCGCGGCCAGACCCACGCCCTTGTTCTGGGCCATGACATTCTTCATGCGCTCGACGACAGCCAGCAGCCAGTCATCAAACTGCTGCACATCTCGGGCGACTGCCTTAAGCTTCGGATCTGGGTAAAACGTCAGCGAGAGCGATGAGGGCTCCGGGCGGGCGGGGGCTTTGGCGACCCCGGCAGGTTTATGTGAAGTTGGTTTCATGCAACCATTATAAACGGGTTGCATTGCGCTTTCCGCACGCTAACATGCAGTTCATTCGTCTTGCCGAAAACACTCTCGGACATTAAAGGGAACGACCATGAACACGCTTCGATCGGTCCTGCTTGGGTTGGCCACGTTGATGCTCGTGCCGAACCCCCTCTTTGCGGACGGCCAGCTTAAAGACAGTGAATTCTCGATCCAGTACGGCGCCCGAGGCATCAGCAGCCTCAAGCGGGTCAACGATGCTTACGACACCGAATACCTTTCCACCGGGGGCGTCTTGGGGAATATTGCCATTCAGTATAAGGGCGCCAACGAGGCCAACTGGACCCTCGCCCGCGAAATCGCGCCGGTGAACGAACCGCTGGTGGGGAATAACACGATTCATTATTCCATTGGCATGCTGGGGCAGACTTTGCCGCAGCTGAGTACGGCTACAGGTCCCACCAGTGCGTCCAACCTTATCGCGCTGAGCGATGGGCAAGTTCCGTTTGTCGCCCCTGCAGGCGGCCGCGGCGCGGCGGGGCGCGGGGGAGCGGGGAAAG
>JADMIO011124191.1_pt1 | contig 23053 bp, 18 predicted proteins | sample 8958161 | NCBI WGS metagenome assembly JADMIO01 (sample SAMN16585339, study PRJNA669376) | soil metagenome | isolation source: Crop rotation soil | place: USA: Cullars Rotation, Alabama | collected 2011 | reverse complement strand
GATTCCGGATCACGGAGCATCACCTGGAATTCAAAGGCGTGTGCGCGTCCTGCCGATGACGGGTTTTCCGCCGCATCGCGGCGGAAAACCCGTCAAGACCATCCCAAAGTCTTGCAGCCGTCCTCCAGATAGGGAACGTAGTCGGAGATGCCCTCCTCCAGGGAGAGGATCGGCGCCGCATACCCGACGGAACGGAGCTTGGCCAGATCGGCCTTGGTGTGGTACTGGTATTTGTCGCGGATGGCTTCCGGCATGGGGATGAAATCCACCTGGGGTTCCCGGCCCATGGCCAGGAACAGGGCCGAGACCAGGTCCATCCAGCTTCGGGCCCGACCCGTGCCCACGTTGTAGATGCCCCCGGGCCGCTCCGGCGCCAGGAAGAACAGGGCCATTTCCACCGCGTCCTTCACGTACAGGAAATCCCGCAATTGCATGCCGTCCCCGTAGTCCGGACGATGCGACTTGAACAATCGCACCCGGCCCGTCTCGCGGATCTGCCCATGGGCCTTCACCACCATGCTGCGCATGTCTTCCTTGTGGTACTCGTTGGGGCCGAACACGTTGAAGAATTTCAGGCCCACCACGCGGTCAAGGTGGCCATGCTTGAGATTCCAGAGATCGAACATGTGCTTGGAGTAACCATAGGGGTTGAGCGGGCGCAGGGCGGGCAGGAGCATATGGTCGTCCCGGTATCCTTGCTCGCCGTCCCCGTAAGTGGCGGCGGAGGAAGCATAGATGAAGCGGATGGGCTTGGGCCGGTCCAGGCACCACTCCGCCAGGGATTTGCTGTACTCGAAATTGTTCCTGGCCAGGTAGGCCGCGTCCGTTTCCGTCGTGGAGGAGCAGGCGCCCATGTGCAGCACCGCCTGGACATCCTGCCCGTCCATCGCCCCGCTGGTCACCGCGCGGAGGAATTCGCCCTTGTCCAGGTAGTCCCGGTAGGCGAGCGGGACCAGGTTCTTCCACTTGGAAGTGCGATCCAATTCATCCACCAGCAGCAGGTTGTTGTTCCCGGACTGGTTGAGCCGCCAGGCCAAAGCGCTGCCGATGAAGCCCGCGGCTCCGGTGATGATGATGAGTGGTTGTGCGCCGGCCATGTCGATGCCATCCTGGGAATCGGGCGGAATACCCTCCAAAGTATTGTTATTTTCCTGCTCGCATACAAGGGGAGGTCCGGCATGACCAAGCAGGAGAAAGCCCGGGCCATTCAGGCCTACCTGGAGCGGCTCTATCCGGATCCGCCCATTCCGCTGTACCACACCAACCCCTTCACCCTGTGCATCGCGGTCCTGCTTTCCGCCCATACCACGGACAAATCCGTGAACAGCGCCACCCCGACCTTGTTCGGCCTGGCGGATAACCCCGCCGACATGGTGAAGCTTTCCCCGGAGCGCATCGAGTCCATCATCAAGCGGGTGGGGCTTTCCAAGACCAAGAGCCGGAACGTCTGGAACCTGTCCCGCATCCTCCTTGACAAGCACGGCGGGAAGCTGCCAGGTTCCATGGAAGCGCTGGAAGAGCTGCCGGGGGTGGGCCACAAGACGGCCTCGGTGGTGATCTGCCAGGCCTTCGGAGTGCCGGCCTTTCCCGTGGACACCCACATCCATCGCCTGGCCGAGCGCTGGGGACTTTCCAACGGCAAGAACGTGGAGCAGACGGAGAGGGACTTGAAGGCACTGTTCCCGGAGGAAAAGTGGCCCAAGCTGCATTTGCAGATGATATATTACGGACGGGAACATTGCCCGGCCCGGAACCATGACCTGACCCGGTGCGAATTGTGCCACCGCTTCGCGACCGGGGCGGTGAAGTCGGCGGCGGCCAGGAAAATCGTGGTCGACGTGGCGGCCAAGCGAGCCGCCCGGGGAGGGAAGAAAGCGGTCAAATCCCCGGCGAAGTCCGCGAAAGAGGGGAAAGGGAAAAAGTAAAATCACGCCCCCATTTGGCCGGTTTCCGGTCCCGGGCGCGGCGGGCATGGACTCAACCCCGAAAAAGGGTACAATAGCCTGTCATTCGTATGGTTTATTTCGCGTCGAACTATCTGGTTAGATTGCAAATTTCCGGTAATTGAGGCATTTTTTGAAAGAATCCCAGGGAGAGCCTTCCCAACAATGGGATAGAGCATCGGAGATATATTCTTTTGCCGCTTAAAAGACTGATTCAATGCGCGGCGGTGGCCAGCCTGTTCGCATCCCAATTCGTGCCCGCGTTCGCGGTGCTCCCCCAAACGGTTACCGCCCAAAAGGATCTGGCCGCCATTTCCGTTATTCTGCAAGGAAGCAAAGAGCAGGGCGCCCATGAAATCAAGTTTTCGACTTATGATAAAGTCGGCCAACTGAAATTGGATGTGCCCAACCCGGCCATCGAGACCCTGACATTGACTCGCGACAATTTCGACTCCGACAGCGCCATCAAAGTCGACAGCACCTTGCTGGATTTGAAAAACATCACCGCCACCGTGGTGCTCAAGGGATTGGCTTTCAAGCTGGGCCCCAAAGGCGTCCTGCTCACGGGAGTCGGAAACCGCCATTTATTGATCGAATCCTGTTTCATCTATGCCGACTCCGTGGAAAGCACCTTCTTGAGCTGGCTCAGCGATGCCAACGGCAACGTGGAAATCCGCAATAGCTACTTCGTGTTCAAAGGCGCCAAGGCCGCCACCACCCGCATTAAGGTCACTGGCGGCGATATCCTGCTCACGAACAACCTCATCAATTTTCCCGGCGCCATCTCCGCGGAAGTTTATAAGAGGCTGGTTTTGAATTCCAACACCTTCAACCGGACCCAATTCGATCTGGTCGGCAAGCTGTACCAAGGCCAGCCGACTTATACCATCAACCAGAACCTGTTCGCACATCATGGAAAAGAGGACATCTTCTCCTTGGGCAGCTTCTGGGTCGCGTCCTTTTCGGGATTCAACGACTTGGGAGGATCCTCCGTGACCGCCAACCGCATGTATTCGAGCTGGAAAGGCTTCGATTACTCCGAAAACAAGCGCTTCATCATCGACACCAGCTACAGGACCAATGTCAGGTGCGACTCGACTTTCGACGGCAAGCCCGCTTCCGAACTTTGGAACTGGTATACGGACGTCAAGGATCCCAAAACGGGGGTGTTGAGCGGGGACATCCCGCGCATCCGTTACAACGTTCTTCCGGATACGGTCAGCAAGATCGTGGTGTTGGACAAAGATGCCCTGACGGTGAATTTCCAGCCCGCCGTCTTTCCCCGGATGATCACCGCCATCCCGGATACCAGGCCGGCCACCGTCGATTCGACTTTGCGATTGAGGTTTCCATCGCTCGGCCCTTTGTATTTCGGGCCGTTCCGGATCCAGAGCATTTCCCTTCCGGGAAAACCCGTGCACGGCAAGCCGGTTCTGCTGGCGAAAAACGATTCCGGAAAATTCGAAATCCAGAGAAGCGGCTCCGCCATGAGCGATGCGGCCAGCAACTTCGTCAATGGCCTGCCCGGCTCCCGCTCCTTCATCCTGGCGGACTCCACCAATACTCCAGCGGGTGCCAACATCTCGCCCGGGGCGGGATCGTTCTTGAGCATCAGGGACAGGTTGCGGTTCAAAAAGGTGGACATCGCCGGACACACCACTGTCTTCGAGGAGCCTAAGTCCGACTTTCCGCCCAACTATCGGTATTTGAGCAAACGATTTTCCGTCACAACCACCGCGGAAATGAACACCGAGGCGACCCTGGGAGGGGTGGATGGAGTTGCCCCGTATTGGGATTCCGTCGTGTATTGGATGGTTCCTCCCAACACGTTCGTCCACGCGGACAAGCCAGCCACCGGACCTGACGCTGGAATCTACGTAGGGACGACGTCGTTCAATACGGCCCTCGGGAACTTGAAGGCATACCTGGTCGAAAAGTTGACCGTCCCCATGGGTGGGGCCACGTTCGACATGGCGGAAGGGTCCGTGCGGGCGGCCGCATCCAAGGGGTATCAATTGCGCATCGACAGTTCGGGGACCTACCAATCCGCCAACTACGGACTCGGATCCAAGGGGTATAGCTTCTCCTGGGCCGGGCGCGAGGATACCGATACCCTGACCTTGATCCTGAAAGGGAAGGCCGGCCAGAATGCCTACGTGAAAGTGGATGCCGCGGAACCTGAATCTCTGGATGTCGCGATGGAGGCGGACGGAAAATTCAAGATCCGCATCGTCAAAACCGACGCCGGCAAAACTTTCTTCCTGGCCACCAAGTTCAACGTGATCGCAGGTGAGATTGTGAGTCGGCCGGTTCCGGACGGAGTGACCTTGATCGGGTATAAATCGTCGACTTCCGGAAAGCTGTCCTTTTCGGATCTCCCGGACGATTTCCTGGATTCGCAAGCTTTCTCCAAGGATACGAATTTCCGCTATACCCTTTTCCTGGGGGGAAAGAGTTTCATCGCGAGCTTCCTGACTCCCGAAACCCCATTCGGAATGAGCTTCAATATCGGTACTGTCCGGGATTCCACCAAGGTGCAAGCCTGGTATCACGATGGGAAGATTTGGAACAAAATCAAAGCCACCCCATTCTCAAAGACCTCATGGTTCGTCGACGGTTTGCCTCCCGCGACCCAGAAGTTGATTTTCGTCGAAAAGTGGCAGTCGCCGAAAAACTTCGTGAGGGACACCGTTTCGGTGGTGAACAACAAGATATCCGTCACGCCTACCTATAAGGACTCCGCTTTGAAGCAGATTACCGGGTATTGCCTGCAGGTGAAATCCATCGATCAAGCCGGCACGGTGGAACCGGAGGGATGCCTGGAAACTTTCGCCATCGGCAAAACCACCGAGATAAAATTGGATTCGGGAAAGGCATATCTGTACCGAGTCCAATATTTCATCGACAAGGAACCCCTCAACGGATCTTTCGAAATCCTCAAGGGCCACACCTGGAATGCGAACGCGATCCTCAAATCGTCCGGATTGGCCGTCAAGGAAAAATACCGCTGGCACCTGATTGGCTACCCTTTCAGCGGTGCCTTTACCGATGTCATGAAACGCGACCCAGCACCGCTGGATACGGGGATTAAGGATGAGACCGTTCTCATCAAGGTCACGATGAAAAAGGGAATCGCAAAATACGATACCGCGGATGATTTGAGTAAAGTGACGTTCCGCGCCGGGGATGCGTACCTGTTCGCATCCGTAAGGCAGGTCACCCTTCAGGCGGACTCCTCCCGGGTATTGCCTCCCGAGACGGTCTCTTTGCCCATGAATGCGGGTTGGAACTTCATCGCCAATCCCTTTCCCACCAACTTCAAGATGGCCCGGGTCCGGACTTCCACCGGAAGCAAACCCAGGTTCTACGAGCTCAGCTACGATCCGACCAAGCCGCCGGCATCGGCGTACAGCTGGAAGGATACCGCGGAGGCTTTGCGGGCCTTCGTCGGCTATGCCGTCCACGTCCCCGCGGCCGATAGCCTGATCTTCGATCCCCTTTCCGGGCAGGCGGATTCCGCGGCCGCCAAGAGCACGGCTTCCCCGAAAGCGCTTGACCGGTTGCAGGTCAGGCTGAATTCCTCCCTGGGCGATGGGCGCATGATCCTGACCACGGATCCGAAAGAGTCGGATATCCCTTTCCTGCCCGCCCCGGGAGCCTCGGTACAGTTCCGGGTGGGGGGACATTCGGGATACATGAGCAAAACGGTACGCGGCCTGGAGAATATCGACGAGCCGGTGGAAATCCAATCTCCCGGTCCCGGCACGGCGGCTTTTTCCGTGTCCACGGAGCCGGGTTATTCCGCCGCGCGACCGGGCAAGCCCATCCATATGCGGCTCTTGGACCCGGTGTCGGGGAAAATCTACGACGAGACTTCGGCCTCGGCTGTACCCATCGCGAAAGGGTCGCAATCCTTCCGATTGCTCGCGGGAGATGCGACCTTCCTGGAAGAGCGGACCCGGGCCTTCCAGGCCGGAGCGCCCAGGGAAATCGGACTGTCCCAGAACTTTCCCAACCCGTTCCGCGGGAAGACCCGGGTGGCCTTGGACTGGCCCGCTTGGGAAACCGGCGAAAGGAGGGCCATGCTGGAGGTGCTGGACATGCAAGGGCGTTCCGTGGCACGCATTCGCATCGCGGATATACGCGTGGGCCGCCAGGTGGTGGATCTGGACGCTTCCGCCTGGAAGCCGGGAATCTACCTGTACCGCCTCACCGTGGTTACCGGTGGGTCTCGCGCCGCCCTGCAGAAAAGGATGTTGGTGTCCCCATGAAGCAATCCTGCCAAACCCTGATTATCCTGGGCCTGGCCTTGTTCGCACCGGGCAAGGAAGCCCGGGCCGCCAATTGCCTGGAAAACCGGGATTTCTACCAAAGCCTTCCCACCGTCATCGGCCGGGAAGATCAAATCGGCAAGTTCCCCTACGCGCTCAACTGCGATACCGTTTTCGTCCACAAAGGGGTGACGACGGTCGTCTATCCGGGGACCATGCTGTATTTCTCCCGGCCCACCTTGAACAGCGTCATCAAGGTGGAGGGCACTTTGCTTATCAAAGGCACCAAGAATTCCTACGTCACCGTCAGCGGTTCCCTGGATAGCACCCGGAACGGCCTGGAAGCGGGCAAGCGCGCCTGGGGCGGCATCGAGATCTCGGAGGGCGGCAAGCTGGAAATGGAATACGCAGGCGTCATGAAGGCTCCCACTCCCATCACGGCTTTTTCCTTCCAGGTCAAAATCCTGAATAGTTGGTTCAAAGGAAGCTCGGGAATGATCCTGCCGGACGGAAGCCTATATGCCATGGATTCCAAATGGCATGCCATCAATAACATGGATCTGGCCAAGGGTAATATGGATCAAAAAGCCGCGAATGCGGATCGGCCGGCGGATGCCATCAGCAAGCAGGAAAAGGCGGCCCTCCTGGAGGCGAAAGGTCCGGGGTTCTGGACCTGGAAAAAAGCGGCAGGGGGAGTGGCCGCGTTGGCGGCCGTGGGCGTGGGGGCGGCCATTTTATTTTCCCCGGCGGAAAAGGATCCACAATCAGGGAACGGGACCAAGCTCCGCGGGGTTCATCCCACTCCACCGGAACTGGGGACCCTGTCCACGGATTGATGATGAGGACCCGGAGAGGCCCGGCTAATTCCCCGCCCCGAACTTCTTCAACTCATCCCGGATCCGCGCCGCCTCTTCATAATGCTCCGCCCTTAGCGCCTTGGCCAGGCTATCCTTGAGCCGCTCCACCTGGGAAATATGCGACTCGATCTCCGCCTCCTCCCCGGACGACTCCGGATCCGAAGCGGACCCGCTTTCGCCTTCGCCGCCTTCCTTCACCACGATGGCCGCGTTCTCATAGACGTCCTTGTGCACGAAGATGGGCGCCTTGTAGCGCAGGGCCAGGGCGATGGCGTCCGAAGGGCGGGCGTCGATGTCCAGGTCCTCGATGCCTTCCTTCTTGAAGTACACGCGGCCGAAAAAGGTGTTCTCGGTCAGGGAGGTCACCTGCACCTTGGTGACTTCCACGTCCAGCATGCCTAGCACGTTCTTCATCAGGTCGTGGGTGAGGGGGCGGGGAGGGGTCTGGTTATTGTAGGCGATGGCGATGGACTGGGCTTCGTTGGCGCCGATGAAGATGGGGAGGACGCGGCTGTCCCCCTCGGCTTTCAGGAAGACGATGAAGCCGAGATTGCTCACGGAGATGTTGTCGATCTTGGCCTCGAGAAAGTCGTTCTCGTCCAGCTCGTAACCCTCTTCCAGTTCCTCGTCCATCGCAAAATCCCCGCTCGCGGTCGTTGCAACTTAAGATAAACACCCAAGGGGCCGCGTGCACGGAATCCGTGCACGTACGCACGGGTTCCGAGGGCCCTTCACACGTTGAAGAGGAAATGCATGATATCGCCGTCCTTGACGATATACTCCTTGCCTTCCTTGCGGACCAGCCCTTTTTCCTTGGCGGCCTGCCAGGTGCCGTGCTTCACGAATTCCGGGAAGGCCAGGGTTTCCGCGCTGATGAAGCCGCGCTCGAAGTCGCTGTGGATGACTCCGGCCGCATTGGGCGCGGTCCAGCCCTTGTGGATGGTCCACGCGCGGACTTCCTGCTCGCCGGCGGTGAAGTAGGTCTGGAGGCCGAGCATGGAGAACCCCTTGCGGATGACCATGGACAGGCCGGATTCCTTCAGGCCCATCTCCTCCAGGAAGGAAGCCTTCTCCTCGTCGTTCAGTTCCGCGATCTCGCTTTCGATCTTGCCGCTGAAGACCAGCACGTCGCTTCCCTGGCTTTGGGCATAGGCGGTCATGGCCTTGACATGGTCATTGCCCGTGTGGATCTCCTCTTCGCGCACGTTGGCGCAATAGAATTGCGGCTTCAAGGTCAAGAGTCCCAGGTCCCGTACCAGAGCGGTCTCATCTTCGGAGAGACCGGCGCTTCGGGCGGGGTTCCCCTGATCGAGTGCCGCTTTCAGTTTTTCCAGCACGTCCACGCGCACCTTGGCCTCTTTGGCTTCCTTGGTGGCCAGGGCCGCCAGTTTCTTGTCCTTGGCCAGCTTCTTGTCCACCGTGTCCATGTCGCGCAGGGCCAGTTCCATGTTGACCACGTCCGCGTCCCGCACCGGGTTCACGGAACCGTCCACGTGGGTGATGTCGATATCCTCGAAGCAGCGCACCACGTGCATGATGGCGTCGGTCTCGCGGATATGGGACAGGAACTGGTTGCCCAGGCCTTCCCCTTTGGAGGCGCCTTTTACCAGGCCGGCGATGTCCACGAATTGCATGACGGCGGGGATGATCCCCTTTTTGGGTTTATAGACCTTCGCGAGGTCTTTGAGGCGCGAGTCCGGGATGCCGACCATGCCCACATTGGGCTCTTTGGTGCAAAAGGGAAAATTCGCCGCTTCCGCTCCTGCGCTGGTTAAAGCGTTGAAAATGGTCGATTTTCCGACATTTGGCAAACCGACAATGCCGCATTTAAAACCCATGGCGAATATCCTCTGATTTACCGATTTTTACGGTTTTGGCCTGAAAGCGAGAAAAAGTACGATTTTATCGGGACGGTTGGGAATTTATTTTCCGGGTGGGCCGAAGCCGGATCCGGTGATTTATGGGATAATATACAAGGTGAGTTTGATGCGACGCCAACTCTATTATTATCAAAGACTTAGCGGGCTTGATGCCGGCGCTCCGGGAGCCTGCCATGTCTAAGCTCCGCGCCCAACTGCTCCGCATCCAACGGGAGAACTATGAGAAGAATCAGCGGCAGGTAAAGCGCAGCCTGGGTTCCAACGCCTATGTCGCCAAGTACGGGCGCGAATACCATCGCTATCTGAAAACCTACCAGGCCATTTCGAACAAGGGTGAGTTGCTGCGGCGCGCCTTGTCCAGCGATGTGGTATACCACGGTGACTATCATACTTTGCGCCATTCCCAACGCTCCATCCTGGCCATGCTCCAGGAACTGGCGGGCAAACGGGATCTAGTACTGTGCCTGGAGATGTTCCACGGCAAGGACCAGAAATGGGTGGACCTGTACATGTCCGGGAACCTGGAGGAGAAGGCCTTCCTCAACAAGATCCACTATGCCCGCAACTGGGCGTATAACTGGAACCCCTGGCGCCATATCCTGGACTTCTGCCGCGAGCGCAAAATCCCGGTGCTGGGCATCAATACCCAGATCGAAAACCCGGAAATGTCCCTGCAGGCCAGGGACGTCTTTTCCGCCCAGGTGATAGGCCAGGCCCTGATACGGCATCCCGGCGCCTTGGTCTACGTGGTGGATGGCGACTACCATATTTCCCCCAACCATCTGCCCAAGCAGGTGGATAGCCGGCTTTCCCCCCTGGGAGTGACGCCGCAGCGCACGATAATCTACCAGAACGCGGAGAACCTGTACTGGATGCTGGCGGCCGAACGCAAGGAAGAGGCGGACGTGCTGCAAATCGGCCCGGACAGTTTCTGCCTGATGAACACGGTCCCCGCAACCAAGCTGCAATCCTATCTCGATTGGCTGGAATACGCGGAAGAGGGTTATTTCCCCGTGCGAGGCAATTGGGCGGAGCTTTCCGGGGAGAATTATTTCTCCCAGCTGCAAAGCATCATCCAGAACCTGGACTCCCTGTTCCAGTTCCGGTTCCCGATGGAAAGCCTGGAACGGCTCACGGTCTATTCCTCCCGCAACCTGGACTTCACCGAGATGGTACAGGGCACGCCCGAATTGCGCGGGCACATCCGCCGCATCAACGACAAGATCCGCCGGGGAGAAGGCTTCCTGCTGGAGTACCAGGAAGGCGGGATGGATTCCTATCTCATCTACCTGCCCAATTCCAGCATCAACCAGGCGGCGGAGGAAGCCACCCACTTCATGAACGTGGTGCTGCGCGGCCCCCTCAAGCAGATGCCCGTGGGGCACGATTATTTCTACGCCAACCTCCTGACCGAGGCGTTGGGCTTCTTCGGCTCCAAGATGATCAACGAGAAGCGCAAGGCGCCCACGGAGTCCTCCTTGCGCCTTTTCCTGGGCAAGGTCAAGCAAGGGCTGGATACGCCCAACCAGGCGGAGACGGTGAAGGTCTCGCGGCTCATCCTGCAGCATCTGCACCTGGAAAAGCACAGCTCGCGGGAACTGGACTTCCGCAAGAAGTTCGCGGCCGTATTCGCGGACCGCACGGCCATGCCCCAGGTTTTCAGCACCCAACTCGGCTATATGCTGGGGAACCGGTTGTATTACGCGGTGAAAAAGGGCCTGATCCCCTTGAAGGACGTCCGCGACCTCTTCTACGAGAACTTCGATCACCCCGGCCTGGCCTTCGCGGCCTATGCGCGCTTCGTCCAGCAGCTCAAGCGGATCCGGCCCGCGGTTCCCGGGGCCAGGGAAGAGCATAGCGGTCCCATGGCCGCCAGTGCCTGAAATCCGCCTTCCTTCCCCATAGCCCATATGCATGCGCTTGTGTAGTTTTTAGGCATGAGATCCATGGGCTTCCTTCCGTACCGCTTGCTTCTCCTAGCGGCCGCCGCTTTTACGGGCGTTTCCCTCCCGCAGGCTTCCGAATCCGTGGTCATCCGCAAAGCGGTTTTCTCCGATCGCCAGCTTTTCTGGCCCGAACTGGCCGGCAAAGCCGCGAAGCCGAAGGCGGATCGCTCCTCCAAGGCGGATCAAAGGCCCACGTCATCCACCCGGATCGCCGTGCTTCCCGTCCATGTCGGGGACTACCGGGAGTCTTTGCCCTGCGACTCCTGCCATCGCCTCTCCGCCAACGGCATGGAGTTCTTTCTGGAGAATTATTTCAAGGACCGGATGCATGACCGCTTTCCCAAGCAGGAGGTGGAGCTGATCGCGCCCAACCAACCTTTGCTGGAGTCCCGGCTCAACCTGATGGCCTACCTGGACAGCCTGCGATTGCCCTGGGACCTTTGGCTGGCGGACTCGGGACAGGAAGTGGTTTACCGTCCCCATGACCGCTTCACCAGGCCGGCCGACCGGAAGCGGCTCGACAAGCTGGGAGGGCTGCTGGGCGCCTCCTACCTGTTGATCCCGGCTCAGGTGCATGTGAAGGTGACTCCCCGCTCATCCACCACGCACAACGGCGGATTGGATTGGAGTTTTCACCTGGTCCTGTGGAACGTGGCCGCGGGAAGCCCGGAATGGGCCCTGCAATACGCGGAGCAAGCGGAGTCCATGGACTTGGACGAATCCCTGGAAAACAGGTTGGACAAGGGCCTGGGTAAGGCCTGGGATGCGCTTCCTTCGGAGCTGACTTCCCTCTGGAATGCCGAACCCAGGTGAATTCCATTGCGTTTTCCGGTGCGAAAAGCTTAAAATATGGAGGTATTCAGGCTTTTGGGGCCGCGGCCCGCCAGAAATCGCGTTTACCCGCTTGCGCGAACATGGACTTATATCGATAAGTTAAGGAGGAGGTCCGCCCAATGAAGGTCATCCGTCCCAATTGCCGCGCCCAGTTCACCGCGGCGGATTACGATTTCCTCTCCACGGTTTTGACGCCCGGAGGCCTGCCGTCCGGCGCCGGGGCTTCCCAAGGCATCATCCGCTTGGTGGAAGACCGGGAAAGCCTGGATATCCTCCTCGACAATCCCCGCCTGTTCCGGGCGGTCCTGGACCTGCGCAGCTGCCTGCGCGTCTCCCTGCGTTTCTATTTCTACGTGCTGGTGCGGCACGTCCTGTTGCGGGAGGAGATACGGGACCGGGACGTGGCCGACTACGTGGCCGAAGTGCTGGCCGAATTCTCCATGCTGCAAAGGCTGCGCAATCCCAACCCCAACGACGACCGGCACTTGGATTATATGCATGAGATGCTGGAGACTCTGGAACGGATGGAATCCGAAGAGCGTTTCGCCATGCAAACGCATATCGGCAATTACGCCCTGTTCCTTTCCGGAATCTTCCCCGGGCACTTGCAGCGTCGCGTCGAACGCCACGCGGCTCCCGGCTTCCGGTTCTACGAAGAGTTGGGCGCGTCCCACTTCCGCATGGCGGGGCATCATCACATCGCCCGCAGGATGGACATGGTTTCCATCTTCATGACCCTTGGCCGCGCTTTCCACGTCACGCGCCTGGCGCTCAACCATCTGTCCGAAAAGCTGGTGTTCCTGGAAACCGATCGGGCGGTGGGGGACTTGTTCCGGGAGCTGGACAATCCCGGTTAGGTCCGGGCGTCGCGGCATGTCCCTGCCTACAAGGTCAAGCGGCCGAAGGATACGATGAAGAGGACCACGTTCAGGGACATCAGCACCAGCCATCCGATGACGCATACCCCCAAGGCCCGCCAAGTGCTGGTATAATCGAGCGCCTGCCTCACGGCCAGGACGAAAGCCGCCAGCATCCACAAGAATACCACCCCGCGGATGAAGGTTCCCAGACCGGGCAGGAATCCCAGGACCTGCAGGATGCCCGGCGCGCTGGAGAAGCCCGTGCAGCGGAGCAGTTCGCCCATGTCCGCCCGGGTTTGCGGCTCCGGCATCAATTTGGCGCCGATGAAGTAGCTGAGGAAGGCCCAGACCACCCAGCCCACCAGGGCCACCACGGTATGCAGCAGCAGACCGTACCAGCCGCCGCTCAAGGCCCCGCCCACGCCGGCCGCCAGGCTGGAAAGGACCACGGTCAGGACGGCTTGGCCGTTGGCCGTATGATCGGCTTCCACTTCCTCGTACAAATCCGGATCCAGCTTGATGGCCCGGAAAAGCCTGTCACGGTATGCGGTCATGCCTTTCGCCTCCCGGTCGTCCGTTTCCACTCCGGATAAGGGGCGGCCGAAGGCTAAAGTTAAATTTCTTCGACCCGCCGGGGGATTCGATTTGCCCCATCTACTTGCCAAGAAGCGCATTTTCAGTTATCTTCTTCCCACACCAATTCGGTGCGGGGTGGAGCAGCCCGGTAGCTCGTTGGGCTCATAACCCAAAGGTCTCAGGTTCAAATCCTGACCCCGCTACCAAAAATCGGCGCCTGAGGAAACTCAGGCGCCTTTTTTTTGCCTTTGGGTTTTTACCCTGGAACCACCGGTTCCAATATCGATCCGGTACCCAGGATTTCTATTCTCTATCGGACCGGAGGATTTTCCGGATCGGGAACGGGATGAACGACTCGGTGAACAGCGGCACCTCCAAACGCAGGCCATGGCTCCGTAAGCTCCGGCTTTTCTATCTGAGGCAACATCCCCGGCGCAAGCACATGCATGGCGGCGTCTTGCACCGCGTGCTCGGGGAAAGCCTGTTCGACCCGAGGTTATGGAAGCCGGAACGGAAAACCTTCGCGGCGGGAATGGCCATCGGATTGTTCGTCGGGTTGCTGCCCACCTATTGGGTACAGCTCCTCCTTGCCGTGTTCCTCGTATACCTGTTCCGCGTCAACATCACCGCCGGCGTGCTGGGGACCTTGATCACCAATCCGCTCACCACCCTGCCCATCGTCGGCCTGCAAGTCAAAGTCGGGGTCTGGCTGATCGGGGCCACGGATCCGGGAGTGACGGAACGCCATCACGGGATCCTGAAATTGCTCCTCAACCATGGAAAGCAGTACCTGGTCGGGAGCCTGGTCACCGCCACCCTGGCCGCCATCCTGGGATACTTCGCGGTCCTGATCTTCTGGCAGGCCGGGGTCAAGGTCAAACAGGTCCGGGAGAAGCGCAAGGAAGCCCACCCGGACTAGGTCCGAGCCGTCCCAGCCGTTTCCTGCCCGCGGGCTTGGCCCGCATCATGGCTCCCCCTTGCCTGCCTGCCCCTAGGTTTTTTACTCTTGTGTTTACGGCATGTGATTTGCTTTTTTCAACCGCGCAGCACACATCTCAGGAGCACTATGGTTTCTGCGACACGCATTCCCCGTTTTTTACGCCGCTTCACCGTATTGGCCGTTTTCGGCACGACCCTTTTCACCGGTCAAATTCTGATAGCTTGCGACAATTCCAGCGGACCCGGCGAAGCCGTGGATCCGAAGGCCCAAATCATCATCCAATACCCCAAGGGCGGTGAAACCTTCAAGGTCGGGGATGTGGTGGATATAAAGTGGACTACGCAAGGCGAGGGCGTGACGGACGTGAATGCCGTGAACATAGAAGTCTCGCCGGACAGCGGGAGGACATGGGCCACCTTGCTGGGCAGGTCGGTGTCGCTCGAGGACGATTATTGGGGGAAATACCCATGGACGGTCCCGGAAAGCGTAACCAAGCTCGGCGTTTCCTATCCGATGGCCGGAAATGCCGGCCTCCGGATCAAGATTTCCCAATACGTTACCGCGGACACCAATAAAATCGCCGTGATGAAGAAACCGTTTTCCGTCGTCGCAAGATAGATTTTCACCGCACCGGCCCCCGCCCGGTCGATTCTGGAATGAGTTTTTGATGCGCCCAGCACGCTATTTCCCGAAGCTGATCGTACCTGCCCTGTTTTTCGCGGCATGCACCCTGGAAACGGGAACCGGGGAGCTTCCGAAGGCCGTCCCGGAGCAGGGAATGGTGGCCGTCGCCTCAAAAGGGAAAGTCTTTACGCAAGGTTCCGATGATGCCTCGGCCCGAGCCGATGAAGGACCCGCATTTTCCAGCCGCTTCACTTACGATTTCATGCTGGATTCCACCGAGGTGACCCAGGAACTGTACGCCGAACACATGGGTTATAACCCTGTCCAGGTCTCCGGCGCCTTTGGAAAAGGAGGGCCGTATCCCGTATACAATGTCAGTTGGTTCGATGCGGCATTGTTCTGCAATGCCAGAAGCAAAGCCTCCGGCCTGGATACCGTATACGAATATGCGCGCGCGGAACGATCGGGCGGCGGTTCCGTCTACGCCCTGTCCGGTCTTGAAATCCGCCTGGAGAAAAAGGGCTTCCGGTTGCCGACCGAGGCGGAATGGGAATTCGCGGCCCACTCCGGCGCGGAATCGGAATTCGCATGGGGGGGGCCGGGGGATTCGTCCCGGGCCGGGGAGCACGCCTGGTTCGCGGGCAACTCCGGAGGTTCGACCCATCCGGTCGCCCGCCTCAAGCCGAACGCATTCGGGTTGTACGACATGTCCGGCAACGTCATGGAATGGGTCGGTGACTGGAAGGGTCCTTACCCTTCCGGGTCCAGCGAGGATTTCGCCGGCGCGCGGGATCCGGGCCCAGGGTTTGATACTCCGGTCAAAGGAGGCGCCTTCAAATACGGACTGCGGGAGCTGCGTCCCTCTAACCGCACCGCTACGTACACCACCATCCGATCCGCCACGGCCGAGTATGTGGGGTTCCGCTGCGCGCTGGGCGCGATAACGCATCCGCATTACTCGAACCCGGACGGAAGCCTGGCCCGGACCGACGCCGTGCGACTGGAAATCGATCGCATCCACAACCTGACCGGAGGCCGGCCCGCCAAGCTTGTTTTCGTGAACGCGAATCAGGCCGTCAGGCACCTGGTATTCGTGGACTTCGATCGAATGCCGCCGCGCCTGATCGAGCATGGAGATAGGGAAAACGTGTTCTATCCCGTGCTCTCGCCGGATGGATCCCATGTGGCGTACGGAACCGCATTGGAAGGGTCCGCGAGCGGCTCCATGATATATGTCCGTAAAGCGGGCGATTCCGTGGCGGCGGAAATGAGGATCGGCCCGGGCTTCATCCCCCGCTGGTGGGTCGACCCCGCCGGCTTGGATACCTTCCTCGTATTCGCCAGCTCCGCTTCCGACAACTCGCAAACCCAATGGGCCTCATCCCTGACACAGATGCAAAAGATGGCGGGAGGCGTCCCGGTGGGGGCACCCTCCACCCTCGTGGCCGAAGGGGGGTACCATGACGGCCGCTCCAAGGATGGCCGTTGGCTCGCCACCGGTTTCCGGTTTCTCAAGATCCGGGACAACGTATCGGGCGAGGCCAGGATTTTGTTCACCGCGCCCCGGAACGGCAAGCCCGATGGCGATACGTCCCAGGTCTGCAACGTTTCCATGGCTCCGGATTCCACGGGGCGCGTGTTGTTCCTGGATTTCGGGTTCGACGGAACCAGCAAGCTGACAGGTTCATACTACGACATCCATCAGATCGCCTTCATGGCGGATCCGCAAGGCGAGGTCTTGCGTTGGTTCCGCGCGCCGAGGAAGGAAAAGGGATGGGAAGACATCGAATGGAGCAACGAACGCGATTTCGCCGTTGCCGCCGCCACCGATGATGCCGGCGGCCATCACAGGCTGTACCTGATGAACCTGAAGGACTCCGTCTCGACGCTCCTTGCGAGCGGAAGCACGCTGTCCATGCCGGGATTATGGCTGGGCGCTCCCAGGGAAGAAATAGCCGCCGCCGGCCTCAACCTGGACAGCCTGGGCCGGTACAATGAACCGGCGAACCAGGAGGATCAAGCGGAATTCTCGAATCGCATGGCGCTTTTCTGGAAAAGGCACCGGTCCCTCGAGTTGATCTTCACGGGCAGCTCGCATGGGTATGATGGGATTGATCCGCATTACATCACCAGATTCAGATCGATCAACATGTGCTATCCCTCCAATGGATGGCTGGGCCAGGAGGAGTGGGTAAAAGGATACGCCATCAATCATTGTCCGAACCTGAAGGTGATGGTCATGGAAGTCTTTCCCGGACTGCTCTTCATGCAGGATGCGGACTTGAGCTGGGCCACGAGAATCGTCCATAACAAGGGCACCCGGTACGATATTTCCCATGGCTATTGGAAAGGCGGCCTGCCGTTCCGCTTCGAGGAGCTGGTTTCCAGGGCGCCCAACCGAATTTCCCCCGAGGTGGATTCACTCGGTTTTCTCCGGGTGCCCGCGCATGGCTGGGGAGGCGGAACCTCTCTCGAATTCCCGGACCCATCCTGGGGCCTCGATAGTCCGGAGTACCAAGGAAACATGCAGCGGATCGAAGCGATGGCGGCATACCTGTCGGAAAGGAAAATCCATCTGGTCTTGCTCAATTACCCCACCAATCCCGCTTTCAAGGATACGGAATACTACGGGCCATACGGGCCCAAGCTGGACGTGGCGAGGGAAATCATCAGGCGGTTAGGGGAGATGGGGAAGATTTCGCCTTACGTGCATTTTTACGATGCCCATCAGTTCAATCACCACGATTATACGGACTCCGATGCCTTCGATCGGGGGCATCTGAGCTCCGCCGGGGCGGCCAAACTGACCACCAGGCTGGACAGCCTCGTCAACACCTTCCCTTGAAAACCGGTCAAGGCGAGGTGGGCATGCCGCCCAAGGCCTTGGCCAGGGCCGCGCGGGCCTCGGTGAGGCCGGGATCGATGGAAAGGGCGCGGGCATAGAGGTTGATGGCCTCGGGCACGTTGCCTTTGCCCTCCTCGATGCGGGCCAGCCCCAGGATGGCATGCGCGTCCCGGGGGTTGCGCTCCAGGGCCTGGCGGAAGCCGCTTTCCGCTTCGCCCGGGTTTCCGGATTTGAGCAGGGCCTCGCCCAGTGCGGTGCGCAGGTCCGCCCGGTCCGGGAATCGCGCCAGGGCTCCGCGCAAGTGCGGGACGGCCTCTGTAGGGCGTCCCAGGGAAACCAGGAGCATCCCCAGCTTGGCCTGCGCTTCCGCGTCGCCGGGATCCTTGTCCACCACGGCGGAGAATTCCGCCGCGGCCTCCTCCCGCGCGCCCAGGCGCAGCAACGCTTCGGCCAGGTAATGGTGGGACATGGGATTGCCCGGATCCAGCCGGATCGCGCGCCGGTAATGGGGGACGGCTTCGGCTTCCCTGCCTTGGCGTTCCCTGGCCGCGCCCACGAACAAGGAGCTCCAGATGGCCTCCAGCCCCTGGGAGTCCGTGGCCAGGGCGCGCTCGGCGATGCGGGCCGCATCCTCGTGCTTGCCCGCCCAGTTCACCACCTTGGCCAGGTTGTGCAGGCCTTCCCCCAACTCCTTTGGGCCCATCCTGGCCATCACCCGGGCCGCAACTTCCGTAACCGCCGGGTTACCCTGCGCGGACTCGTCCCAGCCGGGGCCGGTCCTGGCCATTCCCAGCGCGGACATCTTGCCGATGACGGCCAGGGCCAGCAGGCGGTAATCGTCGATGGAAAGATGCACATGGTCCACGAAGTCCGGTTCGCCCAGCACGTTGTTGCCCGCCTCCCGGGCCGATTTCGCCTCCAGGATCGCGGCCCAGTCCAAGGCTTGCGCGGCATTGGCGCGCGCGGTTTCCAGCACCATGGAGCGCATGGGAGTGAGCGCCCGCAAGGGGCAGATGTCCTCGTCCAGGGCTTTTTGGTAGAACGCTTTGGCGCGCGCGAAATCACCGGCGGCATAGGCGTTCTTGCCGGCCGCGTACAGCAGTCCGGCGTTGCGGGGGTCCAGGGCGACGATGGAATCGTGGAAGACCCGGGCCGCGGCGGGGGCGCCGGCGAGGCTGTCGGCCCGGGACTTCCAGGCCGCGATCCTTCCCGCATCCCCGGCCGTCAAACCGGGCGCGGATTCGCTCTTGAACGGGGAACAATCCTTTTCGTTCCCGGGGGTGGTCAGGAAAATCACCTCCGCCCCCACCGAGTGGGCCAGTTTGGCCATGCGCGCCAGGGAAACCCCGTAATGGTCCAGGACGTGGGCGCGCAGGGAATCGTCCCGGACGTAGGAGGTGGGCCCGATGGTCTTCGCCAGGACGTCGTCCACCTCGCCGGCCATGCTGAAGGCGGTCTTGGAGGCGGCTCCGGCCGCCGGCGTCCCCTGTTCTGGACGGGATTTCCGCAGTAGCCGCCGCAGGGCCGAATAGGTGCGGGTATGGTCCAGGAAGGCGCTCAGTTCCCGCACCGCCACGGGGATGTCCGTGGTGGAACGGTAGGTGCGCTCTTCCAGGAACTCGTTATGTCCGCTATACACCAGGAAAAGATCGGGTTGGTACCGGATGAGTTCGGCGATCAGCATGGCTTCGCGGTAGCTGGCGTAGCTTATCCCTCCCGCGTTGATGACTTCCCAGGTCCGTCCCGGATCGGCCTTCGGCAACAGTTCCCGCAGCCAGCCGCTGAAGGAAACCGGATCGCGCCAGGGGTGCCCGTAGGCGGTGGAGCCGCCCACGCTGAAGATGCGGAAGGTTCCGGGCGCCTTTTCGGCCGGGAAGCTTTGCAGGTTGAAATGGGTCAGCTTGGCAGGATTGGTGACCATGCGCTTTTCCCCGCTTTCCGTCCTGGATTCCACGAACAAGGGTTGGGTGGAGGCGAATCCCACGTAGGGATCCTCGGTCAGGGACAGGGGCCGCACCCCGGCCAGGTAGAGGACGCCTTCGCAAAGGGAGAAGGCTACCAAGGGAGACGCGACCGCCAAGGCGAGTTTGGTCCGGATGGAAAAGCGCGCGGCCATGCTGGCTGGTTAAAATGGCAAATAGAAGGCCTTCGGTCAATTAAGCGGACATCGGTCAATTCGGGTTGACTTTTCCCATGGGAAAGGTTTTTTCTAAGGGTCCCTGGAAAAGAGAGAATCGAGCCATGGAAGCAAACGTCCCCGATCATCTCTCCAAGCGATGCGTCAAATGCCTTACGGCCATGTCCAGCCCCGACTGGATAGTGAACAAGGACATGGCCTACTGCAACGAGTGTGCCGCCTTGCTGCACTTGGGCGAAAGCAAGGAAAGCCGCATGTTCAACGACATGCAGGAGAAGCCGACGGGCCAAAACCCGGAACCGATCCCCATGCCCGTGGCCGAGGATCTGGACATCGAAGGACTCGGTCTGGCGGACGCCGCGGCGGAATGACGGGCAATCCGCGGAAATAGCTACCTTTGCTCCGCATGGAAACGACGAGAACCCCCCTGGACGGGCTCCTGCTGCTCCGTCCCCGCCTGTTCAAAGATGGCCGCGGATGGTTCCTGGAGAGCTACAATCGCAATACCTTCCTGGCTGCCGGGATTTCCGAATCCTTCGTCCAGGACAACCATAGCGCATCCGTCCGGAACACCCTGCGCGGCTTGCATTTCCAGACCCATCCCGGCCAAGCCAAGCTGATACGCTGCACGGCCGGCAGGATATGGGATGTGGCCGTGGACATCCGCCCCTCCTCCTCCACCTTCGGACGGCATTTCGGAGTGGAACTTGCCGCCGGGGATGCCCTCCAGATGTTCATCCCGGTGGGATTCGCCCATGGGTTCCTGGTGCTTTCGGATACCGCCGAAGTCCAATACAAATGCTCAAACGTGTACAACGCGGCAACGGAATCCGGCATCCAATGGGATGATCCGGACCTGGCGGTGGCCTGGCCCTTGGGCGGGGAACAGCCGGTGATTTCCGAACGCGACAGGAAGAATCAATCCTTCGCGGCCTTCCGCGAAAAGGTCCTCGCGGGCTGATTCGAATCAAGCCGACTCCACTTCCAGTCCGTCATAGGCCACGCGGATGTTCTCCGGCAGGCCGCGTTCGGTTTCCTCGTGCTCCAACTCATGGGTCAGGTGGATGAGGTAGGTGCGCCGGGCCCGGATGCGTTCGGCATAGGCCACCGCCTGGTCGAGCGAGAGATGGGTGCTGTGCGGCTTCTTGCGCAGGCAATCCAGCACCAGCACGTCCAACCCCTCCATCAGGGCCAGGGTGGGCTCGGGAATGACGGTGACGTCCGTGATGAAAGCGAAATCGTTCACCCGGAATCCCAGGATGGGCTCCGGACCGTGCATGACGGGCAGGGGAACGATGCGCCAAGTCCCCTGCCGGAACGCGCCCGTCACCTCCCGAAGTTCGTACTGGGGCGTTCCGCCCCCGTATTCCTTGGGCGGATCGAATGCGTAGCTGAAGCGGGAGCGTACCTCGGCGAGGGTGCGGGCATCGGAGAAGATGGGCATGGCCTTGCCGGAGACCTGGGAGAAGATGCGCAGGTCGTCCAGGCCGGAGACGTGATCGGAATGGCCGTGGGTGAGCATCACGAAGTCCAGGCGTTTCAGGCCGCGATCCAGGGCGGCTATCCGGAATTCGCTGGAGACGTCGATCACGGCGGACTGGCCTCGTGGCCCCGCGGATCCGGGCTCCGGATGAGCGGAGTCGAGGGTTTCCGGTGGATGGGGATGGATTCCCGAGGCGAGATCGGCGCCCTCCTGGTCCGGCCCGTCATGCAGCCAGACGCCGATGCGGTTGCGGCGGTTCTTGGGATTGGTCGAGAGGCATACCGCGCAGGTGCAACCGATCACGGGGATGCCGTGGGAAGTTCCCGTGCCCAAAAAGGTGATCCGCATCCCAGGAAAATATAATTCCCCGCGGCCCGCGTGCCCGCAATCACGGCCGCCGCCGCCTCATGGTCTTACGATTCCCTTTCACGGAACCATGGCGGTTCCCGAGGAGGATGAAATGGGAAAGTCGCCCTTTGTTTCAAGGTTATCGACCGTGTTTTGCCTATTGCCGGTTTTGTTCCTGGAATTCCCGGTCCTGCAGGGCTGCGTGACCTCCGGACGGGACGGGGCCATACCCGGCGCCGGTGGATCGGCGGGCGTGCGGCTGGTGCTGGCGCCGGCGGCCCTGGCGCGCGGGGAGGCCGCGTCCGTTCCGGTCCTGGATTCCGTGCATATCCGCGTCACGGCCGAGGACATGGCTCCCATGGACTTCGCTTATTCCGGGGGCCCGCTGGCCGTGCAGCTGGAAGGGTTGCCCCCGGGCGAGAACCGGATCATCGAAGCTTTCCTGTTCCGATCCGGCAAGTTGCTTTATGCGGGGCGTGGGAGCTTCGCCTTCCGGCGCGAATCCAGGGCGGAGGCCTCCTTGCGCTGCGACCCGCGATTCTCGCGGGTGATCGCCCGGTTCCATATTCCGGTGGGCATGTCCGCGCCGGTTACCACCGGCCTGCTCAAGCTGTCCGGCTCCGCGGGACTGTTCTCCGCCCCCTTGAGGGTACGGGACGAGTTCGGATCCTTCCTGGTGGACGAAATTCCCGGCGATGCGCGGTACGACGTGTCCATGACCCTGTCCGACAGCCTGGGCAAGGTCCGCTACCAGGCGGACAGGACGGGGGTGTTCCTGCCATTGGGGGAAGAGGCCAGATGGGACATGGCATTGGCGCCCAGCGAGGCGGCCGCGGGAGTTTCTTTGAGCCTGGGGATACCCAAGGAGGCCGTCCTCGAGGCCGGCTTCCCGTCCCGCAGACGGAAGCCGACCAGGGCTGGGGAGCTTATCGTGAGCGAGTTCTACGCTGCCCCGGGAGAAAAGGACTCGGCCTCCCAGGGGGAATGGTTCGAAGTGTTCAACCGCAGCGCGGATAGCCTGTCCTTGGGCGGATGCCGCCTCTCCCGCGATCGCGGGACCGGCGCCACCAAGTCTTACGCTTTCGATTCCGCCTGGACCGTGCCGCCCGGCAAGGCCCTGGTATTCGGCCGCCCATCGTCCCGCGCCGACGGGCATTACGCGGAATTCTCCCTGGTAAACACCGCCTCGTCCCTGCTCCTGCTCTGCGGCGGGGATTCCGCGCTGGTGGATTCCCTGCGCTATTCGTCCTCGCCCGCGGATTCGGGCGCCCTGCCCATGCGCGAGGGGATGGTGACGAGCCTGGGCGCGGCGGACATGAGCCGCCGCGGTTCCGCGGCCGGTTGGTGCTTGACGAAGATGGGGGAGGCCGTGCCGGGAGGGGGCGGGCCGGGTTTCGCTTCCCCGGGCAGGGTGGAAGCGTGCGGGAAAGAGGATTAGCGGCGGGCGGATCAATCGCTGTTGGGAGCCGAACCGGCGCCCTGGATCATGCCCTTTTTCAGGAACCCGAA
>JADMIO011478697.1_pt1 | contig 23055 bp, 25 predicted proteins | sample 8958161 | NCBI WGS metagenome assembly JADMIO01 (sample SAMN16585339, study PRJNA669376) | soil metagenome | isolation source: Crop rotation soil | place: USA: Cullars Rotation, Alabama | collected 2011 | reverse complement strand
CCCAGTCGACGTGGTAGTACAGGTTCGAGACGCGGCGGCGGCCCTCGTTGGTGATCGTGATCCGGCAGGACTGGCGAAACGGCATCGGCCAGTAGCCGTTGCGCGCGCGTCCCGCGGAACTGTCGCGGACCATCAGCGAGCGGACCCCTCGCTCGAGGCCGTGCCCGACCGCGAAGAAGTCCCCGACGGGCGAATCGACGCTGGGCGTCGCGCTGCCGTCGTAGTACACGCGCAGGCGCAGGAGGCGCGGCCAGCCGTACTCGTTGTCCGCGATCGTGATCCAGACGTGCGTGACGACGCCGGGCCCGTCGAGGTCGGCGAGGACGGTCGTCTCGCCGGGGATGGGCCGCTTGCTGTCGTCGTTGGAGCTCCAGTCCGGATTGTTGGACGACGCGCGGTGCGCGGTGAAGTCCTTGGGCTCGAGCAGGTGGAACGGATCGAGCAGCGCGGCGGCGGGGTCCTGTCCCGGCGCCGCGGTCGCGACGCCGATCGCGGCGAGCGCGAGCGCGAGAAGGAGTCCCGGGACGACTCGGGTCGTTCGCATGGCGCCTCCCGCGTGCAATCTATCCCGCTCGCGAAAAGGAGTACGATTCGGCCACGGACGCGTGGTGATCTCTCGTTCAGACCGGGCTCTCCTCCGGAAGCCGTCTCGGATCGAGACCGGCCTGCGCGCGGCGTTGCTCGCGCCGCTGCTCGGGCTCGGCCCCGTTCTCCTCGCACAGACGGTCACCGAGTTCACGGTCTCCGGCACGCCGCGCGGAATCGCCGCCGGACCCGACGGCAACCTCTGGTTCGCCGACGAGGCCGGCCGCATCGGGCGGATCACCACCCAGGGCGAGCTCACCGAGTTCCCGGTCTCCGGATCCCAGACGCGGCCGTACTTCATCGCCGCGGGGCCGGACGGCGCGATGTGGTTCACCGAGGCGACCGGCAACAGCGTCGGGCGGATCACGATGGCCGGCACGATCACGGAGTTCGCGGTGCCGACGGCCTCCTCGAGGCCCACGGCCATCGCCTCCGGCCCCGACGGCGCCCTCTGGTTCACGGAGCTCGACGCCGGCAAGATCGGCCGCGTCACGACGGCCGGGGTCTTCGCCGAATATCCCGTGCCGACGCCCGGCAGCGAGCCCGGCGAGTCGATCGTCACGGGGCCCGACGGCGCGCTCTGGTTCAACGAGGAGGACGCCAACCAGGTCGGACGCATCACGACGGACGGCGTCGTCACGGAATACGCGCTCGAGGCCGGCGCCACGCCGGCCGGCGTCGCCTCCGGCCCGCCCGATGCGATCTGGGTCACGGAGGAGGACGCGAACGCCATCAGTCGTCTCGACGCCGCGAGCGGACACGAGATCGGGGATGTGCTCGTCCCGACGGCGGGCGCGCGGCCGACTCTCATCGTCCGCGACGCGGACGGAGACTTCTGGTTCACCGAGCGTCAGGGCAACAAGATCGGCCGGGTGCACGGCAACGCCATCACCGAGATCGCGGTCCCGACGCCGTTCGCGAGCCCTCGTGGCATCGCCATCGGGCCGGACGGCAACGTCTGGTTCACGGAGAACGCCGCCGGCAAGGTCGGCCGCGTCAACGTCGCGGCGCCCTCCTGCGGCACGGGACGCGGCCACGTCCGCGCCGTCCCATCGTCCGCGAGTCTCCCCTGCACGACGGGCCGAACGTGACGAAGGGAACCGCCATGCCGTCCCCGCGATTCCCCGCGCTTCGACTGACGGTGGCCGCCGCGCTCCTCGCCGGCGCGGCCCTCGCGGAGCCGGTGGCGGCCCAGACGATCGACGAGTTTCCGATTCCCACCGCGAGCTCCAAACCGCAGTGCATCGCTCCCGGAGCCGACGGCAACCTCTGGTTCACCGAGACGGGCGCGAGCAAGATCGGCCGGATCACTCCGGGGGGACAGATCTCCGAATTCGCGGTCCACTCGAACAGCGGCGGCCTCAGCCTCGACGTGCGCTGTCTCGCGCCGGGACCGGACGGCGACGTGTGGTTCACGACGTCCGGCACGCCGGGCGGACGCATCGGCAAGATCACGACGAGCGGCGTCATCACGCTCTACCCGCACGTGTTCCCGGGGCAGCTCTACGCGATCACGGCGGGACCCGACGGCGCGATGTGGTTCACCGAGACCACGCCGACCTTCCACAACACGATCGGGCGGATCACGACGAGCGGCGACTTCTCCGAGTATCCCCTCCCGGACGTGGGCCACCTGATCGTCGCCTCGGGCATCGTCGCGGGCTCCGACGGCAACGTCTGGTTCGCCGAGGCCGGCGCACAGGAGATCGGCAGCATCACGCCGGACGGCGCCACGATCACGGCGTACCCGACGACGGGATTCTTCCCGGCGGGCCTCACCGTCGGTCCCGACGGCGCGGTCTGGTTCACCGAGGGCGGAGCGTCGCGGGGTCTCGCCCAGATCACGACGGACGGCACCGTCACGCAGTACGACATCCCGTCGCTCCCGGCGAACGTCGTCGCGGGCCCGGACGGCGCGCTCTGGCTCACCGAGGGAAACAAGGTCGCGCGATGGATCAAGACCGGCCGCAACCCGGACGTCACGGAGATCGACGTCCCGACGCCGGGTTCCCTCCCCGACGGCATCGCCGCGGGCGCGGACGGCAACATCTGGTTCACCGAGCAGACCGGCAACAAGATCGGCCGCGTCAACCTCGTGCCGCAGGGCTCGTGCGGCATCGGACGCGGACACGCCCGGGCCGTGGCGGGTCCCGAGGTCCTGACGTGCATCTCCGGGCGCCCCTAACGACAGGAGGATTTCCATGAGCTCCAAGACCCACCGGCTCGCCGCGCTCGTCCTGGCTCTCGCGTCGCTGCCGGGAGCGGCGACCGCGCTGGGGGCGTCGCCCGGTTCGCTCGCCGCGCGCGCCGACGCCGCCGGGGGATGCGGCCTCGGCGTGAACCTCCCGCTCGTCGGGCGCATCGTGGGCGCCGGCAACACGCTCTACATCTCGACCCTCGACGTCTCGAACAACGGCGCGACCGACGCGGAGGTCGACTTCTATCTGGACGGAACGGACCAGACCAACGGGACGGCGATCTCCGTGAGCGGGAGCGTCTCGAGCGTGGGAGAGCTCGTCCCCGTCGGCGCCGGCGGCAGCATGCGCGCGCGCTCGAACGCGCACTTCGACGACTTCATCGACTCGCTCGTGAAGGCCGGCATCCTGTCGGCCACGGTCGAGCCGAACGGCTTCCTGGGATCGATCCTCTTCGTGTTCAACGGCGTGAGTGCCAGCGGCCAGGGCACCGCGTTCGTGCGCTTCTACAGCTCCTACGGCGGCGGCACGATCGGCCAGGCCCTGCGCGCGCGCGAGATCACCTCGAACGAGCCGCGCAGCGTCATGGCCACGTTCCGCGACTCCCGCGCCCTCCCGTCCGGTCCGAAGCTCTACGCCAACATGTTCCTGAGCAACCTCGGCCTCGCCCCCGACGGCGCCGTGGCGTCCGGCCCGATCAGCGTGCACGTCAAGGCGTACGCCAACTCCACGGGCCAGCCCGTCGGCACCGCGTTCGACCTCTCGATCGGCGCCGGACAGACCGTGGCGATCTCGGACGTCCTGCACCGCATCGCGGCGCCCGCGGGCGAGGACACGATTCTCGTCGTCGCCACGGCGACCAGCGGGACGGCGGCCCTCGACGGCGTCGCCGTCGAGATCGACGACACCACGAAGGACGGCTCGGTCGTGAGCATGGTTCGCGCGGACTTCTAGCCGACCGGACGAGACCACGTGGCGGAGCGGCGATCCCGGCTCGCGCGGATCGTCGCGACGCTGGGGCGGCTGTACGGGCCGCCCGACCCCCCCGAGGTCAGCGATCCCTGGGAGATGGTGCTCTTCGATAACGTCGCCTACCTCGCGACGGACGAGCGGCGCCGCGAGGCCTGGCGTGAGCTGAAGACGCGGATCGGAGTCCGCCCCGAACGGATCCTGGCCGCGAAGGCCGCCGCGCTCGCGGCGATCGCACGGGCCGGCATCCTCGCCGCAGATCGCGTCGAGCGGCTGAAGGACGCCGCGGGAATCGTCGTGCGCGACTTCGGCGGCGATCTCGCGGGCGCGCTCGACGACTCCCCCGCAAAGGCTCGCAGAACGCTCGGGAAGTTCCCGGGAATCGGCGAGCCCGGCGCCGAGAAGATCCTCCTCTTCTCCCGTCGCGAGAAGGTCCTCGCGCTCGAGTCGAACGGCCTTCGCGTCCTGCTGCGGCTGGGATACGGCCACGAAGAGAAGTCTTACGCCGCGAGCTATCGCTCGGTGCGCGAGGCAGCGCGGGAGGAGGTTCGCGCCGAGTTCACGTGGCTCATCGCGGCACACCAGCTTCTCCGGCGGCACGGTCAGGAGCTCTGCAGGCGCTCGCGGCCGCTCTGCGAGCGCTGCCCGCTCACGCGCGAGTGCGCGTACTTTCTTTCGAACGCTCTCGGGGCATAATCTCGGAGTGAAGACCGCAGCCTTGGTCCTGTTCGGCCTGGCCCTCGCCGGTCCGCTCTCCCTCGCCGCCCAGCAGGTCCCCGCGCCGCCCGCTCCGAGCCCGTTTCCGGCGCCCGCGCCCTCGAGCGCCGAGCCGGCGGTGCTCGTCGGGGCCGGCGACATCGCCGACTGCGCGCACATCGACGAGGCGCGCAAGACGGCGGCGATCGTCGAGAAGATCCCGGGAACCGTATTCACGCTCGGCGACAACGCCTACCCCTCCGGGACCGCCGAGCAGTTCACGGGCTGCTACGCGCCGACGTGGGGACGGTTCAAGGACCGGACGCGGCCCGCGGTCGGCAACCACGACTACCGCACCGCCGGCGCCGGCGCGTACTTCGCGTACTTCGGCAAGGCGGCCGGCGATCCGCGGCGGGGGTACTACAGCTACGACCTCGGCGTCTGGCACGTGCTCGTCGTCAACAGCAACTGCGACGAGGTCGGCGGCTGCCAGCGCGACTCGCCGCAGGAGACCTGGGTCCGGGAAGATCTCGCGGCGCATCCCGCGCTCTGCACGATCGCCATGTGGCACCATCCCCGGTTCTCCTCGGCGGAGCACGGAGACGATCTCGCGATGCGGTTCATCTGGAAGGACCTCTACGACGCGGGCGCGGACGTGGTCCTCACGGGCCACGACCACACCTACGAGCGCTTCGCGCCGCTCGACGCCTCGGGGGCTCGCGACCCCAGGCGCGGCATCCGCGAGTTCGTGGCGGGAACCGGAGGCCGGTCGCTCTACAAGTGGGCGAACATCCACTCCTCGAGCGAGGTCCGCGAGAACACGGCCTACGGCGTCCTCAAGCTCACCCTCCGGCCGGACTCCTACGACTGGCAGTTCATCGCCGCGGAGGGAGACTTCAAGGACGAGGGGACCGGGAAGTGTCACTGATTTCGATCTGCGGATCTGGGATTCTGGCCGCTGAAATGAGAGCCCGGAGGAGTGATGGCTGAAGAGTGCACGCATCTCGCATCGATCCGGAAAGTGAAACCCAGCGCGGAGGGGTGCGAGGACTGCCTGAAGACCGGCGACTCCTGGGTCCACCTGCGCCTATGCCTGCAGTGCGGGCACGTCGGCTGCTGCGACTCCTCGAAGAACAAGCACGCCACGAAACACTTCCGGGGAACCCGTCACCCGATCGTCCAGTCCTTCGAGCCCGGCGAGGACTGGCGCTGGTGCTACGCCGACGAGGTGTACGTCTGACTCGGGATCCGGGATTCGGGACCTGGGATTCGGAAGCGGATTGAAGATCCTCGAATCCCGGGTCGTGGCACTCCCTCTGTCCTCCTTGATCTGGCTCGCGTACGTCCTGATCGTCATCGCCTGGGTTCCCATCGTGGCCGCCTACCGGCTCGCCACCTTCCGCCGCGACGCCAACCGCATGCGCGTCGGGCGCGTCCTGCGCCGGGCCGGCGCGCTCGCCGTGGCGATCAACCCGTTCTGGGACTTTCACGTCGAGCTCGTCGCGGAGGCCTCGGGCTCCATCGACCCGCGCCGCCCGCATCTCTTCGTCGCGAACCACCGCTCGATGGCGGACATTTTCCTGCTGTGCCTGCTGCCGTGGGAGGTCAAGTTCCTCTCGAAGGACTCGGTGTTCAGGGTTCCGCTGCTCGGGTGGCTGATGCGGACGGCCGGCGACATTTCGCTCTCCCGGGGCGACAAAGACAGCGCGCGGGCGGCGATCGAGCAGATGCGCGGGCGGCTCACGCAGGGGGCGTCGGTGATCGTGTTTCCGGAGGGGACCCGCAGCGCCGACGGCTCGCTCGCGCCGTTTCGCGAGGGCGCGTTCCGGCTCGCGCTCGAGCTCGGGATCGACGTCGTCCCGCTCGCCATTCGCGGCACCGAGACGGCGCTGCCCAAGCACTCGCTGATCTTCTCGCCGACGACGGCTTCGGTGGCCGTGCTCCCGCCGGTCGAGACCGCGGGCTCCGGCGCCGCCGAGGCCTCGGGGCTCGCCGAGCGCGTCCGCGGCGACATTGGACGCCGCCTCGGGCTGCAATAAAGTCACCGCCATGCCTCCGCTCGACATGGCGATGGTCCTCGAGGCCCGGCGCGCCCTGGAGGGACGCGTGCGCCGGACGCCCGTCGAGGAATCGGGCCCGCTCTCGGACAAGGCCGGCGTTCCCGTCTCGCTCAAGCTCGAGTCGCAGCAGCTGACCGGGTCCTTCAAGATCCGCGGCGCGTTCTTCCGTCTCCTCTCCCTCACGCCCGAAGAGAGGAGCGCCGGCGTCGTCACGTGCTCGGCCGGCAACCACGGCAAGGCCGTCGCCTATGTCGCGCGCGAGCTCGGCGTGCCCGCCACAATCTGGGTCCCGCGCAGCGTCGACGAGTCCAAGTACCGCGGGATCGTCGCGCTCGGGGCCGATGCCAGGCGCTCGGACTTCGACGGCTTCGACGAGACGGAGGCGCTCGCGCGGGAGGACGCATCGCAGTCCGGGCGACCGTACGTCTCGGCCTACGACGACGAGAGGATCCTGGCGGCCAACGGTGGAACGCTCGCCGCCGAGGTCCTCGAGGACGCGCCGGAGGCCCGAACGTTCGTCCTGCCCGTCGGAGGCGCCGGCCTGGCGGGCGGCTTCGCGTTCTACGCGAAGGAGAGGCTGCCGGGCTGCCGCGTCGTCGGCTGCCAGCTCGCGAGCTCTCCCGCGCTGGCGCTCTCCCTCGAGAAGGGCGAGGCCGTCACGCGGCTGCCGCCCGTCGCGACGACGGCGGGCGGGCTCGAGGGCGGCATCGGCCGGACGGGCTTCGGCGTGCTGCGGACCCGCGTCGACGCGGTCGCGCTCCTGTCGGAAGAGGATATCTTCGGCGCCGTGCGCTTCCTGCTCGCGGAGCACCAGTACCTGATCGAGCCCTCGTCGGCGGTCACCGTGGCCGCGATCCTGACCGGCAAGGCGGGCGCTCTGCCCTCGCCGGCGGTGGCGGTGATCTCGGGACGCAACGTCGCCCTGTCGACCGTGAAGAGGATCCTGGCCTGATGCGCGTCGTCGGCTCGGACGAGATCCGCCGGGCGATCGGGCTGCCCGAGTCGATCGAGGCCATGCGCGATGCGGTCATCGCGCAGTCGCGCGGCGAGTGCGACACGCCGATGCCGATGCACCTCGACCTCTCGGCCGGCGGCGGCGGCGAGGTCCACATCAAGTCGAGCTATCGCCGCGGCGGACGGCGCTTCGCGCTCAAGATGGCGGGAAACTACGCCGAGCGTCCCTACGGCGCGATCCTCCTCGTCTCGGTCGAGGACGGCGAGACGCTCACGTACTTCGACGACGGCGGGCATCTCACCGACCTGCGGACCGCGGCCGTGTCCGCGATGGTCGCGCGCGAGCTCGGCCGGACCGATTCCTCGCTGGGGATCCTGGGCACCGGAATGCAGGCGCGCCTGCAGGCGCGGCTCCACGCGGAGATCCTCCGCCTCGACCGCGTCACGGTGTGGGGACGCAACCCCGATCATCTCGCCGCCTGCGTCCGCGAGCTCTCGGTCTCGCTCGGCGTGCGCACGGTGGCCGCCGCGTCGCCGGCCGAGGTCGCGGACGCGGCGCGGCTCATCGTCACGACGACCGCGTCGCGCGAGCCCCTGCTCCGCGCCGGGGACGTCCTGCCCGGAACCCACATCTCCGCGGTCGGAGCCGATACGCCGGGGAAGCAGGAGCTCGACCCCGAGATCCTGCGGCGCGCCTCCCTGCTTCTCGTCGACTCCCTCCCGCAATGTCTGAAGCTCGGCGAGCTGCAGCACGCGCCCGCGGAGGCCCCGCGCGCGGTGGAGATCGGAGCCTTCTGCGCGAAGCCGGTCGAATACGACCGCGCCGGCGTCACCGTCGCCGACTTCACCGGACTCGGCGCCGAGGATTTGTTCATCGCGGAGGCGTGCCACGCGCGCCTCTCCGGCAAGTCCTGATGCGCGCGCCGAGGGCGGCCCTCGCCGAGAAGGGCTGGGGCGAGGAGACCGGCTTCCGCTGGCGCGGCGGCTCCGAGATCACTCGTCTCGAGGGATTCAGCGACACGGTCTTCGCGTTCGCCGTGACCCTGCTCGTGGTCTCGCTCGAGGTCCCGCGCACGTACCACGAGCTGACCGAGGCGATGCGCGGCTTCCCCGCCTTCGCCGTCTGCTTCACGCTCCTCATCATCATCTGGCGCGAGCACTACATCTTCTTCCGCCGCTACGGCCTGCAGGACGCCGGCACGCTCTGGCTGAACGCGGCGCTCCTGTTCGTGATGCTCTTCTACGTCTACCCGCTCAAGTTTCTCTTCACGCTCGTGCTCGCCCCGCTGACGGGAACTCCCATGGAGGTGCGGCGCGCCGGCGGCGGGACCGAGCTCGCGATCGAGACCGCGCAGATTCCGTCGCTCTTCCTGATCTACGGCGCCGGCCTCATGGCGCTCTACGTGCTGCTCGCCTGGATGTACTCCCACGCGTACCGCCGCCGCCTTGCCCTCGAGCTCACGCCGCTCGAGATGTTCGACACCCGCGCGAGCATCCGCTCCCATCTGCTCGCCGCCGGCATCGGCGCGATCTCGGTCGTCCTCGCGCTCCTGCTGCCCCTCCACCTCGTGGGGCTCGCCGGATACGTGTACTTCCTGTTCGGGCCGGTGCTCGCGATCCACGGGAGCTGGACCGGGAAGAAGCGGAAGCGCCTGGAGAAGGCGGCCTAGGAGCTCTTCCGCCGCAGCGGCACCGTCACCGACAGGGACTGATCGCCGCGGCGCAGGCCGAGCATCGCGGCGTCTCCCCACCGCTTGGCGGCCATCGCGCGCGCGAGCGTCTCCCGGTCCGCGACCGGAGCGCCGTCGAGCGACACGAGGCGGTCGCCCGCCTCGAGCCCGGCGCGGGCCGCCGGCGAGTCCTTCTCGACGTCGAGGACGTCCAGACCCGGCTGCCCCTCGGAGGCGCGCGTCGCGACGCCCAGCTCGGGAAACGCCGGCTCGCCCTCGGGCGGCACGCCCCAGACGAAGCTCGCGTAGGAGGCGCGGACCGACTTCACCGCCGAGGCCTTCTCGTCGGCGCTTCGTACCGCGACCGGGATCAGCGAGGCGATCGGTCCGGGGTACCACGTGCGCGCCTGACGCTCGATTCCCATCCCGTACTGGACGTGCCCGGATCCCGCCAGGACCACGACGATCGTCTTCGGATCGTCGTCCGCGCGCAGCGGCGCGACCGCATGGAAGGCCATGGTGGCGTCCCAGGTGCACTGGGCGGAGAGCATCGCCTGCCACTGCTCGTCGCTCATTCCGGCGTGGAAGGACGCGTCCGAGAACGAGGCGCGGAAGAGCCTCATGTGGTCCGCGCTCTTCGTGTCGATCTGCGCGGGGATGTGCGCCGCCTCCTCGGGCGTCAGGCCGGCGAAGCCCTTCCTGCGGACCGCCGTCACGACCTCGCGCGGCGCGTTCACCGCGAACACCCGGAGGCGGTGGTCCCGCGCGTACACGAAGACGTCGCGGTAGTAGCCCCAGTTGTAGCCCCAGTTCCGGTACCAGTGCGACGCCTGGAGGAACGCGTCCTCGGACAGGCGGCCCGCGGTCCAATCGTCGAGTGCCGCCTGCTCCGTGTACGGGAACATCTCGAGGCCGATCGCCACGCGGCGGCCGGCGCGGTCCAGCTCCTCGATGACGCGCCGCTCGACCGTGTGCGTATCCAGGACCGTGTGCTCCTCCCCGACGAGCAGCAGGCGAATGCCCGCGAGCCTCGGCGGCAGCTCCGCGGGGCTCAGCGGCGCGCCGGAGTCCCGACCCGTGTCGGTGATCGCGTCGAGGAGGACGGGCGCCTCCCGGTCGCGCCGGGCCGGGTCGCCGATGGGAAGGTGCAGCGGATCGTCCGCGCCGAGGGCCGCGGGGCGAGCACCGCCGAGGCCAGACCCAGGACGACCGCGGCGGCGAGGAGCGGAGGCCGCCCGAGATCGTTCAGCGCCAAGGAAGGACCGAGAGGACCTCGACCTGTCCCTCCGGCAGGTTCACGCGGTCGCCCGGGCGCGAGCCCAGGAGGCGCTGCGCGAACTCCGACTGGTAGGAGTAGATCGACTCCTCGGGCTTGGAGTCCCACGGCCCGAGGATCGTGAAGTCCCGCTCGACCCCGGACGCGTCGCGCATGCGCACGCGCGTGCCGACCCGCACCTCCGAGGCGTCGATCTTGCTCGCGTCGAGCGCGCGAGTGCGCGAGAGCTCGTCCGCGAGCGACGCGATGCGCGCCGACAGGTACTCGTGCTTCTGCCGCGCGGCGTGGTACTCGAAATTCTCGGACAGGTCGCCGTACTCCTTGGCCGTCTTCATCGCCTCCGCGTTGGCGGGAAGCTCGACCTGCTTGAGGTGGATGAGCTCCTGGCGCTTTGCCTCGATCGACTCGCTGGTCGAGTAGAGGTACTCGCGGGCCGGGGCGCGCAGCTCCGGGAACTTCATCAGCAGGGCCTCGCGCACCGTCGCTCGGCGGTGCTCCTCGAGGCCGAAGACGCGGTCCAGGCCGTGGAGGAAATCCCTCGCCTCCTGCTCCGATCCGGCCCCGCGGACGAGGGCGACGGCGAACCCGCCCGGCTCGAAGAACTCCTTCAGCCGGGCCCGCTGTCCCGAGAACTCGTCCATCCTCAGGGCGTCGGTCAGGGTCAGGAAGAGCGAGGCCGGCTCGGCCTTTCCCTCCGCGTGCATCCGCTCGCAGAGCCAGACGAACGCGCGGGGAGCGGAGCGCGGCGACCGCAGGATCCTCCGCGCGAGGTCGGCGGCGCGGTCTCCGAGCGCCCCGAAGAGCATCGTCAGGGCGCGGCCGTCCTCCTCGCGCGCGATCTGATCGGCGAAGAGGTCGGCCCAGTCCGGGCGCCGCTCGCGGATCGCCTCGAGGGCCTTCTCGCGGGCGAGGTGGTCGCGGATCGTCGGCAGGACGGTGCGGAGATCGCCGGACTCGAGCAGCCGCTCGACCGGGAACGCCTCGGGGTCGTCGGGCAGGAGCTTCGCCGCGGCCTGCGAGAGCTCGAAGGCGAGGCCGGGGCTCCCGGCGCCGAGCCGGCGCGCGTCCTGCGCCAGCGTCTCCCCCATGAAGCGCGCGAGCTCCTTCGAGCGCTTCGCGTGCTTGCGGGCGAGCTCCATCCGCTGCGCCGGCTTCGCCTGGAGGAAGCTCTGGCGAACGCTGTCCCGGGCGGCGTCGACGCTCGCGCTCCACGACACCGACGCCGACTTCGCGCTTCCCGAGACCAGTAGCTGCGGATGCTTGCGCGCGGCGGTCCAGAACGCCGTCCATCGCGCCTCCGGCACGACGCCCGAGAAGTGCTCCTTGACGTCGGCGACGGTGACCGGCTTTCCGAAGCTCGCGAGCAGCCAGCGGACCGCCTCCGCCGGGTCCTTCTCGGCGAGGGCCGCCACCGACGACGGATCCTCGACCTTCTTCCGGAGGAAGTGCTCGGCAGGCAGGCGCGTCAGGTTCTTCTCCGCGGAGACGAGCGACAGCGGGACCTTGGCTCCCGCGACCTCGACACGCATCACGTCGAGCGCGGGGTTCATCTCGACGAGCCGCCCGGCGCCGCGGCCCGGCATGAAGTAGATCTCGCCCGGGAGGAACTGGAGCCACCGGGCGATCTTGCCGGCGACGTCCGACGGGTCCTGAGCGCCCTCGACCGGGAACTTCGCGAGGACCGCCGCGAAGACCGGGTGCGAGCCGAAGCGCGCGCGCAGCGCCGCGGTCAGCGCCTTGCGGCCCTCGACGTCCGTCGGGAACATCCGGGCGAGCTCGAGGAGGACGCGGATCCGCTCGTCGCCCTCGTGGTAGTCGGCCAGGAACCGGAGCCAGGAGAGCGCCTGCGTCCCGCCGCCCTTCTTCTTGGCGCCGGCGGCGATCGTGAAGAAGAACTCGAGCGGCTCGCTCTCCGCTTCCATCTTCTGCGTCCAGACGGTCTCCAGGGCCGGGAACTTCTTCTCGTCGATGAGCTTCTGGACCTCGGGAGGCAGGATGAACGGTTCGGTGGCCGGAGACGTCATGGACCTCGAATACTAACGGAAGAGCACGATTCGTTAGTGCACGTCGACCGCGGGGCGGCCGAGGATCTGCGGAAGCGGGCGGATGCCGAGACCCGGGGCCTCGCTCGCCGCCATCCGGCCGTCGCGGCGGCGGGGCGCGCCGTCGGCCGTCCGGACCGTGACGTAGCTGTTGAAGTCGGTCGCCGTGAACAGGAACTCGGGCGGCGTCGAGTGCGCGAGGTGCGCGATCGCCGCCGTCGCGACGTCACCGCCCCACGTGTCCTCGATCGTCATCGCGATTCCGAGCGACACGCAGAGATCTCGCGCCTGCTTCGCGCGCGTCAGCCCGCCGAGCTTGGAGATCTTGAGGTTGACGACGTCCATGGCCGAGTCGGCCGCGGCGCGCAGAAGCACGGGCACGCCGTCGATCGTCTCGTCGAGGACGAAGGGATGGCTCGTGCGCCGCCGGATCGACAGGTTCTCCTCGTAGGAGAGACACGGCTGCTCGATGTAGACGTCCACGTCCGCGAGCGCGCGCACGACGCGCGCCGCCTGGTGGGGAAGCCAGCCGGTGTTGGCGTCGGCGACGAGCACGTCTCCGGGGGCGAGGACCGCGCGCACCGCGCGCACGCGCGCCACGTCGACGTCGGGATCGCCGCCGACCTTGAGCTGGAAGCGGCTGTACCCCTCGGCGCGGTACCCGGCGACGCTGTCGGCCATCGCGCCCGGAGCGTCCTGCGAGATCGCGCGGTAGAGAACGAAGTCCTCGCCGTAGCGGCCGCCGAGCAGCGTCGCCACCGACAGCCCGCTCGCCTGGCCGAGGATGTCCCAGCAGGCGACGTCGATCCCCGACTTCACGTACGGGTGTCCCTTCAGCGCCGCGTCCATCGTGCGGTTGAGCCGCTCGAGCTCCAAAGGGTCCTCGCCCAGGAGCCGCGGCGCGAGCACGGAGATCCCGCCCGCACGCCCTCCGCGTACGCGGGCAGGTAGGCCGGGCCGAGCGGACAGACCTCGCCGTGCCCGACGAGCCCCTCGTCGGTCTCGACGCGGACGAGCGTGCTGTCGAAGACCGCGACGGACTTGCTGCCGGACCAGCGGTAGGCGCCCTCCTTGAGGGGCAGCTCGACGCGGTGGGCCGCGATCCGGGTGATCCGCATGGAGGCGGATCCTATCCTCGGTTACGATTCCCCCGCTTGTCCGCCGCCAAATCGATTCTGCTCGCCGCGCTGAGCCTGACCACGCTCGTCTTCGTCGCGGCGTGGCTGCGGGCCGCGATCCGCGGCGCCGGCCACCCGCGCCCGACGGGCCTCCTCACGGCGATCGGGTTCGTGACCAACTTCTTCGACACGCTCGGCATCGGCTCCTTCGCGCCGACGACGTCGATCTTCAAGCTCAAGCGTCTCGTTCCCGACGAGCTCATCCCGGGCACGCTCAACGTCGGGCACGCCCTGCCGACGATCGTCGAGGCGTTCATCTTCATCGCCATCGTCGAGGTCGAGCCGATCACGCTCGCGAGCATGATCGCGGCCTCGGTCGCGGGCGCATGGCTCGGCGCCGGTGCGGTCGCGGGATGGCCGCGCCGCCGCGTGCAGATCGGCATGGGCCTCGCGCTGTTCGCGGCGGCGGCCTTCTTCGCCATGACGAACCTCGGGCTCTTCCCGGCCGGGGGCGAGACGCTGGGCCTCCGCTCGCCGCTCCTGTGGCTGGGCCTCGCCGGCAACTTTTTGCTGGGAGCTCTCATGACCCTCGGCATCGGCCTCTACGCGCCGTGCATGATCCTCGTGGCGCTTCTGGGCATGAATCCGAAGGCGGCGTTCCCGATCATGATGGGCTCCTGTGCGTTCCTCATGCCGATCGGGAGCCTGCGGTTCATCCAGCGAAGGAGCTACAGCCTGGCGGCCGCGGTGGGCCTCACGCTGGGAGGGATCCCGGCCGTCTTCCTGGCCGCCTTCGTGGTGAAGTCGCTGCCGCTGACCGCCCTGCGCTGGCTGGTCCTCGCGGTCGTCGTGTACGCGGCGGCCTCGATGTTGCGCTCGGCCTTCGCGCGTCCGCGAGCCCCCGAATGATCCCAGGCCGTCGTATCCTACGCAGCCGACATTTCGAAAACACCCAGAACGGAGGAACCCATCCCATGCCCCGTCGCCTTCGCCTTTCGAGAATCGCGCTGTTCGCCCTGACCGCGGCCTCCCTCGTGGCGACGCTGACGGCTCAGACGCCCGCGGCGCCGACGAAGTCCGCCACCCCGCCCGCGGCGAAGACCCCCCGCGCCACTCCCGCCGCGGCCGCCACGCCGACGGCCTCGCAGACCGCCGCCGCCCGGGAGCTCTTCAAGGCCCTCAAGCTCGAGGAGTCCCTGACGAACACCACCGCGGCGATGGTGGACTCCGAGGTCTCGCACAACCCCGCGCTCGCGCCGTACCGCGACATCATGCTCGCGTGGCTGCGCAAGTACATGACGTGGGACGCCATGCTCCCGGAGCTGACCCGCCTCTACTCCGAGACCTACACGGAGGGCGAGATGAAGACGCTGGCGATGTTCTACAGCTCGCCGCTCGGGCAGAAGTCGATCGCGAAGACGCCGGACCTGCTGAGCCGGACGGCCCAGATCGGCGCACGGATCAGCCAGCCGCACTCCGCCGAGCTCAACGCGGAGCTCAATGCGCGCCGCGACGAGCTGAAGGCGAAGGCGCCGAAGACGCCGGGCGCGGCGGGAACTCCGGCGCCCGCGTCGGCCGTGCCGGAGGTCCCGACTCCCAAGTAACCTTGCCGGCTACTTCGCGGCGTGCCGCGCCGCGGAGATCTCGCGCAGGAAGCTGCCCGGCAGCGTTCCGTGGATCGAGACGCCCTCCGCGTCGCTGTCCACCTGGAATTGGCGGATCACCGTCACCATCTCGGGCGACTTGTCCGCGACGGCCAGGCGCCACATCGCGAGGACTCCACGCAGCGAGTCGGCGATGTCGCTGCGGTTCTGGGCGTCGCTCGAGAGGCCCGTGGCCGCGACGTCGACGGAGTCGCCGTGCACGGTCGCCTGGAGCGCGACCAGCGTCACCGACTTCATCGCACCCATCAGCGCCTGCGACGGCTCGCCGTCGTGTCCGGCCGCGCCGCCTCGGCGCATCGCCGGCATGCGGGTGAGGTCGATGAGGGCCCACGCCGAGGCGTCCCGGTCGACGCGCGAGAGGTGGCGGCCCAGGCCCTCGCCCGAGGAGAGCCCGCCGTCCCCGCCGTTCTCGCGCCGAGCCAGCGCCGCGATCACCGACGACTCGTGTCCGCAGACGACGAGGTTCTTGTTGACCAGCGAGACGGCCCCCGACTCGCCGTTCTTCTCGGCCAGCAGGTAGTAGGCGCCGCCGGGCGTGGTCGTCGGTTTCGCGCCGCGCTCCGTCAGGGCCCGGCCGATGCGTCCCAGGTCGAAGCGGCCCTCGAAGAGCACGAGTCCCGACTCGCGCGAGCCCGCGTCGCCGCGCCCCATCGCGATCACGATCGTGTCGATGTCCTCGGCGGGCGTGAGGCCCGTCTCGGCGAGGAAGCGGGCGGCGTCGCCGTCGCCCGAGAGGTGATCGAGATCGGCGAAGACCTTCGCCGAGAGCGGCGAGCCGCGGAGCGTGTTCCAGTGGATCATGCCGACCGTCACCGCGTCGGCGGGCACGAGCGCGAGCGGGTCCTCCGTCCGCCGCACGGCGAGGGCGGGCGCCGCCGCGGCGGCCGCGAGCAGGACGGCTGCGGCGAAGTACGAGGCGCGAAGCGTAGGGGACCGTCTCATGATCAGAAATCCTTTCTCGAAAAGAGAAACGCGGACAGGGCGAGCGCCGCGGCGCCGAAGATGGCGGTCGATCCGTAGACGGCGAGGTAGTGGACGTCGGCGAGGCGCGCGGGCGCCTCCTTGCCGGCGACGAGCGCGACCGTGGCCTGCCCGATCTCGGCCGTCTTGGGCAGAATCCAGTACAGGCCCTTCACGATCCTGGCCGCCGTCTCGGTCGAGACCGCGGCGGCGATGCGCTCCCGCGCCACGAGGATCGCGGACAGGAAGAACACGGCGTAGGTCGCCATGAGGGACACGCCGGTCGAGGACGTGACGACCCCGATCAGGAAGGCGAACGCGAGCAGCGTCGCCACCGCGAACAGGATGACGAGACCCGAGAGCAGGAAGCGCGGATGGAAGACGTGGGTCTTCCAGACCACGATCAGCCACATCGAGCCGATCAGGTAGAGGAGGTTCGCGGCCGCGAGCAGCAGCCCGCCGGCGTAGCGCGACAGGAGGAGCGCGACGCGGCCGACGGGGCGGGACAGGTACAGGTCGATCGTTCCCTTCTCCTGCAGGCGCGGCACGAGGTGGGCCGTCGCGAACAGCGCGAGGAAGGTCCCGACGAGGTACAGGAACGCGGAGAAGCCCGACTCGAAGCCCAGCACGAGCTTGTCGATCTCGATCGACCGCCCGCCGACGTCGACCGACTGGCCGAAGAGCCGCGCCCCGGCGAGCGCGCCGTTGACCACGTCGAGGTTCACGCCCAGCGCGAAGATCGCGATGAAGAGCGACGACAGCGCGAAGTAGGCGATCAGCACCCAGCGGGCGGCCGCCTCGCGGAAGACCTCCTGGACCGACGCCGAGAACGCCCTCACGACACGCCCTCCTTCGGGTCGGTCTCGCCGCCGGCCTTGACCAGGTCCACGAAGACGTCCTCGAGGCTGGAGCGGACGGGCGAGAGCTCCTGCAGCCGCGCGCCGCCCGCGCGGAGCCGGTCGACCACGGCGTTCATCTGCTCGAGGTCCCGCGTCGTCAGGTCGAAGTGGCCGTTCACGCGGTCGACGGAGGCTCCCGTCTCGCGCATCGCCGCCAGGACGCGATCGTCGACTCCCTCCGCGACGAGGCGGTAGCGCGAGCCCGAGGAGGTCAGGTCGTCGATGCGGCCCTCGGCCACGATCCTCCCCTTCCGCAGCACCGCGACGCGTCCGCACGTGCGCTCGATCTCCGAGAGCAGGTGCGAGTTGAGCAGGATCGAGCGCCCTCGCGCGGCCTCCTCCTGCAGGAGATCGCGGATCTCGCGCCGGCCCACCGGATCGACGCCGTCGGTGGGCTCGTCGAGCAGCAGCACCTCCGGCTCGTGGACGAGCGCGGCGGCCAGGCCCAGCCGCTGCGTCATTCCCTTCGAGAATTTCTTGACCCGCACGTCCGCCCAGTCCGAGAGCCGCACGCGGGCGAGAAGGATCGGGATGCGCGCCCGGAGAGCCGCGCCGTCCACGCCCGACATCTGCCCGAAGACCGACAGGGTCTGGCGGGCGGTCAGGTATCCCGGGAACCGGTGCCCCTCCGGCAGGTACCCCACGCGCCGGCGGCACTCGGGGTCGCTCACGGGCAGGCCGCGGAGAGACGCCGAGCCGGAGGTCGGGTGCGCCAGGCCGAGCAGGACCTTGACCAGCGTCGTCTTGCCGGCGCCGTTAGGTCCCAGCAGACCAAAGACTTCGCCGGCCTCGACGCGCAGGCTGACCCCGTCCAGGGCCGTGATTTGTCGGGAGCCGGACCCGTAGACCTTACGAAGCTCCTCCGTCCGGATCGGCGCGTCCATGCCTCTTGAAACGAAGACTTCGCCGGAATGTTCGGGGAACACGCGGCCGCCCCAATCCCTACGCCCTGAGGAGCTTGCGCGACTTGAGCTCCTCGAGAAGGCGGTCGATCTGTTGCTCCTTCTCGAGGGCCGCGAAGCGGTCGTCGAGCGTGTCGCCGGCGACCTCGGTCCAGGCCTGGCTGACCGCCTCCGCCCGGGAGACGCGCTCCTTCATGCGGCCGAACGCGGCCCCGTCGGCGCCCGCGCGGATCCCGATCGCGGCGTCGGCCGCCTTCTTGGACGCCCGGGCGCGCCGGTGCCGGGCGATGAGCAGGTCGCTCTTCGCCTTGGCCTCGTTGAGCTTGCCCTCGAGCTTCTGGAGGCTGCCCTTCAGGACCTCCACCTCGGCCTTCTGGTCCGTCACCTGCTGCTGAAAATTGTCCGCCAGCTCCTTGAAGCTCATCGCCCTCTCCAGCGCCGCGCGCGCCAGTGCGTCGTCCTTCTTGTCGACCGCGAGCTCGGCCTTGCGCATCCACTCCGCCTGCTTGTCGGAGTTCTCCCCCGCCTTCTTGGACAGCAGGTGCTGGTCCGCGATCGCGATCGCGACCTGCGTCTTCACCTGCAGCAGCTGGTTCTGCATGTCCAGGATGATCTGCTTGATCATCTTCTCCGGATCCTCGGCCTTGTCGATCAGATCGTTCAGGTTCGCGCGCACGAGCGCGGCGACCCGTTCCAGCAGCGCCATGTCCGACTCCTTTCGTGGTTGGTCTGAAAGAACCGTTACGACTTCGGCGCGTCCTTCTCGTTGCCCGCGCCGATGCCCTTGACCTTCATGAGCAGGTCGCTCATCTGCATTCCCGACAGCGCCTCGAACAGCGCGGGGACCTGGGCCGCCATCTTCGTCATGTCGCCCGTGATCTTGTGGACGCCGGCGGAGTCGCCGTTGCCCGTCGAGACGACCGTGATGCGGTCCACCTTCGAGAGCGGCTCCGCCATCGCGCGTACGACCTCGGGCATTCCGGTCAGCAGCTTGTCCACGACGGCCGCCTGGTTCCACTCCTGGTACGCCTCGGCCTTGACGTTCATGGCCTTCGCCTCGGCCTCGCCCTTCTTGAAGATGATCTCGGCCTCGGCCTCGCCCTGCGCGCGGATCGACGAGGCGCGGCCTTCGGCCTCGAGCGAGAGCCGCTGGCGCTCGGCGTTGGCGAGCGTCTCGATCCGCTGGCGTTCGACCTCGGCCGACTTGAGAACGGTCGCGACCAGCTCCTTCTCGCGGCGCGAGATCTCGGCCTCCTGGACCTTGATCTGCTCCTGCTTCTCGACCTGCTGGACCTTCACCGCCTCGATGACGACCTGCTGCTGCATGACGTTGGACTGGATCTCGTAGGCCTTGTCGGCCTGCGCCTGCTGCTTCTTGATCGCCTCGAGGAAGGCGGCCTTCTTGACCTCCATGTCCCGCTGGGACTCGGCCTGCTTGGCCATCGAGATCGTCTCGGCCAGCACGCGCTCCTGGTCGGCCTGGGCCTTCGCGACGGCGGCCTCCCGCTGCGCCGCGGCGCGCTTGATCGCCGTGTCCCGCTCCGCCTCGGCGGCCGCGACGTCGGCGTCGCGCTTGATCCGCGCGATGTCTGGGCGGCCCATGTTGACGATGTACTCGTTCTTGTCGCGGACCTCCTTGATCGTGAACGAGACGACCTCCAGGCCCATCTTGTTCATGTCGTCCGCGCAGGTCGACCGCATGCGGTCGGCCACCATCTCCGGCTGCTTGACGATCTCCTCGACGGTGAGCTGGCCGATGATGCCGCGCAGGTGGCCCTCCATGACCAGCCGGATCAGGCCCTCGCGCTGCGGAGGGGTCTTCGTCAGCAGCTGCTCCGCGGCGGTCTCGATCGATTCCCGGTCCGACTTCACCTTGATCTGCGCGACGGCCTCGACGGTGACGGCGACGCCCTGCTTCGTGTACAGGTCCTGCTGCGGCGCGACGTCGAAGGACATCAGCTCGAGGGGCAGCTCGCGGCAGCTCTCGATCATCGGAAAGATCAGGGTCCCGTGACCCTTCACGACCCGCGTGCCCCGGAACCCGTAGACGATGAGGGCCTCGTTGGGGCCCGCCTTGCGGAACATCTTCGCCAGCGTCGTCAGGAGCAGGAGCACCGCCAGGACCATCAACCCCACGACGACCCATGTTTCCTGGGAGATTCCGAACATGACGTTCCTCCTTTTCTCTCTCTGTCAGTGAACCTGGGGATTGGGCGCCGGAGCCGACGGGGGCTCGTCCGGGAGCAGCTCGTCGCCGCCGGCGAGCTCGTCCCACGGACGGACGAAGGCGATCCCCCGCTCGAACCGGGTAACCACGACCTCCACGCCGCGGGCGATTCCGCCCGGCCGCTCGTTGCGCGCCGCCGAGCTCTTGCGCGTCCCCGCCTGCGAGTAGACGATCTCGCCGGTCCCGCCCTCGCGGATCGGCACCGTGACCCGCCCGAGCACTCCGACCATGTCGGAGTCGAGGGCGTCGGGCGCCTGCTCGTGCCGCAGGAGCACGCGAGTCAGGAAGACGAAGACGATCGCGCCTCCCGCGACGCCCGACACGGTCGCCGCCGCGAGCACCGCGAGGGCGGGCAGCTGCCCGCCGATCGACAGCAGGTAGCCCATGCCGCCGAACCAGGCGAGGAATGCCATCGCCGTCGCGAAGTTGAACGCCGAGTGGCCGTTCCCGGAGCCGTCGACGCCGTGCGCGCCCGCATGCGAGCCGCCGTGGCCCGGGAAGTGGAGGCCGTGCAGGAGATGGCTGAGCGGCCAGTCCAGCATGCCGCCCAGGAATCCCAGCACGGCGAAGAGGAAGCCGACTCCGAAGCAGACCAGATAGAAGCCTTCCCAGGTCATGCTTGCCTCCTCGAGGGCTGCGAGCGCTTCGAGCGTTTCGAGTTGAGTCGCGCACGCGCCGGTTCGGGTCTCCAGGCGGGCCCGGTCTCGGCATGGCTTCGCCGGAAGACGTGGTGCAGCCGCTCGGGCAAATCCGGAGTGCGGAGGATCTCCGCGAGCAGGAGGAGACACTGCCGCGAGTCGGGATGCCGCGCGACTTCGTGCAGCGCCCGGGCGAGGTCGGCGTCGCCGCGGAAGCGCTCCGCCCCCTCGGCGAGCCAGAGATCCAGCCGGCCCTCGAGCCCCCGCAAATGCGACGTCAGCTCGGTGTGATACCCCTCGGGATCGTCCACGAGGTAGCCGGGGTGCACCTGGAAGAATCGCGCGAGGAGAAGCCGGCTGGTGTTGGTCAGGTGCGGGCGCCGCCCGCTCTCGATCTGCGAGAGGTAGGCCTGGCTGATCGATTGGCCGAGCTCCTGCCGGATCCGCCGCGAGACTTCCGCCTGCGTCATTTCGCGGCCGAGCCCGCGGAGGGACCCTTCCAGCAGCCGCAGCGTCCGAAGCTTCTCTCCCAGCCTCATAACGATCAGATATACTAGTATAGCGTTTTGCTATTGCTGTCAAGAGACCCCCAACTCGTTGGTATCCCGAGAGTTAGAGGTTCAGGAAATCCCTATTCGGACCAGGGAGGGGTCACGCCGTTGCTGCGCGCGTAGGCGATCGACTGGCCCAGGTGCTCGTGCATGTGGTTGAGGACGTGCAGGAGGACCTGCCGCTGCGTCATCTCACGTCCGTAAGCCTTGACCCGCCTGTTCAGGTCCGCATCGGTCAGGCTCGCGGCGGCCGTCTTGACGTTCTCGATCGATTTCCGGAGCAGGTCGACGATCCTGGCCTTGTCGGTGAGGCTCTTCTCGCTGTCGCGGGACACGCCTTCCAGTCGCGGAACGCCGAGGAGGCCCGCACCGTTCGAGTTGCCGTTGACGACGTGGACGTAGACCTCGCCGGCCGAGCGCACGCCGGGCGCCGGGCGCCACGAGTACTTGTCGGCGGGCATCGCCTGTGCGAGGTCGACCAGCTTCTTGCCGACGTCCTCGACCTCCGCGATGTACTCGGCGCGGAAGCCCGACGGCGGTGCCGGTGCCGCCTGCATCGTCGTGACCTGCGTGCTGGTGGTCGTCGGCGCCTGGGCCGCGAGCGACGCCGCGAGCCCGACGAGCAGGATTCCCGAGAGTGCGGTGCGTGCGTGCATGGTGCGTCCCCCTACTTGCCGATCTTCGGCGCCGCGGCCACCGGCGGGATCCTCGCCTCGGCCACCGCCGCGTTGAAGGCCCTGAGGTCCTGGTCGAGGATGGTCTGGAGCTCGCCCTGGATGCCGTCGAGCCGCTGCTTGAGCAGGTCGTAGTACTGCGACGAAGACTTCGTCGGCCTGGCGTCGGCGCTCGCCACGATGGCCGCCAGGTACGTCCAGTCGTGATCCAGCTTGGGCTCGTAGTTGAGGTCGTCCTCGTCGGCCACGATCTTCGGGTTCGTCAGCTTCTCCTCGACGGCCGTCAGCTTGTCCGAGAGAGCGGTGGCCTGCTTCTGCAGCGCGTCGCCCTTGCCCAGCCTCTGGGCGCGGTCGGCCACGTCCTTCGCCTGCGCGCGCACGTCGCGGACCTTGAGGACCGCGGTGTGGGTCTCCGAGAGGCGGTCGCGGATCGCCTTCAGCAGGTCGTACTGCGCCTTCAGGTCCTGGGCCGTCGCGAACCCCGCCGGGTGCGGACGGACCTCCAGCTTCTCCGTGAGCGTCTGGCCGTTCGCGGTGAGCCGCACGGAATAGGTGCCGGGCGCGACTTTCGGCGAGGCCTTCGTCCCCTCGTTGAACACCGTCTTGGGCGCGAGCGTCGGCTTCAGGATCCGCATGTCCCAGACGAAGCGGTTGAGCCCGGCCTTGGGCTCGAGCGGCTTGTCCCGGTCCTTGTTCTCCTCCTCGTGCTTCGCCTGCTCCGCGAGGTCCTCGGCCTTGGACGGCTTCTCGTTCGTGAACGTCCGGAGCACGGTGTCGCCGTCGAGGAACTCGAGCGTGACCTTGTCGCCCTCCGCGGGCTTGTCCTTCAGCCAGTAGTCGACGATCACGCCAGGGGGTGGGTTCGTTCCCGCGGCCTGCGGCGGCTCGTCCTCGTCGCGCTTCTCGATGTCCATGCGGACCCTTTCCAGCACATTGGGATCCTAAGCTTAGAATTCCACGTGGACAAGTTGTCGC
>JADMIO010787623.1_pt1 | contig 23055 bp, 17 predicted proteins | sample 8958161 | NCBI WGS metagenome assembly JADMIO01 (sample SAMN16585339, study PRJNA669376) | soil metagenome | isolation source: Crop rotation soil | place: USA: Cullars Rotation, Alabama | collected 2011 | reverse complement strand
TGGGCGGCGGGGCCGCCGGCGGCGCGCGTGAACGGCTCGCCGCGCGGCGCGAGCAGCAGCTCCTCGCTGAGCAGGCGCATCGCGCCATTCTCGCCGTGGATGGTCAGCACGCTCGGCTCGTCCGGCCCGCCGCTCACCGCGCTGATGGTCATCGCCGCCAGCGCGCCGCCGCGCAGGCGCAGCGTCACGGTGGCGAAGTCGTCGGCGGTCACCTTGCGCGTGCCGTCGCCGAACGGGCGCTCGTCGATGAACGTCTTCAGCGTGGCCTGCACCGCCTCGATCTCCAACCGGAAGTAGCGCAGCGCGTCGACGAAGTGCGAGCCCACCGCCCCCCACACGCCGCCGCCGCGCGTGGCGTCGCTCCACCAGTTCCACTCGCGCGAGCGGTCGCCGCGCGACGGGCTGGCGTACCGCACCTCGGCGTACCGCACCTCGCCGATCTCCGCGAAGCGCTCGCGCGCGGCGCGGAACGAGGGGAGGAAGCGCAGCTCGTGATCGATGATGGCCACGCGGCCGGGATTCTTCGTCCCGGCTTCGACCAGCCGCTCGGCTTCGGCGGCGTTCAGCGCCGTCGGTTTCTCGCAGATGACGTGCTTGCCGGCGTCGAGCGCGGCGATGGACATCTCCACGTGCTCCGACGGCGGCGTGACGATGGAGACGACGTCGATGTCGCCGCGCGTCACGAGCTCGCGCCACTGCTCGACCGGCTCCACGCCGAGCTGATCCGCAATGCGGCGCGTGCGGTCGGGATTCGAGCCGGCGATGGCCACCACCTCCAGCCCCGCCTCGCGGAAATTCGGGGTCTGCGAACGCGCTCCCCAGCCGGTGCCGATGATGCCGATCCGAGCCATAAGCGCCGATTCTATCTAGTTGGCAGCTTATTTGAAGTTGAGACTGGCATGATCGAACGTCGCCGGCACCGGCGCATCGTGACGCTGAAAAACTTCGGGTGGCTGACGGCGGCGCTGGTCCTCGTCTTCGCCGTCCTGAGCATCGACCGCTCATTCCGCGGCGAGGACGGCGGCTACGGCCGGATCATGGACCAGCAGATCGGCAGGACGGCGGAGCTGAAGCCGAAGCCGCAGATCGTCACCGAGGCCAAGCCGGTCGACGATCAGGCCGGGGCCGATCCGCTGCTGCTCGCGCCCGCGGCGCGGGAGCAGGAGTTTCTCTCGACTTCGACGCAGTCCCCCGCGCCGATCGCGGCCACGGCGATCACGCCGATCGAGACGCGCGGCGCCGGGAACGGCGTGGCGATCGTCGGCGGCGCCGGCGGCGTGACCATCGTGCGCGGCGGCGACGCCAAGCGCCCGGTGCTCGCGGGCGGGATTTTCAAGCAGCCGTAGAATGCGCGCCGCATGGCGCAGCAGATCTCTTTCGGCACCGACGGCTGGCGCGCCGTCATCGCCGACGGTTTCACCTTCGACAACGTCCGCCGCGTGAGCGAGGCCATCGCCGTCGCCGCGCGCGGTCTCGAGCCGCCCGCGGAGATCGATCGCAACGCGCTGGTGGTCGGCTACGATCGCCGCTTCCTCTCGCGCGAGTTCGCCGAGGTCGTGGTCGAAACGCTCCGCACTGCCGGCTACCGCGTCGTCTTCTCGAAGTCGCCCACGCCGTCGCAAACCATCTCTTTCACCGCGCATCACCGCGAGCTCCTCGGCGGCGTGATGGTCACCGCCAGCCACAACCCGGCGAAGTACAACGGGTTGAAGTTCAAGGCATGGTATGGCGGCTCGGCGCTGCCGGAGACCTACGCGGCCATCGCCGACGCGCTCGGCCAGCGCGACGCGCGCAGCGGCGGCACGGTCTCTGACGAAGAGCTGCTCGACGAGTATGTCGCCGCGCTGCGCGGACAGGTCGGCCGCGTCGACGTGCGCATCCTCCACGACCCGATTCACGGCGTCGCCGCCGGGCTGCCAGCGCGCGTGCTCGGCGCCGACGTCGCTACGATCCGCGGCGAGGCCAATCCCGCTTTCGGCGGCGTGAATCCCGAGCCGATCCCGGAGAACCTCGGCGCGTCGATGTCCATGATGAAGCTTTCCCGGTTCGACCTTGCCATCTGCAACGACGGCGACGCCGACCGCCTCGGCGTGCTCGACGAGCGCGGCGCGTTCGTCTCGCCGCACAAGATCATCGCCCTCCTCGCGCTGCACTTGGTGCGCGACAAGAAGATGCGCGGCGACATCGTGAAGACCTTCTCCACCACGCGCCTGATCGAGAAAGTGGCGCGCGCGCTCGGCGCCGGCTTCCACGAGACGGCCATCGGCTTCAAGTACGTGGCGGACCTCATGCTGTCGCGCGACATCCTCATCGGCGGCGAGGAGAGCGGCGGAATCGGCTTCGGCCATTTCCTCCCCGAGCGCGACGGCGTGCTCTCCGGCCTGCTGGTGGCCGAGGCGGTTTCGCACTACCGCAAGCCGCTGTCGACGATCATCGCCGACATGGAGCGGGAGTTCGGCGCGCTGCACTACGACCGCCGCGACCTGCACCGCCCGATGGAGCGCAACGCCGCGCTCATCGAACGCGCGCGCAGCGGCGCCCTCGACGGCGCGTTCGGCATCGCCTTCGCCTCGCGCGAAGAGAAGGACGGCGTGAAGCTCAACTTCGCGGACGGAACGTGGATCCTTTTCCGCAAGTCGGGCACCGAGCCGATCATCCGCATCTACTGCGAGAGTCCGGACGAAGGGCGCGTGCAGGAAATGCTGGCCATCGCCACGCGCGAGCTAGATCGAAATTAGAACGATCGCCGCCGCGGCGATCGCCACCACGTAGCTCGCCGGATCTTTCGCCGCGGTGACGATCGGGTCGTCGTCGATCACGCCGCGGTCGGCCAGCAGCCAGATGCGCGCGATCCAGTACATCAGCAGCGCGCAGACCAGCCAGAGCGGGTCGGTGTTCGAATAGAGCATCGTCACCTGCGGGCTGTTGAGGTAGAGGGCGAAGACGAGCACCGAGATCATGCCGCTGGCCGTGCCGAGGCTGAGGAGCACTTGGCGGTCGGAGGCGACGTAGCGGCGGCCCGCGGGCGCCTCCTCCGCGTTCAGCTCGGCGCGCGTCAGGTCGGAGTAGCGCTTGGCCAGCGCCAGACTGACGAAGACGAAGCTGGAGAAGGCGAGGAGCCAGCGCGAGACGACGATATTCGTCGCCGCGCCGCCCACCAGCAGGCGCAGGGTGTAGAACGAGGCCAGGACGATGACGTCGGCGATGAGGATCCGTTTGATGAGCAGGGTATAGATGGTGGAGAGGCCGAGGTAGAGCGCGATGCCGATCAGCGCCTCACGGTTGATGAAGCGCGCCACGGCGATCGCCCCGGCGGCGCAGGCGACCATCACCGCCAGCGCAGCGATCGGCGAGATCTCCTTCGCGCTCAGCGGGCGGCGGCGCTTGCTGCGGTGCGCGCGATCGTGCTGCAGGTCGATCAGGTCGTTGAAGATGTAGGTGGCGGAGGAGGCGAGACAGAAGGCGGCGAAGGCCAGCACCGCGTACTCCGGCAGGCCGGTGGCGGTCACCCGGTGCGCCATCAGCAGCGGGATGAAGACCAGCAGGTTCTTGGTCCAGTGATGGGCGCGCAGCACGCGCAGGATGAGCACGGCGCGTTAGGTTACAGTGCGCCGGTGCGCAAAGCCACGGTCGGGCTCGTCGTGGTGTGGCTGCTCGTCGTGGCGCGGCTCTTCATCGCCGACGTTTGGGACGAGACCAACGGCCTAGTCGTCTTCAACGTGCCCGGGCAGAGCGTCGGCGAGCTCGTTCGAGTCATCCTGAAGACGCCGCTGCCGTTCTGGCGGCCCATTCCGACCATCTTCGCCGCGCTGGTCATCCGCTGGACGCCGCCGGAAGTGGCCTGGCGACTGCTACGGATCGTCAACATATTGACCATCTTGGCGGCGTTGGTCCTGCTGCTGCGCGCGCTGCAGCGCTGGGACGGCCGCGACGATCGCCGCGACCTGCTCCTGACGCTGACCATGCTCTTCTCCGGCGGCGCGATCATCGTGGCCACCTGGTACGCGAACCTCTTCGACGCCTTCGTCATGCTGTTCATCGCCGTCGCGCTGACGCTCATCCAGCGCGGACGATTCGTCGCCGCCGGCTGCGTCCTTGGCGCGGCGTTCTTTTTCAAGGAGACGGTGGCTGTGGTGCTGCCGCTGCTGCTCCTGCTGTGGGCGATCGACCGGCTGCCAATCAAAGACGCGATCAAGACCGCCGTCCCGACCATCCTCCTCGGCGCGCTCTACTTCGCGCTGCGCAGCCTGGTCGTGCCGTTCGGCTCCGCCGCCGACACGCACCAGTTCCATCTCGCCAAGCTCGCGCCGACGGCGACGATCTTCGCCAGCACCTTCTGGACCGAGACGACCTGGGGCCGCGCCTGGAGCCTCCTCGGCCTGGCCGCGTTCGTCGTCTCCGTCGTCGCCATGCGCGGCTGGCGCGCGCGGCTGGCCTTTCTGGTCTACGTGGCCGCGTGCATCGTCATGTACCTCGAGATGTTCGCCTGGCAGCAGGAGCTGATCACGCACCTCATGTTCATCGGCCGGCTCTACTTCATCCCGGTGACGCTGGTGCTCTTCGTCTTCGCGCTCGACCGGCGCTGGTGGGCGCTCGCGGTGCTGGCCATCCCGCTCCTCATCGGCGCGTTCTTCACCGCACGGCACTACGAGCGCTTCCAGCGCAGCTACCGCAACATCTATCGCCACACCACCAAGCCCATCCGCATTCACTATCCGCCGAAGCCGCTGCACGACCCGCGGCGCGGCATCGAGATTGGCGATCTGCCCGATGCGCCGTGGGCGCTCGATCCGATGACGGGACGGCTGGTCCGGCGTTAACGCAAGCGGATGACCGCGATCGCTCCAACGGCGAGCATCAGCGCGATCAGCGCAACCGGGGAGAGCGCCGGGATGTCGGCAGCCTGCGCCATGCTGAAAAGGTCGCCCACGCCGTACAGCGCCGCGATGAGATATGTCTGTCCCGCCGATTGATATGGCGCGAACGACTGCGGTGCGATGAGCGCCGTCGGCGGATATGCGTTGCTGAAATACGCCGTGAGATCGGCAGGGGTCGAAGAATCGCGTGGGTAGATGAAGACGGCGGCGCGCGCGCCCGGCCGGGAGCCGGAGAGAACGACGTAGCCGGCGCCGTAATGCAGATCCGCCGGGAAGAGAGAGACCGGCGCGTAGCGCGTTTCCGCGAACCCGCCGCCGGAAGCCTCCAGCTTGGAGAGGATGGTCATCAGCGCCAATGAACTTTGCGCCGCGAAGACGTTGACGCCGTCGGTGGCGGTGAGAACGTAGGAGAAGCCGAGCTGCGGCGTGAACGTCTGCGCAGGAGCGTTGCCGGCCACGAGATCCGCGGCCGTGGCGTAGATACGCAACGCGCCGCTGGATGTCACCACCGCCACCGCGCCGGAGGCGAGCTTGGCGTAGGACTGGATGCCGAAGCTGAAGGTTTGCACCAACGCCGGCGTGCTGGGAGTGGTCACATCGTAGACGGCCGTCGCCGAGCTCGATGGATCGGAGACGACAGCAAAGACGCCGGCGCCGGTGCGAACGGCTAACACGCGAAGTGGAAGGACGGCCGCAGGAATGACCTGCTTCACCAGCGCCCCGCTGGAATCGACGATGCCGAGGCCGTAGACGGAGTAGGCGAGATAGAACAACCCGCGGTCGTCGTAATCGAAGTCGAACAGGCGATCCTGGCCATCGCTGAGGGGCGCGACCCAGCCCGGCTGATGCTCCGCGTCGACGCTGAAGACGTCCGGCGGCAGAAACTTCTCGCCGTGCCCGCCGGTGCTCAGCGGCTCGTGCGCCGCGCGGTCGGCGAAAGCGGGAAGGTTGTACACGCCGAACACCGTGCCGCTGATGGCCATCAGGATCAGTCCGCGTTCCGGCGCGACTTTCACCAGCCGCGCGCGCAGCGTGCGCGTCGGCGCGCCCTGGAACTCGCGCGTCTGTGCGGAGTCGAGGTAACGGCCGACGTACCCGGTCAGCGGCGGCGGAATCGCTCCGCTCGGCGGCGGCGTACTTTGCGCGTGGAGGTGAGCGGAAAACAGCGCGGCGAGCGCGAGGGCGGGGGTCCGGCGGGCCATGGGAGCGCGCATGCTAGCATTCAATTCGTGGCCAATCCGGAGCAGCAGGAGCAAGTGCGCAGCCAATTCACGCGCGAGAGCATCCTGCAGGACTACCGCATCGCCTTCCGCAGCCGGCAGGCCAGCCTCATCGGCCGCAAAGAAGTCCTGACCGGCAAGGCGAAGTTCGGCATCTTCGGCGACGGCAAGGAAGTGGCGCAGCTCGCCATGGCTCGCGCCTTCCGCCGCGGCGACTGGCGCTCGGGCTATTACCGTGACCAAACCTTCATCCTGGCCGCGGGGATGGGGACCCTCGACGACTTTTTCGGCCAGCTCTACGCCGACGTCGACGTGGCGCGCGATCCGTGGTCCGGCGGCCGCTCCATGAACGCGCACTTCTCCTCGCGCCTCCTCGAACCCGACGGTTCCTGGCGCTCGCAGTCCGACCGCTACAACACCTCGGCCGACGTCTCGCCGACCGGCTCGCAGATGCCGCGGCTGGTCGGACTCGGCTACGCCTCGAAGCTCTACCGCCTGCTCCCCGAGCTGAAGCCGTTGTCCGAGTTCTCACACCACGGCGACGAGATCGCCTGGGGCACCATCGGCAACGCGAGTTGCGCGGAGGGGATGTTCTGGGAGTCGATCAACGCCGGCGGCGTGCTGCAGATCCCGATGATCGTCTCCGTCTGGGACGACAACTACGGCATCTCCGTCGCGAACGATTTCCAGATCACCAAAGGCAACATCTCGGAAGTGCTGAAGGGATTTCAGCGCGATCCGAAATCGAAGCAGGGCTTCGACATCTACACCGTCAAGGGCTGGGACTACCCGGCGCTGTGCGAGACCTACATCGCCGCGGCGAGCATCGTGCGCATGGAGCACGTGCCGGCGGTCCTGCACGTCACGGAGATGACGCAGCCGCAGGGGCACTCCACCTCCGGCTCGCACGAGCGCTACAAGTCGAAGGAGCGCCTGGCCTGGGAATCGGAGCACGACTGCATCCGCAAGATGCGGGAGTGGATGATCGGTCAGAGCATCGCCTCGGCCGCGGAGCTGGATGACCTCGAGCGCGAGGACTTGCAGCTCGTGCGCGAGGCGCAGCGCCGCGCGTGGGAGGCCTATCGCGCGCCGATCGACGCCGACGTGCAGGCCGCGCTGCGTTTCCTCGAGCGCCTAGGCGCGCGCGAAGAGCACGAAGAGCTGCGCCGCATCCAGGCGCCGTACCGCCGCGACGCCATTCGCATCCTTTCCGCGGCGCTGATCGAACATCACGACGACGAAGCCGCGCAGTGGCGCCGCGAGAAACTGCGCGAAGGCGACGAGGCGTACGGCGACAACCTGCTCGGCGACGCTGCGCTGAACGTTCCTGAAGTGCGCGCGGAGTACGCCGCGGACGCGCCGGAGAAAAACGGATTCGAGATCATCAACGCCTGCTTCGACGCGGCCCTGGCGCGCTACCCGAACCTCATCGCCATGGGGGAAGACGTCGGCAAGCTCGGCGACGTCAATCAGGGCTGCGCCGGCTTGCAGGAAAAGTACGGCGAGTATCGCGTCTCCGACACCGGCATCCGCGAGTGCACCATCATCGGCCAGGCCATCGGCATGGCGCTGCGCGGGCTGCGGCCGATCGCGGAGATTCAGTACCTCGACTACCTGCTGTACGCGTTGCAGATTTTGTCCGACGACTTAGCCACGACGCGCTGGCGCTCGCGCGGCGGGCAGAAGTGCCCGGTCATCGTGCGCACGCGCGGGCATCGCCTGGAAGGCATCTGGCACTCCGGGTCGCCGATGGCCGGCATCCTCAACCTCGTGCGCGGCATGCACCTCTGCGTGCCGCGCAACATGACGCAGGCCGCCGGCTTCTACAACACGCTGCTGCGCTCCGACGACCCGGCCATCGTGGTCGAGGTGCTCAACGGCTATCGCGTGAAGGAGAAGCTGCCGTCGAACGTGGGCGACTTCACCGTGCCGCTCGGCGTCCCGGACATCGTGCGCGAGGGAAACGACGTGACGCTGGTCTCGTACGGCGCCACGCTGCGCATCGTCATGGAAGCGGCCGAGCAGCTCGCGCAGGTCGGCGTCGACGCGGAAGTGATCGACGTGCAGACGCTGCTGCCGTTCGACCGGCGCGGCGCGATCGTCGAGTCGCTGAAGAAGACCAGCCGCGTGGCCTTCATCGACGAGGACGTCCCCGGCGGCGCGACGGCGTTCATGCTGCGCAACGTCCTCGAGCGCGACGGCGGCTACGACTGGCTCGACTCCGAGCCGCGCACCATCACCGCCAAGGAGCACCGCCCCGCCTACGGCTCGGACGGCGACTACTGGTCGAAGCCGAACCGCGAGACGATCTTCGAAGGCGTCTACGCGCTGATGCACGAGGCGATGCCGGGCAGGTATCCGCGGTTTTTGTGAGACGCGTCGGTTCCCTCCTCGCCGCGTTGGCCGTTGGCTGTTGGCCGTTGGCCGTCCAAGCCGCTCCCCTCGGCCAACGGTCAACAGCCAACAGCGAACGCTGGGTCGAGAAGACGCTGAAGTCCCTCTCGCTCGACGAAAAAATCGGCCAGCTCCTCATGTTCGGCAACACGCTCGGCGCGTTTCGCAACGTCGATTCCGACGAGTTCGCCAAGACCCGCAGCGCGATCGTCGACTACCACGCCGGCGGCTATCACGTCTTCGGCGGCGATCCGGCGGCGGTGGCTCTGATCGTCAACGAGGCGCAGAAACTGGCCAAGGTGCCGCTGCTCGTCGCCGACAACTTCGAGGGCGGTGTGGGGTACGTGCTCTTCGGCGCCACCCGCCTCCCCCTCGGCATGGCCATGGGGGCCACCGGCGACGAGCGCTTCGCCTACGAAGCGGCGAAGCTCACGGCCGAGGAGGGACGCGCGGTCGGCGTCAACGTCAACTTCTATCCCGTGGCTGACGTGCAGAACAATCCGCAGAACCCCATCATCAACATCCGCTCGTTCGGCGAGGACCCGGCCGGCGTCTCGCGCTTCGTGCGCGCCTACATCCGCGGCGCGCAGGAGAACGGGGAGCTGGCCACGGCGAAGCACTTCCCCGGCCACGGCGACGTGGCCACCGACTCGCACCTGGCGATGCCCGTGCTCGACGTGCCGCGGCAACGGCTTGAGACGATCGAGCTGCCGCCGTTCCGCGCCGCGGTCGACGAGCACGTCGGCGCGTTCATGTCCGCGCACATCTGGCTGCCGCAGATCGAGCCGGAGCGCGACCTGCCGGCCACGCTGTCGAAACATGTCATGACCGATCTCCTGCGCGGCGACCTGCACTACCAAGGGCTGGTCTTCACCGACGCCATGGATATGGGCGGCGTGACCAACGGCTACCCGAACGGCGAGGCGAGCGTGCGTGCCATCGAGGCCGGCGCGGACATGCTGGTCCTGCCGCCCGACGTTCCGACTGCGTTCAACGCGCTGAAGGCGGCCGTCGCGAACGGGCGCATCACCGAGGCGCGGATCGATGAGTCGGTGCGGCGCATCTTGCGGGCGAAGGCGTCGCTGAACCTGCAGGACCGGCGCAATCGCTTCGTCGACGTCAACGCCATCATGACCACCGTCGGCAGCAAGGCGCACCGCGACTTCGCGCAGCAGATCTCCGACGCCGCGATCACGCTGGTGCGCGACGACGCGCACGTGCTGCCGCTGCGCGCGTCGCCCGAGCTGCGCCTGGTGCAGATCAACCTGCTCGACAGCCGCACCGGTTGGCGCGAGGGCGTGCCGGGGAAGGTCATGACCGCCGAGGTGCCGAAGCGGTTCCCCCGCGCGGTCACGGTGCAGGTCGATGATCAATCGACGACGGCCGAGCTCGACCTGGTGCGCAAGCTGGCGCAACTCGCCGACGCCGTCATCGTCAACGGCTACATCCGCGTCGCGGCGTACAAGGGCTCGATCGATCTGACCGCCGCGCAGACCTGGCTGCTGCGCGACCTCATCGCCATGAAGAAGCCGATGATCTACAACTCCTTTGGGAGCCCATACGTGTTGACGCACGTGGCTGCGCTCCCCAGTTACATCGTGGCCTACGATACGAGCGCCACGGCGGAGCTGGCCGCGGTGCGGGCCATGACGGGTGAGATCGAGTATCGCGGCAAGCTGCCGATCAGCCTTCCCGGGCTGTACCCGATCGGACACTCCCTCGCCGCCGGGCGTTGAACGATGGACACCCCGCTGGTTCGCGACCTGGTCGTGCTCGCCGCCGCGCTCGTCGCAGGCGCCGGCGTGTTCATCGTGCGGAGCCTCGTCCCGCCCGAGCGCCTGCGCGAGAACAACGAGTTCACCGGCTTCACCTACGCCTTCGTCGGCTTGGTCTACGGCGTCTATCTCGCCTTCACCGTGGTCATTTGGCAGCATTTTGACGAGGCGCAGACGATCGTTTCGCGCGAGGCCGTCATCCTCGCCCAGCTCTGGCGCGACGTCGAGCCGCTGCCGATCCGCGACCCGATGCGCCAAGAGATCTACGACTACACCAAGTCGGTGATCGAGGACGAGTTCCCCAACATGGCGGCAGGCCGAGGAGCGCATCCGCGGACGTCCGCGGCCGTCGCCGCAATGTGGCAGACGCTGCAGACCGCGCGGCTCACGCCGGGCGATCCGACGCAGGCGGCCTTCTTCGCCGAGGCGGTGCGGCAGATGAACGGCGTGACCGAGTCGCGGCGCGGACGGCTGCTCAGCGGCGAGGCCACGCTGCCGCCACCGATGTGGTTCCTGCTGATCGCCGGCGGGACCGGCATGGTGGCCTTCGCCTACCTGATCGGCACGCCGCCGATGGGTGCAGGTGGTGGTGACCATGTTCCTCGCCGCCATCCTGGCCTACGCCATCGCCATCATCGCCGCCACGGTCAATCCGTTCGCCGGCGACATCCGCGTCCCGCCCGATTCGTACCAGGGCATCCTGAAGGTCTTCGAGGAGCGGCTCAGGAAGTGACGCGTCGCTCGCCGGCGTAGATGTTGAAGCGCCCGTCGCGCACGAAGCCGAGCAGCGTCAGCTTGAACTCGCGCGCCAGCTCGACGGCGAGCGTGGACGGAGCGCCGACCGCGGCCAGGATGGGGATGCGGGCCACGACGCACTTCTGCACGATCTCGAAGCTGGTTCGCCCGCTGACGACGAGGACGTCCGCGTGCGCGCCGTCGAGCAGCAGCGCGCCGATCACTTTGTCCACCGCGTTGTGGCGGCCGACGTCCTCGAAGACGCGCACCACCGCGCCGTCGCGCGCGAATGCCGCGGCGCCGTGGATCGCGCCGGTGCTCTCGAAGGCGCGCTGCCGCGCGCGGAGCGCATCGGGGAGCGAGCCGATCGTGCGCGCATCGACGCGCACCTCATCGTCGAGCGGCGCGGCGTGCACGCGCAGCGCGTCGATCGAGGTCTTCCCGCACACCCCGCACGACGAGGTCGAGTAGAAGTGCCGCTGCAGCCGCTGCAGGTCGACGGCGTGCCGCACCGCCACGCGCACCACGTTCGGCGAGCCCCAGTGGCGGATGGACTCGATGTCGTCGCGCCCGCGCACGATCGCTTCGGTGAAGAGGAACCCGGCGGCGAGCGCGAAGTCGTCGCCCGGCGTGCGCATGGTGACCGAGACAGCCTTGTCGCCGACGCGGATCTCCAGCGGCTCTTCCACGACCAGCGTGTCGTCGTCGGGGCCCCCGGGGACGCGGATGACGTCGACACGGTCGGTAGCACTCACGGGAACTCCCCGATCATGCGCTCGAGGATGACGGCACGCTCGGGATCGTCGAGCGCATCGGCAATCTGGCGGACGAGGTCGAGGACGCGCTCAGTGTCGATCTGGTGGCCGTAGAGCGTGAGGAGGCGCTCGATGTCATCGCGGTCGCGCTCGCGCCAAGCGGTGAATTTGAAAATGATCAGGTCCTCCGGAAGCGCCATGCAAATCGGAACGCCGTGGAAGTTGACCTTCTTGGCGCGATCGATCGCCTCGCGCTCAAAAGGTAGGAACGAAAACGCGAGATCGATGTCAACTTGGGTCGGCTCGTGACGCATCAGGAAGACCTGCTGGCGTCGCGCATTCTCAGCCGAAGGATCGGGCCTCGGTACGATTTGCGCTTTGGTCATGACCGGCAGAAGCTCTTCCCAGCGAATGGCCGGTCCCCAGAGAGTGGCATCGATATGTCGTGTTTGTCGCGGCACACCGTGTGCGATCACAGCGATGCCGCCGACGAATGTCCAGGGCGCGCCGGCCTTGTCTAGAGCTCGGCGCAGCGTCGCCAGCGCCTTGAGCAGTCTCTTGTCCGCGGTCACGCCGTCCAGCGCTCTCGTAGCTGCGCCCAGTGTCGACGCGCCTCTTCTTCTTTCTTGCGCGTCACCGGGTCTTTGACGAACGGATCGCCGTGCATCGCCTCGAAGATGCACAGGCTTTCGAGGCACCAGGAGATCGCCTGCTCAGGAGAGGGTCCTTCTCGCCTCGTCATTTCGCGCTCGGCCTGATTCGCGATCTTCCACCGCTCCACGTACGCCTTCCAGTCGTTTTCGCTCACACCATTCATTGTATTTGCATACACTTCCGGCATGCTCGCCGAGCTGCTCCTCAAGTGGCCGCTGATCCGACAGTTGCGTGGCGATGAGGACGCTGCGCTCAGCGAACGGACGCGAGGGTTGCGGCCGAAGAACGACGGCGCGCAGGTGGCGCGGTCGATTTGCCCGTACTGCGGGGTGGGGTGCGGCCAACTCGCTTACCACCGCGGCGGGAGGCTGCTGTCGATCGAAGGGGATCCGCAGTCGCCGATCTCGCGCGGACACCTCTGCCCGAAAGGGGCGGCGTCGTACGAGCTGGTCACGCATCCCGGGCGCGCGACCAAGGTCAAGTACCGCGCGCCGCGCGCGCGAGAGTGGCGCGAGATCAGCCTCGATGAAGCGACGGCCATGGTCGCTGAGCGCGTGTGGGCCACGCGCGAGCGCACCTTCGACGAGCGCTACGGCCACACCACCGGCATGGCGCACTTGGGCGGCGCCACGCTCGACGATGAAGAAAACTACCTGATCAAGAAACTCTTCACCGGAGGTCTGGGCATGGTTTGCTTGAGCAACCAGGCCCGGATATGACACAGCTCCACGGTCCCCGGTCTGGGGACCTCGTTCGGGCGCGGCGGCGCCACCACCGCGCAACAGGACCTGGCCAACGCCGACGCCATCCTCATCATGGGCTCGTCGATGGCCGAGAACCACCCGGTCGGCTTCCAGTGGGTGATCGAGGCGCGTGAGAAGTACGGCGCGAAGGTCATCCATGTCGACCCCCGCTTCACCCGCACTTCGGCCATGGCCGACTACTGGCTGCCGCTGCGCGCCGGCAGCGACATCGTCTTCCTCGGCGCATTAATCAATTACGTTATTATTAACGAAAAATACTTCCGAGAATATGTCGCGCATTACACCAATGCCGCGACCATTCTGCGCGAGGACTTCCGCGACACCGAAGACCTCGGCGGATTGTTCTCCGGATGGGACCCCGAGAAGAAGAAGTACGACCCCGAGACCTGGCTTTATGCCGGCGCCAAGAAGAAAGAGCCGGCGCCGGGACATCAGGAGAAAGGCGGCCACGCCAAGGACCGCGGCGGCGAGGCGCAGGACCTTCACGAGCCGCAGAACGACCGCACGCTGACCCATCCGCGCTGCATCTTCCAGGTCATCAAGCGCCACTTCGCGCGCTACACCCCCGAGATGGTCGAGCGCGCCTGCGGCATTCCCAAGGAACGCTTCCTCGAAGTGGCCGAGGTGTTCGCCGGCGCGTCGGGCAAAGACAAGACCGCGGCGATCTGCTACGCCGTGGGCTGGACGCAGCACTCCTCGGGCGTGCAGATCATCCGCGCCGCATCCATCCTGCAACTGCTCCTCGGCAACATCGGGCGGCCGGGGGGCGGCATCATGGCGCTGCGCGGCCACGCGTCGATTCAGGGGTCGACCGACATCCCCACGCTCTTCGACATCCTTCCCGGCTATCTCCCCATGCCGAGTACGGTCGAGGATTCGCTGGAGCACTACATCGAGAAGCACAAGTCGCCGAAGGGGTGGTGGTACAACCTCGACAAGTACATCGTCTCGCTGCTCAAGGCGTACTACGGCGACGCGGCGACAAAAGCGAACGAGTTCGGATTCCGGTGGCTGCCGAAGCTCACCGGCGATCACTCGCACTTCGGCTACTGGATGGACATGGCCGACGGCAAGCTCGAAGGGCTGTTCGTCATGGGGCAAAACCCGGCGGTCGGCGCGCCGAACGCGCGGCTGGAGCGCCGCGCGCTGGCCAACCTGAAATGGCTCGTGGTGCGCGACATGGTGGAGATCGAGACGGCGACGTTCTGGCTCGACTCGCCGGAGATCGAGAACGGCGAGATGAAGACCGACGAGATCGACACCGAGGTCTTCTTCTTTCCCGCCGCCTCGCACGTGGAGAAGGAGGGGACGTTCACCAACACGCAGCGCCTGCTGCAGTGGCGCGAGAAGGCGATCGAGCCGCCCGGCGACGCGCGCAGCGAGGTGCACTTCCTGGTCGACCTCGGCCGGCGTCTCAAGGCAAAAGCGACGGACGCGCCGCGCGACGCCGCCCTCCGCGCGCTCACGTGGGACTACAAGGACGAGGACGCGGAGGAAGTGCTGCGCGAGATCCACGGGTGGCGTGTCATCCCGAGCCGCGAAGACGGCGAGGGATCTCCTGCGACCGGGAGATCCCTCGCTGCGCTCGGGTTGACACGCGCGCCGATCAAGAACTTCAGCGAGCTAAAAGCCGACGGCTCGACCACCTGCGGCTGCTGGATCTACTCCGGCGTCTTCGACGGCGAGAACAAAGCGCACAAGCGCGAGCCGCGCGGGCGGTACGGCCACGGCTGGGGCTACGCCTGGCCGCTCGACCGCCGCATCCTCTACAACCGCTGCTCGGCGGCGCCGGACGGCAAGCCATGGAGCGAGCGCAAGAAGCTGGTGTGGTGGGACGAGGAGGCGAAGGAGTGGACCGGCGACGACGTGCCGGATTTCACCAAGGGGAAGAGCCCGCGCGCGCGCGGCAGCAAAGAGAAAGGGGGCGACGAGGCGCTTCCCGGCGACGCCCCGTTCATCATGCATCCCGACGGCGTTGGTTGGTTGTACGTGCCGTCGGGCTTGAAGGACGGCCCGCTGCCCGCGCATTACGAACCGCTGGAGACGAACCTCGCGAACGATCTCTATCCGTCGCAGTCGCGCAACCCGGCGGTGAATCCGATGACGCGCGCGGACAACGCGTACGCGAATTCGCCCGACGATCGCTTCCCGTACGTGCTCACCACATATCGCTTGACCGAGCACCACACGGCGGGGGGGATGTCGCGCACGCTCACGCATCTGGCCGAGCTGCAGCCGGAGCTCTTCGCGGAGATCTCGCCGGAGCTGGCGGCGGAAGTGGGCGTGGCCAACGGCGACAGCATCATCGTCTCCACCGCGCGCGGCGAGATCGAGGCGCGCGCGCTGGTCACGCCGCGCATGCCGTCGCTCGACGTGCAGGGGCGCCGCGTGCACCAGGTCGGACTGCCGTACCACTGGGGCGGGCGGGGGCTGGTCACCGGCGACGTGGTGAACGACCTGGTGGCCATCTCCGAGGAGCCGAACGTGAAGATCATGGAGGCGAAGGCGATGAGCTGCGCGGTGCGGCGGTCGGCGCCGCCGACCAGCGGGTGGATCGAAGAATGACCGTCACCGGCTTTTTCACCGACTCCACCCTTTGCATCGGATGCAAAGCCTGCGAGGTGGCCTGCAAGGAGTGGAACGAGGTCCCGCACGACGGCTTCCGCTGGTCCGGCAAGTCGTACGACAACACGCTCGGCCTCGGCCACTCCACCTGGCGCCACGTGAAGTTCGTCGAGCGCGAGCCGGAGATCGGGCGCGGCGGCAACGCCGCGGAGACGATGGCCTGGGAGTTCTCCTCCGACGTCTGCAAGCACTGCCAGAACGCCGGATGTCTCGAGGCCTGCCCCACCGGCTCGATCGTGCGCACGGAGTTCGGCAGCGTCTACGTGCAGCCCGACATCTGCAACGGCTGCGGATACTGCGTGGTCAGTTGCCCTTTCGGCGTGATCGACCGCCGCGAGGACGACGGTCGCGCCTTCAAGTGCACCTTCTGCTACGACCGGCAGAAGGCGGGGCTGGAGCCGGCGTGCGCGAAGGCGTGTCCGACCGGCTCGATCCTCTTCGGCGATCTCGGCGAGTTGGAGCGCGTGGCCGACCAGCGCATCGCCCAGTTGCACGCGATGGGCATGCGCGACGCGACGATCTGGAACCCGAAGGAGACGAGCGTCGGCGGCACGCACGCGTTCTTCCTGGTGCGCGGCGAGCCGCGCGCGTACAACCTGCCGAAGAATCCGGTGATGCCGACCGAGCACCTGAAGGACGCGTGGCGCGCCGCGGCGATCGGCGCGGCGGCGATGGCTGTGGCGGCGTTCGCCGCGTTCGCGTTGGGCGGCAAGAAGTGAGCGACGACACCTACTACGACGTTCCCCTCCTCAAGCCGCCGGTGTGGACGTGGGAAGTGCCGGCGTACTTTTTCGTCGGCGGCGCGGCGGGGGCGTCGGCGGTCATCGCGCTGGCGGCGCAGCTCACCGGCGCCGACCCCAAGCTCGTGCGCGAGGCGCGCTGGATCGCGGCGGGTGGCGCGATGCTCTCCGGCCCGCTGCTCGTCGCGGACCTCGGGCGCCCGGAGCGCTTTCTCAACATGCTGCGCGTCTTCAAGCCGCAGTCGCCGATGTCGGTCGGCGCGTGGACGCTGGCCGTGTTCGGCGGCGCGTCGACCGGCGCCGCGATCTTCAGCGGGCCGCTGGGCGATCTCGCCGCGCTCGTCTCCGCGGCGGCGGGCTTGGTGATGTCGACCTACACCGGCGTGTTGATCGGCGCGACGGCGATCCCGGTTTGGGCGAAGCACAAGAAGACGCTGCCCATCGTCTTCGGCGCGTCGGGTCTCGCCGCGGCGGTGGCGCTGCTCGAGCTGCGCGGGCACGATGAGCCGGCGCTCAACGCGCTCGGCTTCGCCGCGGCGGCGGCTGAGGCGGCGATCGCGCAGAAGAGCAAGCGGCTCGGCGCGGCGGAGATTTTCTCCGGCGTCCTTCCCGCCGTGCTGCGCGTGGCCAGCATCAAGTCGAAGCGCGCGCGCCGCGTCGCCGCCGGTTCAGCGTTGCTGGGGTCGCTGCTGACGCGCCTCTCCTGGATCGAAGCGGGAAAAGCCAGCGCCAAAGAGCCGCGCGCCGCGTTGCAGTAGCCGTAAATCGGCGTATCATTCCTTCAATCCGTAACAGCAACGGGTCCGAACCAACCCTCAGGAGGGTCTATGTCCACGCTTCCGCTCGAAGTGCACGAAGTGCTCGAGGACGAGTACGTCTCGATGTACGGGCCGCTGGCGCTGCCGGCGAATGAATACACCGCCGAGCAGATCCTCGACCCCAAGTGGGGAGAGCGTATCGCCTGTCTCTGCGGCCTCGATCTGACCAACGGCCTGCTGGCGGCGCTCAACGCGCTGGTGGCGGCCGACTCGGCGGACCAACTTCGCGCGCTGGAGAAGTCGCCGCAGTTCTCGGAGGCGGGACGCGCGATGCTCGAGGATTACGTTCGCGCCAACAACCGGCGCATCGTCGATGACGCTTTCCGCGGCGCGGTGCGCTCGCTGGCCGACATCCGCCTGGACAACGTCTACGGCGCCGTGCACGGACGCGTGCGCGAAGGCAGGCCGCGCGCGGCGCTCTGCATCTCCGGCGGCGGCATTCGCAGCGCCACGTTCGCGCTGGGCATCCTGCAGGGACTGGCCAGCGCGAAGGTGCTGGACAAGTTCGACTATCTCTCCACCGTCTCCGGCGGCGGCTACATCGGAAGCTGGCTGTCGTCGTGGATCCGCCGCCATCCGCGCGGCGTGAGCGGCGTGCAGGAGGACCTGCAGCGCGCCGACACCGCCTTCGTCGACCCGAAAGACGCAGACGTGCCGAACCGCGAAGTGCCGGAGCGAAAGATCAATCCCGAGCCGTTGCCGTTGCGGCATCTGCGCGCGTACAGCAACTATCTCAGCCCGCGCCTCGGCCTGTTTTCGGGCGACAGTTGGACGCTGGCCTCGCTCTACATCCGCAATCTGCTGCTGAACCTCCTGGTGCTCGTGCCGCTGCTGGCCTGCGCGCTGGCCTTCCCGCGCATGTTCAGTTGGGTACTCCATCATGATCGAGCATTGCCACCCGTCGGATGGGCGTGGCTTTCGGTGGGCTTGACCACGCTCGGGTTCGCGTACTTGGGATGGAAACGTCCGGTGGAGCAGGACCAAAAAGCGAAGGAGAGAAAGCACACCGTCACGACCGACGGCACATTCCTCGCGTTCTGCGTCCTGCCGCTCGTCCTGGCGTCGGCGGCGCTCGCCGTCTTCTGGGCGCGGGTGCAGGAGCCCAATTGGGCCGTGCTGAAGACGGCGGAGGGGCTCACGGTCATGGGCGCCGCGTTCCTCGGCATGACCTTCATCCCCTACGCGCTCTACTACAGCCGCTACCTCTTCACCTTGCCCTCGGAGCGGCACGCGTCATTCGCGTCGAGCAAAGAGTTCCGCAGGGCGCATCTGAAGAAGCAGCTCACCGAATTCGCGGCGGTGATCATCGCCGTCGCGGTTACGGCCGGATTGCTATGGCTCCTGGCGGAGAAGGTGTTCGACGATCCGGTACGCATCGTGCCCGCGACCGCCATCCAGCCTCCCATCGAGCGCGCCGGCGCAGACGCCGCGCCGCAGGCGCAGCTCTACGTCTGCTTCATCGTGCCGGCGCTGCTGCTCGTCTTCTTCGTGCAGGCCAGCATCTTCGTCGGCCTCTCCAGTAAGCACAACGAAGACTCCGACCGCGAGTGGTGGGGGCGCGCGGGGGCGTGGCTCATCGCGGTGGCGGTGGGCCTCGCGCTGTTCAGCGCCATCGCCGTCTTCGGCCCCATCGCCTTCTACTACGCGCCGGTGATCCTGGCCTCAGTCGGCGGCGGCGCGGGCCTCGTGGCCGCGCTGCTCGGCTACAGCGACAAGACGCCGGCCAATCAGAAACAGAAGGAAGAGGGAGGAATGGCCTCGAAGGCGAGCGGTCTCGCCTCGGCGATCGCGGTTCCGTTGTTCATTGCCGCGCTGTTGGCGGCCATCTCGCTCGGCTCGACGTGGCTCATTCAGCAGTTCGAGAAGCCTCGCACGCCCGCGCAGCTTGCGGACTTTGCGCGGAAGGCGATGTTCGAGGCGCGCTTCACGGCGATCGAGAAGACGACGCACGGCGGCGAGATCCTCTACTCCGCCACGCCGCGCCTGAGCATGCCGGCGGTCAAGGCGCTCGATCACTTAGCAACCATCCAGCACACCTCCGGAGGGCAGGTGCTCATCTTCTGGGCGGTGGCCGCGGTGGGCGTGATCCTCTCGCTCTTCATCGGTGTGAACAAGTTCTCGATGCAGGCGTTGTATCGGAACCGCATCGTGCGCGCCTACCTCGGCGCGTCGCGCTACAAACGCGACACGGATCGCTTCACCGGCTTCGACGAAAACGACAACCTGCAGATGTGGGAGCTGCGGCCGGAAGTGCTGTGGGTCTCCAGCCTCAAGGACGCCGCCGGATTCGCCGCCGAGCTGAAGAGCGCGAAGGACGGAGTGGCCGCCTACCTCTACGGGAAGCTCGACGTGGCGACGAAGAAGGCGCTCGACGACGGCGTCAACCCGACGTCGATCGACGCGCTGGTGCTGAACCTGAACTCGATCCTCGACGACTGCGATTTCGCGGCCGAGGGATATCCGCCGCCGGCGTGGTGCGCGCCGCAGGGGGGAAAGGCGAACTACTCTGCCGCGCTGCGCAATCGCGCCACCATCGACGCGGCGTTCGCGAAGTCGGTCACGCCGATGGCGCCGCCGGCCGACGCTGCCGGCGCGCCGGGCCCCGACTTCCGCCGCGCGCCGCTGCACGTCATCAACACCACGCTCAACCTGACCAGCGGCGAGAACCTGGCCTGGCAGCAGCGCATGGGCGCCTCGCTCACCGTGTCGCCGCTGCATACCGGCAGCCTCTTCCTCGGCTACCGCAACTCGCGCCAGTACGGCGGCTCGGACGGCATCTCGCTCGGCACGGCGGTGGCCATCTCCGGCGCGGCGGCCAGCCCGAACATGGGCTACAACTCGTCGCCCACCATGGCCTTCCTGCTCACCTTCTTCAACATCCGCCTCGGCTCGTGGCTCGGCAACCCGGGGCTGCGCGGGCAGAGCTCGTACACCAAAAAGCATCCGACCAGCGGACTGCTGCCGATGTTCGAAGAGCTGACCGGTAACTCCACCGACAAGTCGAAGTGGGTCTACCTCTCGGACGGCGGCCATTTCGAAAATCTGGCGCTGTACGAGATGGTCCTGCGCCGCTGCCACACCATCGTGGTCAGCGACGGCGGGTGCGATCCGAAGGTCACCTTCGACGATCTCGGCAACGCCATCCGCAAGATCCGCACGGACATGGGCGTGCCCATCGACATCATCGGCGCCATCGACATGTTCCCGCGCGCGTCGGACGGCAAGCCGGTGCAGGGGCAGTACGTCGCCTTCGGCAAGATCCGCTACAAGGCGGCGGACAAGAACGGGGAAGACGGCCTATTGGTCTACATCAAGCCCGGCGTGTACGAGAGCGAATACTTCCCGCGCGATGTGTACAACTACGCGCAGCAGTCGCTGGAGTTCCCGCACGAGCCGACCAGCGATCAGTTCTTCAGCGAGTCGCAGTTCGAGAGCTATCGCGCGCTCGGACGGCACGCCATCAACGAGATTCGCGGCCTGTACAAAGCGGCCGAGGCGCAGGCCGATCCTTCCGACGTGGCGCAATTCGCCAAGGCGCTGCAGGAGCTCGCCGAGCCGATCTCGCGGCTCAAACCGGAGCAGGTCGTGGCCAATGCGCTGGAGGACATCAAGGTCGAGATCAGGAAAAGCGCGGGCGATGCAGCCGAAAGCGCGAAACGCGACGAGATGGTGGCCAATCGTCTCAGTCGACTGGCCATCGCCGTTCGCAGCACGCGGCAGCAGCCCTAGGCGCCCACACACCGCGTGCGCGACACGCGGTCCGCGAGCGAGCGGCGGGAGGGGAGCGCGGCCAGCAGGAAGCCGATGCCGCCGGTGGCGAGGGAGAGGTAGAGCCCGAGCCACCGGAGCGTCGCGCTTTTCAGGGCGATGGCGGGGGGGCGGGCGGCGACCACGCGCACGTCGAAGATCGCGCCGCCGACGGTCTTGCCCCACAGCATCCAGCAGCCGACGTAGTAGTAATACGACACCACCACCACGAATCCGCCGAGCGCGATCAGCGCGAAGGGGGGGCGGGCGGCGGGGAGGAGCGGCGAGAGCGCCAGGGCCAGCGCGGCGAAGAGCGACAGATCGATCAGCAGCGCGGCGAGCCGCTTGAGCCGCGGCGCGTCGGCGTCGAGCGCCGGCTCCGTGGTCAGCGACGCCTCGAACGGCACCGCCTCGAGCTCGATCTCGTCGAAACGCATCACGCCCTCCCGTGCCGCGCGCTAGCCCACGCCGCGCATCGGCAAATACTTCACATAAATCTGATACAACAAATCCTTCGGTTGTCCATTGTACCGCTCGGCGAGGGACTTGCTGCGGCGGGCGAGCTCGTCGTTCGGATTGCTCTTCAGCACCTCGTCGAATTCGCGGATGGCCTCGGGGACGTGCTCGTTCTGCAGCGCCTGCGCGCCGAGGTTGAAGTGCGCGTCGGTGACCATGCGCTTGATGGACTGGTTCTGCGGGTCGGCCTGCGCGAGCTGGTCCAGGGCCACGATGGCGTCCTGGAACTTGCGCTCCTTGAACAGCGCCTTGGCGCCGTCGAGCTTCGCCGCCTGCTGCGCGGCCTGGTCGTACAGCGCCTGCATGTCCGGCGGCAGCGGCTTGATGCGCGCCGCGGCGTCGAAGGCCTTCTTCGCCGCCTCGTAGTCGTGCCCCTGCAGCGCGGTCTGGCCGGCGCTGAGCGCTTCCTGGTACACCTCGGCGGCGGGGCGGCCGGCCACCATCTCCGAGGCCTGCGCCTTCTTCGCCTGCAAGTCCGCGATCATCTGCAGCGCGCGGTCGTGCTGCGGATCATCCGGCTTCACGTCCTGCAGCAGCGCGATGGCGCGGTCGTACTGCCCGCGTTTGGCCAGCGTGTTCGCCTGGGTCATGATCGACTGCGTCGCGGCCGGGTCGTAAGTCGGCTTCGCCTTGAACTTCTGCCAGCCGAACCAGCCGAGGGCGGCCAGGACGACTACGCCCACGATCGTGGCCACCACGCCCATCGACCCGCGCTTCTTCGCCGCTGCGGGAGCGGGGGCCGCCGCCGCAGCTTTCGCTCCCTTCGCGGCGGGGGGGGGAGCGGCAGCGGGCTTTTCGGGCGGGATGAGCGGCGTCTCGTAGGAGCCGCTGATGCCGAGGTCGTCGTCGAAGATGTCGGAGGCCGGCGCGGATGTCGCGGACCGCGCGGCGAACGGCGAATCAAGCGACGACGCCTCCGCCGCCGGCTCGTTGATGCGCTCGAGGTAGTCGAGCGCGGTGGCGTTGTGCGGATCGTGGTGCAGCACCTCGTTGAAGCGCGCGCGCGCCGCCTCGCGGTCCTTGCGGTCGAAGGCCTGCACGCCCGCGGCGAGCGCGCTCTCCACCTTCGACTCCGTGTCGCGCCTCTTCGCCTTCGCCTTCTCGATACGCGACGAGGCGTCGTCGTTGGTCACGTCGATGAGGAAGATGCGCGACCACAGATCGATGGCCTGCTGGTAGTCGCCGGCCTCGTAGGCGCGGTCGCCGTCGCTGAGGTACTGCTCGATTTTTTTCTGATCGTCGGGGCTGGTGACGATGTCGGCTGTCGAGAAATCGAAGCTGCTCGCCGGCTCGGCTGCCCGCTGCGGCGGGGGAGTGGGCGCCGACGGCGCGGGGGTGTCGAACGAGAAGCTGCCGAACGGCGCCGGCGTGCCGGCCGGCGTGTCGAACGAGAAGCCGCCGAACGGCGCGTCCTTCGCGGGCGGCGCGGGGAAAG
>JADMIO011280082.1_pt1 | contig 23057 bp, 17 predicted proteins | sample 8958161 | NCBI WGS metagenome assembly JADMIO01 (sample SAMN16585339, study PRJNA669376) | soil metagenome | isolation source: Crop rotation soil | place: USA: Cullars Rotation, Alabama | collected 2011 | reverse complement strand
CCAACGCCCGCCGCGCCGGCGCCCATGTGGTGGGGGATGACGGACGTCGTGGTCGAGGGCCGGGACGTCTCGGTCACAATCGATCTGCACGCCGGTCTCACTGTCAGCGGTCGCGTCGCCTTCGACGGCGCGTCTCCCCCGCCGAGTCTTGCAGGGACGCACTTCTTTCTCGTGCCACTGGGAAGCGGCGGCAGCCAGCCCGGGCCGTCAGGCGGCGACGTCGACACGAAAGGAATGTTCACATTTTCCGGTGTGACACCAGGACGCTACCGCCTCAGCCGCCTCGGATCGAGTCTGGGCTCCTGGTGTCCGAAGACGGCCGCCGCCGATGGGCGGGACGTGCTCGACTCCCCTCTCGAAATCACCAACAGCAGCGTCAAAGAACTCCTCGTGACGTTCACTGATCAGCCCACCCAGGTCTCTGGAGTTCTCCAAGACGCGTCTGGCCGGCCCGCGTCGGATTACTTCATCATCGCTTTCGCCAGTGACAAGTCTTATTGGACGCCGGGTTCACGTCGGGTCGTCGAAACTCGCCCCGCCAATGACGGCCGCTATTCAATAGTCGGGCTCCCGCCGGGCCCGTATCGAATCGCCGCGCTGACGGACGTTGAAGCCGGCGAATCAAACGACCCGGGCTTTCTGTCGAGCCTGGGTCAGGCCTCGATTGGCGTCACGCTCGTTGAAGGACAAAGGCTGGTTCAGGATCTGCGGCTTGCGGGCAGGTAGGCGACGAGAGCTCAAGAAACTCGTTCTGCCAAATGATGGTGGAGCGTGGCGCTTGCGCTTCACGTGTCGTGACACGCGAGCATGCGCGTTATGAACCGTCGATCGACTGTCGGAGCCAACCATCCCGGGTCTGAAAACCCACAGCCGAGCGACTTTTAGCCACCTCTCAGGAGGCTTCTAGGGCGGGACACTCGTTCAGATTCACACCAGCCTCCTTCCGAGGTTGGTTCGACAATTGCTGGGCGAATGGCGGAGTTCTAAAATATGTTAAAGCGTTTCATTCCGGTTCTTGTTCTGGCCATGCTTGCCCTGGCGGGCCGAGCACAGGCGTCGACGATCACTCTTGGCACGTTCAACTTCGACTCGAACCTGTTCGGAAATACTCTTACTGAGTCGGACGGAGGCACCTTCCGCAACCAGAACTGGCTGAACGTCGTCAATGCCAACCCCGGCAACCCCGGTGCCCTAACCGGCGCGAATTTTGACACGGGTATCGCGAACATCGGAAGCGGTGGAAGCCCAATTTATACAATTGGCTACAACACACCGATTCTCAACGGGGCTGGTAACGACTTGGCAATCGTTGAGGACACGTTCTCGGCTGACACCTATCGCGTGGCCGTTTCCACTGATGGCACCAACTTCAGCGGGTTCCTGTCCTTCGCAGACTCACTCGGCACGAACACTGGCGTAGGGCGAAGCTACTTCTATTCGGGCGGCGGTCCATTCTCCACGACACTGAACGTCATTCCGATGGATCTTTCGGCGTTCGGTATCGCGTCCGGGCAGGGCATCGTCGCTGTCCGCATCACCGGCGCGTCCGAAGCGGACTTGAATCGGGTGGCTGGCTTCGCAACCACGAACGCGCCGGTTCCCGAGCCCGCGACCATGACCCTGGTCGGAACAGGCGTACTCGCCGGTCTCTCCCGCCTGCGCCGTCGCCGGCGCAGCTAGTCTCGGCTCGTCCGGCATTCGACTCGAGAGGGCGCTCCCCTTCAAGGGCGCCCTCTTGCGTTTCAGTTTTCAACGAACCACTCCGCGAGTGCTCGTCCGCGCACCAGCGCGCTGCCTTCGCGCGGACCTCGTCTCGCCGCAGTCCGCTGGGCGGGGAAGGTGAGATTACTCCACCCGAAACAGCAACGTCTGCCGCACGCGTGTAGCGCCTGCTGAAACCTCCACGGTCAGCAGGTATTCTCAGCTGGGAAGACGCATGGCGTTTGCGGGGCCAACCTTCGGCGACGGCCTGGCGCTCACGACAAGGCCGACGGCGACACGGATCCTGCGGTGTCCTTTCTGGCAGGCTCGGCTAGCCTACCAGCGTCAAAACCCGCTAGACTAGTTGCCTGGGCGTGCCAGCGCCGCCTTGTATCCGAAGGGAATGCTCATGGCTTCGCTTGCGCAACGTTCCGTTTTCGTCGCGTCCGCCATCACGCTGCTCGGGCTTTCTATTTCGTGCAAGAACAACACGACAATTCCGACGGCGACGCTCTCGACGGAAACCAAGACCGGCACCGTCGCCGTAGGCGGGACCGACACTCAGAAGTTCACCGTCAATTACACGTACGACTACACGCAGGCATCGGTGCAGCTCACGAAACTGACGTCAGTCGCCACGGGCGCAAACGTCACCACCCCGATCGGCGTCGTCTTCGGCTCCATCAACACTTTCGACGGCACGTGCGTGCGCTCGACCTACTCGGCCAACGCGGTCATCCCTGATTCGGAGCACGTCACCGACGCGGTGTTCATCGGCCCAAACAACTACTGCATCCAGGTGTACGACAACGCGACCCTCACCGAGGCAGTCAACTACACCATCACGGTTCGGCACTACTGAAACGAGCCGGGCCCGTTCCGGTGTTCCGACGACCAGCGCCTGCAGCGAAAGCCAACACCACTGCGGCGCCGTCTTCACAGCTTCGCTGAGGACACGGCGCGGCGTTGTTCTTGCTTTCGTTCCTGACAATGAGACGGCTGGTGGCAGTCGTGTGTGCGACCACAGTGCTGTGCGCGCCGCGGCTGGCCAGCGCCTATTCGGTCCTCACACACGAGGCGATCATCGACGCCGCGTGGGACCAATCCATCGCGCCGGTCCTGCGGCGGCGGTTTCATCCGTCTGCCGAGGCGCTTCGCCGCGCACGCGCGTTCGCGTATGGCGGCAGCATGATCCAGGACATCGGCTACTACCCGCTCTCCGGACTCTTGTTCGGAGAGCTGGCACACTACGTCCGCTCGGGAACGTTCGTGCTGAACCTGGTGCGCGAGTCGCGAACGATCGACGAAGAAGCGTTTGCGCTTGGGGCGCTCTCGCACGACATGGCGGACACGTCGGGACATCCGTTAGCCGTCAACGCGTCCGTCCCGATGATCTATCCCAAGCTGGCCGCACGCTACGGCCCCGTCGTCACCTACGAAGACAATCCCACCGCCCACCTGCGCACGGAGTTTGGATTCGACGTGGTCCAGGTCGCGCATGGCAACTACCTTCCGCAGGCGTACCGCGATTTCATCGGCTTCGAGATCTCGAGACCGCTGCTCGAGCGCGCCTTCGAGGCGACGTACGGCCTGCGCTTGAAGGACGTGTTTCCCAATCTCGATCTGGCGATTGGCACTTTTCGACGCACCGTCAGCGTCGTCGTGCCGTCGATGACCAAGGTCGCCTGGGAGACGCAGCACGATGCGATCGAGAAGCGGTTCCCTCGAACGACGAGGGAGAAGTTCCTGTTCGCGCTGACGCGTGAAGACTATGAGCGGCAGTGGGGCCGCGAGTACCAAAAGCCCGGGCCGCTGCACGTCGTGCTCTCGTGGCTGTTCCGCATCATGCCGAAAGTCGGCCCGCTTCGTGTGATCGCGTTCAAGCCGCCCACCCCCGAAGCCGAGCGGCTGTTTCTCGCCAGCTTCGACCGTACCGTCGGGCGATATCGCGCGGCGCTCGCCGAAGTCGCCGCGAATCGCCTCTCGCTCGAGAACGTGAACTTCGACACCGGCCGTCCGGTCCGGGCCGGCGACTATCGCCTGGTCGATCAGGCGTACGCGCACTGGGTGGACAAGCTCGACCATGAGCACTTCGCGGGCCTCACGCGGCCCATCCGCGCCGACATCCTCGCGTTCTACGCCAACCCCGAGGCCCCGATCGACACTCGCCTGCACCGCCGCGACTGGCGCAAGCTGCAGCAGGAACTGGCGGAGATTCGCGAGAAATGACGCCTGGCGTCATTTCTCAGGTAAACCTTCACCGGCGCGGCGCGGTCATAATCCAGAGAACCTCATGTCCATTCCTCGCGCTGGAGCGCTGTTCACGCTGGGGCTCGGCGTGTGGCTCTGGACGGCCGCACTGACAGGTCAGAGCGCACCGGCACCTCGGCCGCCGCAGGCCGCACCTCAGACGCCGGGCGAACCGCCGCAGGTCTTTCGCGGCGGCACCACGCTCGTGCCCGTCGATGTCCGCGTCCTCGATCGCCTCGGCAAGCCCGTGACCGATCTCGGCCAGCAGGATTTCACGGTGCTGGAAAACGGGCGGCCTCAGGCGATCCGCCACTTTTCCACGCAAGCCTTCGTCGCGCGTCCGCCCGGACCGGCCGACGCGATGAAGGCGCGGACGACGACGATGGAGAACATCGCGGGGCAGGACCGGCGCGTGTTCCTGATCGTACTCGGCCGGGGACGCCTGCAGCCGCCCGCAAAGGGCGTCGACGGCATGATCCACTTCGTGCAGGAACGTCTGCTCCCACAGGATCTGGTCGCCGTAATTGCGTGGAACCGCGCGACGGAGTTCACGACGGACCATGCGAAGGTGGCCGACCTGCTGCAGCGCTTCGAACGCGCGCACGAAGGCATCGAGGCCAAGCTCAAGATGGCCTTCAGCGGTCTGGCCGCGATCTACGGCACGAAGGACATTCCCCAATCGCTTCAACACGACATCGACGACGTGTTCGGCGGCCCGACGAGCGCGCTGGGCGTGCGGTCGACCCAGCCGAGCGAGGGTCCGAACGGCGAGCGGTTGATCGACGACCGCCGCACCGAGCTCGACAACCTAATGGACGCGGCGCGCTCCGACCCGAGCGGCGTCGCCGACACCGCGCTCGAGGACTTCGTCGAAGCCAACGCGCAGACAATGCAGGACATGGGCAAGCTCTACGCTGGCATCGAGTACCTGCGGCACTTCGACGGCGAGAAGCATCTGGTGTTCGTCTCCGAATCGGGCCTGGTGCTGCCGCGCGCCGAAGACGACCGCGATCTCGCGGCGCTCGCGGCCGACGCACGCGTCGCCGTGGATTACATCCACACCGGCGGCGTGTCGATGACCGGCATGCGCGGCGGCGTCTCGCCGTTCGCCGCCGAGCGCGGCGGCTCCCCCGGCCGCGCGGCGCTTCCCACGCCCGGCCCAGGCCGCGGCCAGATGGTCGCGTTTTCGTCGATGGGTTGGCAGATGAACACGGCGCGCGCGCTCGCGGACCTGACCGGCGGCCGTTTCTATGCGGGTCAGTTGAAAGATGCGCTCGCCGACATGGACGACGTCGACCAGGCCACGCGGTTTGGATACATCCTCGGCTACTACCCGTCGAATCCGACGGCGGATGCGAGTTATCGCCAGATCCGTGTCGTGGTGCATCGCCCTGGAGTCACGGTGCTCTATCGCCACGGCTACTACGCCAACCCGTCGGTCGCGCCGCTCGATCGCGAACATCTGTTGACCTACAGCCGCATCGCGGCGGCCGCTAACTACCCGAACGCGGTGCCGGACATCACCATCCGCGCGAAGGCCATCGCCTCGAAGCCGCCCGCCGCCGCGGAGGTCACGATCGACATGACGATCGACCCCAGCCGTCTCGCGTTCGCGAAATCGAACGGACGGAACGTCAAGACGCTGGACATGCTGGTCGCCTGCCTCGACGGCCGCGACAACCTGATGGGAGAAATGTGGAAGAGCGTCGTGCTGACGTTCACCGACGAGCGTCTGGCCGCGGTCGCCCAAAACGGCGTGCCCGTCACCGTCACAGTGCCGGTCAACGGTCCGTCGAAGAACGTGAAGATCATCCTCTACGACTACGCTGCCGATCTCGTCGGCAGCGTCGTCGTCAAGGTGCAGTAGACGCGGGTGATGGCGGCCGCCTCAACGGCGCCGCCATCCCCGAAGCTGCTCAGACCGTGCGGACGTTTTCGCCCCTTGGTCCTTTCGGCCCCTGTCCCTTCTCGAAGGTCACCGCTTGTCCCTCGCGGAGGGAATCGAACGTGCCCTGCGCCACCGCCGACTGATGGAAGAAATACTCGTTGCCATCCTCGGCCGCGATGAACCCAAAACCCTTGTCGCTAATCAGACGCTTGATCGTGCCACGCAATGCATTCGCCATAGACCTGCAGTGTAATGCCATTCTGGTGGTTCCGGGCAACCAGTCACGGGCATTCGTGGGTCTTTTGTCCATGCCAAGGCGGACTTTGGGCCATTCCAAGGCCGCTGTGGGCTCGTTTCTCGAAGGGGGACGCCCAAGCGGGCCAGGGCGCGCTTTTTGCGTGGCGTTTACACGTGCCACCTCGTCGAGCTGCGCCGTCGCCCCGACCTCGCCGCAGGCACTCACATCGGCGACCGATTTCGGCAGATCGGCTGTTCGACGCTCTGGACGGCCGCACGATCGAGGCTGGGACGCGGTCATGGAGCACAGAGGTCTACAGCATCATGGAAGGCCGCGGCGCGCGGTGGGTCCAGCTCGCGCTGCTCGGGACGTCCCGGCACATGTTGGCCTTGCGCCTTGCGCGCACTGATGACGCGGGGTTCGCGCTTGGCGCGCTTTCCACGTGGCTGCGCGCCTCGATGAATCCTCGAGACGTCGCGATGGCTTCTCCGCCGCAGGTCTTTAGCGGCCTCACGCCGCCTGAATCACCTGAATGGGCGATGTAAATATAGAGAAAAACCTTGGCGGTAAGACGAATGTCGGCGTCGCTGAGGACAATGCGAAGGAAACAGTACAGAACCGTAACGAATACGTAACTGCAATCAAGGCATGGGCCTTGCGTAGTCCCCGCATTGGCTGCCCTTGATCATCACGTTCACCTCCACCTTGACGAGCGACGATGAAGATCGTGTGGCGCGGGCGTTGCTGCCCGCAATCACCAATCTCGTCGACCTGTTTCCAGTGGCCTATCGCATCAGGGTGGACACCGTCGCCGGCCACTCCTACCAAGCGACCAGCAAGCCCCCTCAGGTCCCTCCGGCGCGGTCCGCTATTAAGTTGATTCCAAAGGACTCCGGCGGCTGAGCTGGAGCCCGCAGGCGACGGTTTTGTGACAGGCTGTCAATCTTGAAGTCAAATTCCTGCAGATTGAAACCAATACACAGTTAAGACCCCGCTAAACTGCGCACCGTCCTCTTGGAAAAGAAATTGCACAACCCACAGCTGGCCGGCTGTTCGTCCGGGAGGACATTGTGGACACTCAGAGCACCTTCGAGCAGCTTGATGGACGCGACCTCGTCGTCTCCCATCGTCACTGGCGCGTCCAAGTGTTCAGCGTCTCCGACCATGCCGACAATCGCTGGGTACAGCTCGGCATCGACGGGCCGGAGCGGCGGATGTTGACGCTTCGCCTGCCGGCCGAGGCGGGTCCCCAGACGGCGATCTCGGCCATCTCCTCGTGGCTGCACGACCCGATGGCTCGTCGGCTCAGCCAGGTTCTGAACGTCGCGTAGCCTCCAACCCGGGCTGGCCGGCCCGCGTCAGCCGCAATTTCGACGACCCGCCCGACAGAATTGTTAGAAGAAACGTCCCTCCTCGCTCCTCCTCCTACATTTTCAACAACTTAGCGCCCATTCTGGCCTGGCACCCGCCTTGCCCTTGCGATGCCCGCGAGCACGTTCGTTCTGCCCCCGAACAGAGCGTCCGCCAGCGAAGGAGATTCGATGCGCTCGAGGCTTGCCGCGTTCTGTCATTCTATTTTGGGGATCCGTTCTCTGGCGCTGGCCGCGGCCCTGCTTTCCGCCGTTTTCCATTCGCCGGTGTTGCGCGCGCAAGGTCCGCCGCAGATTCCGCCGGGACACGCGGATGATGTGGACGTGGACGTCGACGGCGAGCTCGAGGTGCAGTTCGTCGACTCGGCAACGGGCTCACGCATCCTGCACTTTCTTCACGTCGGCAACCGCCGCTTCGATCTCAAGCTGGATGACGACGGACCCAAGTTCTTGACGGGCACCAAGGTGCACGCGCACGGCAAACTAAAGGGCGACACCCTGGACTTGACGAAGGGCGGCGGCGGAAGCACTCAGGTTCAGTCGCTGCCGACGTCGAACACATTTGGCGAGCAGAAAACGCTCGTGCTGCTCATCAATTTTCAGGACTACACCGCGCAATCGACCGATGTCGGGTCGGCGTATTCGACGACGTTCAGTGGGGCGAGCAACTTCTATCTGGAAAACACCTACGGGCAGACGTGGCTCACCGGCGATGTCTACGGGTGGTTCACGCTGCCGATGAGCAGCGGGAGTTGCGACTACAACACGATGGCCTCGCTGGCCGAGACCGCGGCGACGTCGGCGGGGATCAATGTGGGCGCGTATCCGCGGCGGATTTTCGCGTTCCCGCAAATTGGCGCGTGCGCTTGGTGGGGTCTCGGCAACGTGGGCGGGAATCCGTCGCGCGCGTGGGTGAACGGCAGCTATGCCGTCAAGGTCGTCTCGCACGAGCTCGGTCACAACTTCGGCGCGTATCATTCCCATTCGCAACCGTGCGATCCGTCAGGGTGCTCCAGCGTCGAGTACGGCGACGATCACGATGACATGGGGCAAGTCTCGAACGGACACTTCAACGCGTTTCAGAAGGAGCGCCTGGGGTGGCTCAACTATGGGAGCTCGCCGCCGATTCAGACGGTGAGCAGCGGCGGAAATTACCACGTCGATACATATGAGACCCCGGGGACGACGCCCAAGGCCTTGAAGATTCTGAAGGGCGCCGGAACTTATTACTACGTCGAGAATAGGACACGGACCGGTTGGGACGGCGGTGACGCCGCCGGCGTGCTGATCCACAGCGGGTCGAGCACGGACGGGAACACTAGCTACCAGTTGGACTTCGATCCTCTGACCAGCAACTTCAATGGATTGCTCGGCGCCGGGCAGACGTTCACCGACGCCTCGATTGGGCTCTCGATTACGGTGCTCACGACCGACGCGTCCGGCGCATCTCTTCTCGTCAGCTATCCTGGCGTTCCTTGCGCGAGCAAGGCGCCGACAGTCACGCTCTCCCCTGGCGGGACGGTCATGGACGCGCCCGGGCAGCTCGTTTCCTACAACTTCACGCTGAAGAACAACGATGACCCGAATACCTGCTCGGCTGAGAATTTCGGCTTCTCCGGAACGGTTCCAAACGGCTGGTCAGGCGTTCTGAACGCGGGTTCCGCGACGGTGCCGCCGGGCGGCACGACGACGATTGGGTTCGGCGTCACGCCTCCAGCGACTGCCAGCGGCACGGGCAACGTCGCGGCTCAGGCGTCGCGGCTGAGCGGGACCGGACCTGGTGGGTCCGCCTCCGGCAGCGTCATGGTCGTTTCCGGGCTGAGCGTCAGCCTGTCGATCAAGTCAGCGGGTGGTGGCTATAACCTGACGGCGACGGTCACCGGTGGATCGAAGCCAGTATCGGGCGTCGCGGTCACCTTCACGGTCACCGACCCGACAGGCAAGGCGACGACGCTGACGGCAACCACAAACTCGAGCGGGGTCGCGTCGGCGAAGTACACGGTCAAGGGCAAGGCTGCGCGCGGGACGTATCAGGTTCGGGCCGTGGCCGCTTCTGGCAGTCTCAGTGGGAGTGCCACGGGCAGTTTCGTGGAGTGAGGGCGGCCGGGTTGCCGGCGTACATGGAAAGGGCGGCACGAGTTCGTGCCGCCCTTTCGTTTTTCGGTCAGACCGAAACTACTTCTTGGCCGAGGCGCGCTTGCGGAGCCTGACGGCTGCGCCGACGAGACCAGAGCCCAAGAGAAGCAACGAGGCAGGCTCGGGCACGGTCGGTGGCAACTGGCAGTCCACACAGCCACTGGAACTGGGCCCCACCGCGCCGACCGGGCCGGTGCGGCCATTGCCAAAGAGGTCGGCATCCATGTAAGCCGTGTTGTTGCTTGATGTCTTGGCAAACGAGTTGATCGACAGGCCAGACGCCGTGATGTCAAATGCAACCACGCCTGTCGATTCGGCGCCGCCTCCGCCGTTCCCCGTGCAAGCGAGCTGGCTGGCCGTGAGACAGTCCAGAGCGTACATGAAGTCACCGAATCCGTCGGAGTGGTGCGAGCCGGAGGCTATCGCCCCGTTTGCGGCCCATCCCGCCGTCAGGTTCGAAATCGTGGCGCTGGAGATCCCATTCAGATTGAAGTCAAAAGACTGATCGATGCCCGTGTGGACAAAGTGAAAACCGCTGGCGAGAGTTACGGCAACATGCACCGTATTCGCCACGGTGTCCGTCAGGACCACCGAGCCGAAGATTCCGCCAGGCGCAGGGCCACAGCCGCCGGAGCAATTGTCCTGCGTCAGGTTATACGTGATGGAGCTCGCTTCGGCACGTCCGACGCCGAGGGCGACTGCCATTGCCAACGCAACACAACCAACGATCCACGAGCGTTTCATAGGTTCCTCATTTTCGATACGCCAGCCCGACGACTTCCCGCAATCAAGGCAAACTTGATGCCTACGCTAGTGCGGCCGTTTCCTGGGGAACATCCCCACTGACGGTCGAAAAGTCACCATTGAAGAAGACAAATGCCTGATGTTCGCATTTTGGTCCACCTTCGATGTCAGACCGATAAATCCTTGCGCGAGACACAGTGCAACTTAGATGCCCTTGGTGGACACTCGATACTCCTCGGAGACCCTGCGAATTCCTCCGAGATGTCATTCAAGAGGCAGACATATGACCGACCTTCTGGCGGCGAAGGGATTTCTCGGCGTGTTGTATCCTCTTGAAGTGCCACGGCTTCGGGACGGCCGCCTCCACCTCCTCCTCGGAGTCACTGTCGCCACCCTGCTCGTGTCTGCCCCGCTCCGTGCGCAGACCGCCGACAACGTCGTCCTGGTGGTCAACGATGCCAGCCCGGATTCCGTGCAGATTGCGGAGCACTACGCCCTCAAGCGGACCGTCAGCCAGGACCATGTCATCCACCTCAAGACCGCACTGACGGACAGCATCGAGCGGGCGGAGTATCTCCGCGGCATCGAGAACCCGATCGGAACCTGGCTCTCGACTCGGAACCTTCAAGACCAGATCCTTTTCATCGTTCTCACGAAGGGGGTGCCACTTCGTGTGACCGGAACCGCGGGGTTGGATGGCACTGTAGCCAGCGTCGACTCCGAGTTGACACTCCTCTACCGAAAACTCGTGGGCACCGCCTCGCCCGCCGGTGGACGGATTCAGAACCCGTATTTCCTGGGCGATGCCGCGGTGTCGGCGGCGAAACCGTTCACCCGTTTCCTGAGCGATATCTATCTGGTCACCCGACTCGACGGATTCACCGTGGACGATGTGGTGAAGTTGATCGATCGCGGGGCGGAGCCTGGACATGAGGGCAAAATTGTTCTTGACCAGAAGGCCACCGTTATCGACCGAGGAGGCGACTACTGGCTTCAACTTGCCGCCGACCGTCTGAAGGCCTCCGGGACAGACAGGGCCGTGCTCGAAACGACGCACGCCCTGGCCACTGCCACCGGACCGGTCATGGGCTACTACTCCTGGGGCTCTAACGACCCTGCCAACCAGCTCCGCCGGTTCGGTTTTGATTTCACACCAGGCGCGATCGGAGGCATGTTCGTCAGCACCGACGGGCGGACGTTTTCCGAGCCCCCAGCGGACTGGAAGCCGAGCGACCCAAACGGCCGGGGCCCCCGATTCGGCGGCGGATTCCAATCATTGGCAGGCGACTTGATTCACGATGGAATCACCGGGTTGGCCGCGCACGTCGCAGAGCCGTACCTTGACGCGACGGTGCGACCACAAGTCCTCTTTCCTGCCTACCTGGCCGGCTTCAATCTGGCCGAATCGTTTTACCTCGCCATGCCCTACCTGAGCTGGCAGACCGTGGTGATCGGCGATCCCCTCTGCAGGCCTTTTCCCCGGCCGCCGCTCTCGAGCGACCAGCTCCACAAGGGCATCGACCCGGAGACGGAGCTTCCGGCAATTTTTTCGGACCGCCGGATCGCGCTGCTGGGCCGCGGCGGCCTCAAGACGGACGCGCTGAAGTTGCTCCTGAGGGCCGGCGTCCTGATGACACGAGGGAACGCTGGCGAGGCGGAAAAACTTCTCGCGCGCTCGGCCGAAATCGACACTCGAGTGAGCGGGGCCCATCTCGCGCTGGCCGCTATCTATGAGCAACGTGGCGAGATCGATCAGGCGATCGATCGGTACCGACGGGTTCTGGCCGCCGACCCTCAAAACGTCATCGCCTTGAACGACCTCGCCTACGCGCTGGCCGAGCGCAAACACGCACCCGGCGAGGCGCTGCCCCTGGCGAACAAGGCTTACAATCTCGCTCCCGGTCCGGCCGTGGCGGACACGCTGGGTTGGATCCATCACCTGCTGGGGGATGATCGATCGGCGATGCCCTTGTTGGAACAGGCGGTCGCCGGGGCGGCCGACAATTCCGAGATCCTGCTTCACTCGGCACTCATCCACGCGGCGCTGAATGTCAAAGCCAAGGCGCGGACCGAGCTGGACGCCGCGGAAAAGCTCAACCCCGCCCTCGCGGAACAGGCTGAGGTCAAGGCTCTCCGGGAGCGAATCAAATAGATCTCGATTCGAGAGCGCCGCCAGACAGACCTTAAGTCTTCCGAATGGATGTCTTTTCGAGCGTCCGCCGTCTGACGCCCTGATGTTTTTTCAGCCTAACTGGCTGTCGAAACAGTCATTTACAGCAAATTTACCAGCCGAAGGGAATCGGGCCGTCCCTTGCTTAACTGAACCCCGGTCTCATGGTTTCACGTGCCGGGAAATTGACCGCCGTCGCCGTTTTGACGATCGGGTTCCTGCTGGTTTACTGGCAGGTCCTGGTGCGGCTGGTTGACGCCTGGACGAACGACGGCAACTACTCGCACGGCTTTCTCATCATTCCCATCGCCCTCTACCTCGTCTGGGAACGGCGCGCCCGGCTGGAAGCGAGCCCGGCGCGACCGACATGGGTGGGCCTCCTGGTGTTTGTCGGCGGCATTTTGGTGCTTCTCGCCGGGCTGCTCGGATCGGAACTGTTCCTCAGCCGCATCTCCCTGGTCGTGACGCTCGCGGGAATGGTGCTGTTTCTGTTCGGCTGGACCCACCTCAAAATTCTCGCCTTTCCGTTGGCGATTCTCCTCCTGATGATCCCGCTGCCGTCGATCGTCTTCAACCAGATTGCCTTTCCGCTGCAACTTTTTGCTTCCCGCGTCGGCGAGTTCGCGATCGCCACGGCCGGAATCCCGGTGCTGCGTGAAGGGAACGTCCTCGTGCTCGCCAACACGTCGCTGGAGGTCGCCGAGGCGTGCAGCGGGATTCGGTCACTGATCTCGCTGATCACTCTTGGCATTCTCTACGGCTATTTCACGGATCCTCGAGGGTGGGTCCGAACCCTCATTGTGCTCTCGACGATTCCCGTCGCGATCGTGGCAAACGGCGCGCGTGTCGCCGGCACGGGGCTGCTCGCCCACTGGTGGGGCCCGGACGCGGCCCAGGGATTTTTCCACGAGTTCTCCGGCTGGGTCGTGTTCATCGTCGCCTTCGCCATGATCGTCGGCATTCAGCGCGTGATTCTGCGGTTGGCCCCGGCAAGTCGCCGGTCGCGCGACCTGCCCGTGGCGCCTGTTGCGCCGATCGTCCCAGCCGAGCCGTTTTAGTATGCGAATCCGCGTCGTCATTCTCTTCGCCGCCCTGCTCGCCGCCGCCGGCATCGTCGCCAAGGCCGATCGCTACGAGGACACGCCGCCCACGGCGGCCCTTTCGACCTTTCCCTTGCAGATCGCCGGGTGGACCGGCGTGCCAGATCGGCCACTCTCGAAAGAAGAACTGGCCGTGCTCCGGGCCGATGACTACCTGACGCGCACGTACTACACACCCCAGCGTTCGGTGATCGGTCTGTACGTGGGTTTCTGGAAAAGTCAGCGTCAGGGAGACACGATTCACTCACCGCTCAACTGTCTGCCTGGAGCCGGTTGGGAACCGGTGTCCCGCAACATCGTGAACCTCGCGGACCTGACGGGTGTGCCGCGCGCCGGAGCCACAGCCAACCGAATCATCATCCAGAAGGGGCTGGACCGACAGCTGGTGATCTACTGGTATCAAAGCCATGGTCGCATTGTCGGCAGCGAGTACTGGAGCAAGTACTACCTCGTGGCAGACGCCGTGCGTTTGAACCGGACCGACGGCGCCATCGTCCGCGTGATCGCGCCAATTGCACACGAAACGGCAGCGGCAGAACAGCAGGCCGAACGTGAGGCCGCAGGCTTTATCAAACTGCTGGTACCGCAGCTCGACGGGTACTTTCCGCTTTGAGGTTGGACATGTCTCTCATCCGCACGACCAGGCGTAGCCGCTTTCTGCTCATTGGCCTGGCGCTCCTGCCATTGGTCAGTGGGTGCCGGAAGAGCGCCGACGCGCACTTTCAGAAGGCAAACGACTATCTGGCGAAGTCACAGCTGCCGGAGGCCATCGTCGAGTATCGCGCGGCTCTGCAGGTGGATTCGAAGCGCGGCGACATCCGAAAGAAGTTGGCGGATACGTACCTGCAGAATCACGACGGCGTCAATGCGCTCCGGGAATCCGTGAGAGCCGCTGACTTGCTGCCCGACGACGCGGCGGCGCAACTGCAGGCCGGAAACCTGCTGCTCGCGGCGAGGTCCTTCGAGGACGCGAAAGGCCGGGCCGACAGAGTGCTGGCCCTCGAGCCGAAGAACGTGAACGGGCAAATCCTGCTCGGGAATGCGCTGGCGGGACTCAAGAATCTGGACAAGGCCATTGCCGAGTACGAAGAAGCGCTCGCTCTCGATCCCACGCAGGATCGGGCCTCCTCGGGGCTCGGCGTGCTGCAGTTCGTCAGCGGAAAACGCGACGAGGCGGAGGCGACGTTCAAGAAGGCGGTCGAGATGTCGCCGAAGTCGGTCCCCGCGCGCATGGCCCTGGCAAATTTCTTCTGGGCGAGCGGCCGGGCGCCTGAAGCCGAGCAGACACTGAAGGAAACCCTGAGCCTCGCACCAGACGACGTCGCGGCCAATCGAGCGCTGGGCGCTTTCTATATGGCGTCCGGAAGGGCAAAGGAGGCCGAGCCGTATTTTCAATCGCTTGCGAACGGGATGGATCCCTCCGCTCGTGTCACGCTCGCTGACTACTACATTGCCACGCGTCGGCTCGACGATGCCGAAAAGCTTCTGCGTGCTCTCACCTCGCAAAAAGAGACGCACGTCGTCGCGACAACCCGGTTGGCTGCCGTGTTGGCGGCCAAGGGGCAATGGGCGCAGGGCCTCACCACGGTCGAGGGGCTTCTGGCCAAAGAGCCAAAGGAGACCGCCGCCCGACTCGTGTACGCACGGCTTCTCGAATTGGCTGGCAAACCGACCGAGGCGCTTGCCGCCGCCACAACCATCGTCACCGACGATCCCACCTCCCCGCTGGTCGGCGACGCCTACGTGGAGATCGGGCAGATTGAGGCGAAGCGGGACCACACCGAGGACGCGACCAAGGCGTTTCAGGAAGCGCTGAAGCGGCAATCGCAATCGGTGGGGGCGAATCTCGGACTCGCTGGCGTCCACCTCAGCATTGGGGAGTTGGACAAGGCCAGGACCTACGCGCAGGCGGCGATCGCCGCGCAGCCTCGCGACGTCCGCGGGCATGTCGCGATGGTGCGGGTTCTCCTGGCGCAGCACGACATGGCTCGCGCACGGGATGAGCTCGCCATGCTCCAGAAGGAATTCCCGAACGCGTTGACCGTGCTCGATCTGCTCGCGGCGGAGCAAATGGCGGGTCGGCAGACCGACGCCGCTCGAGCCTCCTACACGAAGGCGCTGCAAATCGCTCCCGACGATCTCGAGGCCTTGACGGGCCTGATCGCGCTGGACTTTGCGGGCGGGCGGGCCACAGACGCCGTCTCCCGTCTCGAAGCGTCACTCAAGCGAACACAACCCTCGGGCGAGCTTTACATGATCGCTGGACAAACCTATGCCGCGGCGAAGAACCCGGAAAAAGCCGAGGAAATGCTGAAGCGGGCCATTGAGACGGAACCCTCACGACTCGCGGCGTATGGCTTGCTGGGGCGTCTCTATATGGGCCAACACCGCCTCGACGACGCTCGCGCCCAGTTTCAACGCATCGCTGACGGGAACCCCAAGTCCGCTTCGGCCCGGACGATGCTTGGCATGATCCTTGAGGCACAGCACCGGCTGCCCGAGGCCGAGGTGGAATATCAGAAAGTCCTCGCCCTCGATCCCCACGCCGTGGTCGCCGCCAACAATCTGGCGTGGCTCTACGTCGCGAGCAACAGAAACCTCGACCAGGCCTTGCAGCTGGCCCAGACGGCGGTCCAGCAGTTGACTGACGAACCCCACGTGAACGACACGCTGGGATGGATTTACTACCGCAAGAACATGGCGTCCGCCGCGGTTCGCCACTTGGAATCGAGCGTGCGGAAGGATGCGACCGATCCTTCGTCGCACTATCACCTGGGAATGGCGTACGTGCAGGCGGGTGACCTTGACCGGGGCAAGAAGGAGCTGCAGCGGGCCCTCGCCTTCAAGACCGAGTTCGACGGCGCCGCCGATGCGCGAAACATGCTGGCCCGCCTTGGAAGCTAAGCATGGGAAGGCCGCCGAGGTCAGGCTGACCGCAAGTTCGACGATCTTCGGACACGCGGACAAAAGTCATGTGGTTGGCAATCTTCTGAGTGATCGTCGATATGCCGACGCCGCAGATGAGTCTTTAGAATCAGAGACTTACCGAAGACTGCCGGTCAAGTGTTCAGTTGGTCCTTGGTTTGCACAATTGGCGGCAGCGATTTGGTGAAAGTGCAAGTTCAGTGGCCCCGGGCGTATGGCCCGCGACGGAGGAAAATAGTATGCGTTTGAAACAGAAAGCTTTGGCGGTTGCTTTTGGAACAGCGGTTTCGATGGGGTTTGCGCAGGCCGCGGGCGCGACGACGATCCTCGCCTTCACTCAGACTGTCGGCGGCAGCCCAATCACCGCGACAGAGAATGGTGCCAACACGGCGACGACGATCGCCGGGACCGATGTCGCCGTGAACATCGGCACACTTGATGGGGCCGGGGCCAACATTAGTGCCTTCCTGACCCTCAATGCGACCAGCACGAACGCAGCGACTTTGGTGGTTGGGAACGTGGTCCAAAAGTATTCCGGCACGTTCTCCGTAACCAGTGCGACTGGCGGCGGCGGCACAAACTACCTCTCTGGCTCGTTTTCAGATCAGGTGTTCGGCTCGGGTGCGTCGCTGACGCTGAGTGTGGCCCAGCCTCCTGACTCTGTGACGTTCTCGTCGAGCGTCATTCCTGCGGCGCATCTTGGTCTCGATCGGGGCCTGTCGTTCTCGTTTGCGAACGTCAGCCCGTCGGTTGCGATCCAGGGTTCGTCTTTGAGGAGCGCCTCGATGTCCGTCACCGGGACCGCATCCGCCAACGTTGGCAGCCAGGTACCGGAACCGGCCACCTTGCTCTTGCTCGGCTCAGGTCTCACGGCTCTCGCTGCCAGGTTCCGTCGTCGTTCCGCCTAGCACGAGCGCAGCACGGAAATTCTCAGTGACGCCCCGGGGTTCAGGCCGCTGGCCCCGGGGCGTTTCTGTGTACCTGGCTGGTCTCTAGGCGCCCTCCTGACTGGCTCGTCCCCCCTCGCTCCTTCCCCTATACTGTTACGGTCCATGCGCCGACAGCCAACGCTCGCTGCCTTCCTACTTCTGATGGGCCTTGCGAACTGGGCATGCTCAAGTCCGGAACGCGCGAAACAAAAGTACTTCGAAAGCGCCAACCACTACTTCGAGCAGAAAAAGTACAAAGAGGCGATCGTCGAGTACGGAAACGCCCTGAAACAAGACCCCAAATTCGGGGAAGCCAGGTATCGGCTGGCGGAAGCCTACGCGGAAACCGGGGACGTATCGCGTGCCTACGGCGAATACATCCGCGCAGCCGACCTGCTTCCGGGCAATGCGGAGGCTCAACTCAAGGCTGGCACCTTCCTTCTCATGGCCGGTCAATTCGAAGATGCCAAGACCCGTGCTCGGGGAATCTTGGCGACCGACCCGAGAAACGCCAAGGCGCAGATCCTCCTTGGAAACGCGCTTGCCGGACTGAAAGACTTCGACACGGCCGTCAAGCAGATGGAAGAGGCCATCAAGATCGAGCCCAACGCGGCCGGGTACGCGAGTCTTGGCACGATTCAGGCGACGAGGGGTAGTCAGCCTGACGCCGAGAAGGCGTTTCGAAACGCCGTGGCCGCGGAGCCGAACTCGGTCAACGCCCACCTCGCCTTGGGAAACTACCTATGGGGCGCCGGGCGTGTTGACGAGGCGGAACAATCGCTGCTTAGGGCTGCAGAGCTCGATCCCAAGAACTTGCTGGCGAACCGGGGACTGGCCACCCTCTATACGTACAGCAATCGCGCCCAGAAGGCCGAACCCTTTCTCAAGGTGGCCGCCGAGCAAGACTCGACGCCGGCGGCCGCACAAAAGTTGGCCCTCGCCGACTACTACGTCGCCTTCAAGCGCGACGACGAAGCGCTCAAGGTCCTCGAGCCTTTGGGTGCTGTCAAAGAGAGCTTTGCCGCTTCCCGTGCCCGCATCGCCACGATCCTCTACTCCCGGAAGCAGACGGACGAGGCCCACAAAGTCATCGACGATGTTCTGAAGAAGGAGCCTGGCAACACGCTCGCGCTGCTCACGAAGGCGCGGTTCCTGGGAGCGGAGCACAAGTACGATCAGGCCGTCGAGTTCGCGACCTCTGCGGTCACGGCCGATGCGCAGAACATCCAGGCTCACTACGTGCTTGGCATGCTCCGCATCGATCGGAAGGAGCCGGCCCTCGCGATTTCGTCCTTCAACAATGTCCTGCGACTCAATCCTCGCGCGGTCCCCGCGATGATCCAGCTGTCGCGGCTGAATTTGCAGCAGGGCCGGTCATCAGAGGCGGTGCGCGCGGCTCGGGAAGCCTCCACGTTGGCGCCGCATGAACCGAACGTGCAATTGGCGCTGGCACAGAGCCTGATTGCTGATGGACGACTTGAAGCCGCCGTCCCCGTCGTCAACGAACTACTGACGAAGTATCCCAACGAATCGCAAGTGTACTCAACCGCGGGCGTTCTGGCGGGCCTGAAGAAGGACTGGACTGCGGCGCGCCGGGCCTACGAAAAGGCGCAGCAGTTGGATCCGGACAATTTCGACGCGCTCAGCGGCCTGGTCGCCTGCGATCTCGCGGAGAGCAAACCGGCAGTGGCCCAAGCCCGTATCGATAAGGAACTGGCGCGCACACCGAACCGCGCCGAGATCTACATCCTTTCGGCGCGAGCCTCCGAGAATCGCAAAGACCTGCCAAAGGCCGAGGACGCGTTGCGGCAAGCCACCAGGGTGGACCCCAACAACATGGGGGCCTACACCATGCTTGGTCAGGTGTTGGTGGCCCAGGGCAAGCTCGACCAGGCCCGGGACCAGTTCCAACAGGTCGCCACGAAGGAGCCGTCGGTCGCGTCGCTCACGATGCTGGCGACGATTCTGGAGGTTCAGAACAAGCGTCAAGAAGCCCGCGAGCGCTACGAGCAGATATTGAAGATCGATCCGGGAGCCGCGGTCGCCGCCAACAATCTCGCATGGATCTATGCGGACACCGGCGGCAATCTTGACGTGGCTCTGCAACTGGCGCAGACGGCGAAGGCACGCCTCCCACGACAGGCGGAGGTAGACGATACGCTCGGATGGGTCTACTACAAGAAGGGTCTGTATGCGCTGGCGGTTCCTCCGCTCAAGAGAGCCGCAGACGCTGACTTGCACAATCCGGTCTATCAGCTTCATCTAGGGCAGGCGTACCTGAAGGCGGGGGATCGTCAACAGGCCAAGACGGCCCTCGAGCGCGCGCTCAAAATCAGTGACAAGTTCGATGGCGCCGATGAGGCTCGGGGTGCGCTCAGCTCGTTGCAGTCGGGGACCGCCAAGTAAGATCCAAGGCGCCGGCCCACGCAGGCTCAGAACGCCAACAGAGACGCCAATTCCGAAGAGGACGGCGCGGACGGCAGGTCCTCTATGACGACCTCGTCAATCTGTCTGTCGCCGAGTGACCGTCGTGGCACCTCTCTAGGGGCACTGGAGCGCCGGTGATCTGGTGGCAATATCTGCGTGACGTCTGTTGGAGACACCGCATAGCACCTTGCCTCGCGCCCAAGGGCGAGCGACACGCCTGGTTCCTCGACTGCAATTTGCCCCGCAATCGCTATTTCTTCCTCACTGCAAAACTATTTAGCGGCAATGTGAACCTCGGTGGACACCCAAAACCGGCAATTAATGGACATCTCAAAACCGGCAATTAACTAAGGCCGGCCAAGACGTTGACGCGGGCGAGGAACGAGGTGTTCCTACGTCGGCATGAGCAACGCCTTGGACGACAACGAACAGCAGCAGATCTGTGCGCTCGGACGGCTGGGCTGGCCGCTTCTGCGGATCCAGCGGGCCACGGGTGTCCGCCGAGAAACCGTCAGCGGGTACCTCAAGGCGGCTGGCATCCCGGTGCGCGGCCGGGGCCGCCCGAGCGAAGGCACAGCAAAACCGGCAATTACGGAGGGGGTGTCCACCGACTCGGGACCAAAACCAGCAATTTCCCCACCGGAGGTGTCCACCGGCTCGCCGCCGAGTCGAGCTCCGAGCACGAGCGCGTGCGAGCCCTATCGCGAGCTGATTGACGAGGCCGTCGGGCGCGGTCGCAACGCGGTGGCGATCTATCAAGACCTCGTCGACGGTCACGGGTTCACCGCCCAGTACGCCAGCGTCAAACGCTTCGTCGCCAGACTCCGCGGGACGAGACCTGCGGAGGCGCGCGTCGTGATCACGACGGCGGCCGGCGAAGAAGGCCAGGTCGACTACGGCGAGGGCCCGATGGTGCGGTGGCCAGGGACCGGCAAGTACCGACGGACGCGTCTGTTTGTCTTGACGCTCGCGTGCTCGCGTAAAGCGGTGCGGCTGCTGACGTGGCGCTCGAGCGCGCAGACCTGGTGCGAGCTGCACGAGCGGGCCTTTCGTCGCCTGGGGGGCACGACGAAAATCATCGTGCTCGATAACCTCAAAGAAGGCGTGATCACGCCCGACATCTACGATCCCGCGCTCAATCCGCTCTATCGCGACATGCTGGCGCATTACGGCGTCGTGGCGCTCCCGTGTCGCGTCGGCGATCCCGATCGCAAAGGCAAAGTCGAATCCAGCATCGGTCACACGCAGAAGACCCCCCTGCACGGCCAGCGCTTCGACACGATCGAAACGGCACAGAGTTATCTCGATCGGTGGGACGCGCACTGGGCCGACACCCGCATCCATGGCACCACGAAGCGCCAGGTGGCCGTGATGTTTGCCGAGGAACGGCCGGCGCTGGGCCCGCTCCCCATCGAGCCGTTTCGCTACTATCAGTTTGGCGAGCGCACGGTCCATCTCGACGGGTGCGTCGAGGTCGAGGCCGCCTTTTACGCGCCGCCGCCCGGCTGGATCGGGCGACGCGTCCAGGTGCAGTGGAACGATCTGCACGTCCGCCTCATCGACCCGAGGACGCACCAACTGCTCCGCGAGCATCTGCGAGCCCCGCGCGGCCACCATCGCATCGAGGACCGCGACCGGCCCGCCCGCACCCCACCGACCACGCTCGTGCTCCTCGGCCGCGCCGCGACCGCCGGTCCGGCGATCGGGACCGTCTGCCGCGAGATCCACGCGCAGGGGACCGCGCACAGCGTGCGCCAGATCCTCGGCGTCCTCGCCCTCGCCAAGAAGCACGGCGTCGCTGTGGTCGAGGACGCCGCTCAGGTGGCTCTCGAGATCGGCGTGCCCACGTATCGCTTCCTCCGCAACTACCTCGAGCGGCGGCTGCCGGTGCCGCTCACGCTCAAGCAAGTCGATCCGCTCATCCGCCAACTCACGCTCTACCGCGACCTCGTCGATCACAAAACAGGAGGCTCTGAATGAATCTCGTCGAAATCGATCGTGCGCTTCGTAAGCTGCGACTCTCCGGCATGGCCGACGTGCTCGAAACCCGACTCCGGCACGCCCAGACCGAACGGCTGCCGCCGCTCGATCTCGTGGCCACCCTCGTGACGGATGAACTGCAACGCCGCGAAGACCGGCTCCTCGCGCGCCGGCACAAACTCGCCGGCTTCCGGGATGCCGACCGCTCGCTCGAGACCTTTGATTTTGACTTCAACAAGAAGATGAACCGCGTGCTCATCTACGAGCTGGCCACCGCGCGCTTCATCCAACAGCGCGAAGACGCCCTGTTGCTGGGGCCGCCAGGGACCGGCAAGAGCCATCTCGCCCAAGCCATCGGGCGGGCCGCCATCCAGCAAGGCTATCGGGTCGTCTATCGGGAAGCCCATCTACTCATCGAAGAGATCGCGGAGGCCGCCGTCGACGGTACGCGGAAGACGCTGCTCGCCGACCTGGCGGCCGTGCCGCTCCTGATCATCGACGACCTCGGCATGCGGAAGCTGCCGCACACCGCCGCCGAAGACCTGCTCGAGCTCATCATGCGCCGGTACGAACGGGCCTCGACGCTCTTGACCTCGAACCGCCCGGTCGATGACTGGGGCAAACTCCTGGGTGACACCGCGGCGGTCACGGCCCTGCTCGACCGGCTGTTACATCACGCGCACGTGCTCAAGTGCGGGCCTCGAAGCTGGCGGACCAAGGTCCACACGGACTTGCGGACGGAGGACGGGACGAAGTAGAACTCACCAGTCTTGGCCGGCCTCAGTTAATTGCCGGTTTTGGACTGTCCACAAATTGCCGGTTTTGAAGTGTCCACCGAGGATGTGAACGGCCTCGATATCATGGCGTTTCCCCGGCGAATCGTGGGGCCCACGACCTACGCCCGGCAAATGGATGCGTACGCGCGGCTGGCGTTCCGTCTGCCGAATGTGCGATTCGTGCTTTCGGCTCCGAAGGACACCCCGGATCGTGTCCATATTTTCGACGATGATCGTTCGCCTCTCCAAAACAGCAATTGGAAAACACGTGTTCACTTTCCAGCACATTGGGATCCTAAGCTTAGAATTCCACGTGGACAAGTTGTCGCGGCCGCTTCTATAGTGTCACCTAAATACTAGTGACTCCAGCGTAACTGGACTGGCCACAGTTAGGCCGCAAATGTAATCACACTGGCTCACCTT
>JADMIO010607176.1_pt1 | contig 23064 bp, 7 predicted proteins | sample 8958161 | NCBI WGS metagenome assembly JADMIO01 (sample SAMN16585339, study PRJNA669376) | soil metagenome | isolation source: Crop rotation soil | place: USA: Cullars Rotation, Alabama | collected 2011 | reverse complement strand
CCGCCGTGATATATTCTCCGTAGGAAGGCGGTTCACCCAGATGTTCACCGAACAGGAGCGCATCGTTTCGCGGATCTTCACTGTCGAAACAACTGTTCCGCGGATCATCCGTTTCGTTGTACGCGCTGTTGAAGTTGCTCCCGTAACCGTGCACCCAATCGTAAATCGCCTGGATTCCGCCTGTGTAACCCGCGTAAGCATCACCGCCGCTCCCAAAGAAACCCGATGGCACATGCTTCACTGCATCCAGCCGAAAGCCGTCGCACTTCGTCACGTACAACGTCCACATTGCCGCCCGGATTTGATAATCCTGCACATACTCAGACACCGGCACTCCGTTTGTGCCGTTGAACGGACGCCACCCGCCCCCGATGTTTGGCTTCGTCGGGTCCATGTAATAATCCGGGTTGGCCGGCTGCCGGATGAACGTCGGCTTCGTCGTCGTGCTGCCGAGCGTATTTCCGTAATTGCCATTCACCGTCCCCGGCTCCGTCGCCAGGTCAATCAGCCCGCTCAACGACTCATACTGCACATCCCATTGATTCCCGTAACTCTCCACGCTCGGCCAGTTCCGGTAAAATCCACCGCTGATCGTCTGCAAATGAAAATCCTTCGGAATCAACGCCGGATACAAATTCGTCGGCGTCCCCGCGTTATACCCCGGCACATCAAATGCCCGGTGATTCATGATGTTATCGAAATAAACCCGGATGCCGAACCGGTGCGCCACCTCCACCATCTGGATCAATTGATCCTTCGTGCCGTACTTCGTTTGAATCGTCCCGCGCTGATTCTTGTCCCCCAAATCAAACGGATCGAACAAATCATAACCCACTGAAAATACGCTCCCACCCTTCGACGGCGACGGAAGCCACAAACTCGTGTAACCCGCCTCGGCCAGCTCCGGCATCTTCGCCGCAATGTCATTCCAGCTCATCTGGAACAATTCCAGCATCGCCTCACCGCGCGCGCTGATTGTTCCGCTCGCAATGAATAACAGGCACGCCGCCGCACGCCTCATTCGCCTCAGGATAAGTGTGAAATGACCGGTTGAATGCGTTTCCACAGAAAGATGTGATTCCGAATATATCTTAGCTTTGCCTTGCGGCCACGTCAATGGACCAGCCCGACAACAACACAACGAACCGCAATCGGGGGACCAAAACGCCGTAAACGTAGCATTCGCACCTCCCTGCACTCTACCGCACGAATATGCGGGAGCATCGGGAGTATACCGGGATCGCCACCACTGGGAGCGCCGGCATCTTTGCCGGCTCGGACTATTCCTGCCGGCAAGCTTGTATCCCCTTTTATTCGGCCGGCAAGCTGCCGGCGCTCTCAGTCTTAGAATCAGAGCGAGCAGGACCTTGTCGGTCCACTGCTCGGTTATGATTGAGGGGCACGGTTTGGACTGCGCCGGCAAAGCGCAGCGGCGACGGCGCTTTCGGGCGGAAGTGGGGCGTCGAGAATTGACCTCGCGGCTGGCGTGCGAAAGCGGTGTCGCGGCCCTCCGCGGGCCTTGCCACCGCAGTCCAAAACACTCGTTTTCCAAATTGGGCGGCATTTTATAGCTGCTTTGCAGCCTCACCCGTCAGATGATGGTTTCCATGAAAAAGCATGTCATCCTGCTATTCGCAGTTTCAAACATCGTCTTCGCCCAGACTCCGCCAAAGCCGCCTTCCGACGCCGAACAGCGTCAGAAGATTATCGGTAGCTGGCATCGCGTGGGACAAGTCGGGGCAAGCAAAACCGCTCCCGGCCTGGGAATTGACAGCACCTACACTTTCGCCCTGGGCGGCACTTTCCAGAAAAAAATCAAGGTCGTGGTTAACAAACAGGAGAAGCAAACCACCACCATGGGCACCTGGCAAATCCAGGACAACGTTCTCATCACAACCATTACCAACTTCCCGCCCGAGCGCAAAATCCGCCCCGAAGCCGCCACCTCCCGGCAAACCATTGTCAAACTCACTCCAGCCGAGCTGAGCCTGCAATCCAAAAGCGAAGCGCCAGACGAATTCAAACGCATCAAGTAACAGATCATGTCGCAAAAACACCTCCTCTCCATCACCCTCGTTGCCGCCATATCACTCACCGCGTTCGCCGCCGATCCAGCCGGCGACGACAAAGCGATTCAAGGCACCTGGACGCCTTCGAAGGCTGAGTTGGGCGGCAAGCCGATGGCCGAGTCCGTCCTGAAAACCATCACTCTCAAAATGGATCACGGGAAGTATGAAGTCCTCGTTGGGAAAAATCCCGACAATGGCACTTACACGCTCGATGCCACGAGCAAACCGCGCGGCATAACGGTCGTCGGCACCGAGGGGCCGAATGTGGGCAAGACTTTCCCCGCGATCTACGAGTTGAAAAAGGACACGTTGCGAATTTGCTACGATCTCTCCGGTACGAAACGCCCGTCCGAATTCAAAACCACTCCCGGCACAAAGCTTTATCTCGTGACCTACCAGCGCAAACCGTAGGATTGCACTGCCATAGAGATTTCTGACGCGGCTGCCAACGGCACCACGTCCTTTGTGGAGTGCGCCGGCAAAGCGCAGCAGCGGCGGCGGTTGACGAAGGTGGATGCCCTTGACGCCTTTTGCGCCATCGCTACTCTGCCCTGCATGAAGAAATTCCCCCTGCCCGAGTTCACCATTGGACGCGGGACTTCAGGACGAACATAACGTTGTGCCTCTGCAACTCTCATATCGTTCGGTTTACATTTCGGAAACCACCGGCGCCGCGCCAGTGAGGTCGGAAGTTCGGTCAACATTCGTATGAACGTAAAATGCCTTGGCAACCGCCTTCTTCTGGCGGGAATTCTTCTCGCCAAGCTTCAGTCGGTGGCGCAGGAGACGCCCCGCTCCAACTTTCCTGATGACCCAGCGAAGGCATGGGCCGAGGTGCAAAAGGCGCCTCAAGCATTGAGAACACCCGATAATTGGCGAACGCATAATCCGACAGAAGAACAGGTGGCCGAGTTCCAAAAGCAGGTTCGCCTGGCGGCGATCTCCGCTGCTGACAAGGCCCGTGAATTCATTAGTAGGTTTCCTAAAAGCGAGAATGTCGGCGATGCTCGGATCTCCGTGATCTATGCTTTGACCCATGCTGTTGCGGCGGGAGATACGAACGCAGAGAAACAGATCGCGGCATTTGTCTCCAGCGTTTTGGCGGACAAAAGCATCCCGGAGGATGACCGCGCCGGGGTCCTAATGTATTCGAGCAACACAGGCTTTATGAAGAAAGTAGGCATGCGGCTGTTCACCGAAGGCATGAGCAAACTGCACGAGGAATTTGAGGTGGCAAGCATCGAGAACATGCGCTCGGCGCTGAAACAGTTTCCGACCAACTCCCTGATTTATACGATGCTAGTCTCCGTAGCCCAGCGTTCTACAGGTGAACGGCAAAAGGAGTTGGCTGCGGAGATTATCGACGCGCCCGGCGCACCACCGGGAGCGAAGACCCTGGCGAACCATATTCTCAAAGGGACGAAGCCGTATCAGGTCGGCCAGCCGCTGGACATTCATTTTACCTCGTTGGATGGACGCGAGGTGGATTTGGCGAAGCTGACGGGCAAGGTCGTGTTGGTGCAGTTCTGGTCCACGACCTGCGGACCGTGTATTGGCGACATGCCGTCCGTGAAGGCGGCGTATGAGAGGTTTCATTCCCAGGGATTTGAGGTAGTGGCGATCTCTCTCGATGACAAAGAAACCGCCTTGCGACGTTTCATCAAAGAAAAGGAGTTGCCGTGGCCGCAACATTTCGACGGTAAAGGCTGGAGGAACCAGTTTGCGGTGCGGCACGGCATTTCCAGCATCCCAACGATGTGGCTGGTGGACAAGCGCGGAAATCTGCGCTCCACCAATGCCCGCTTTTTTCTTGAGCGCAGCGTCACTTCCCTGCTTGGCGAGCAGGCCCCAACACCCGAATGAGTGTGAATGCGTTCAAGCGTCGTTGGCCGAATCGGGTCGCCCACCCGCACAAGTTCACTTCCCGCCCTCCAAAAACAACGGCTTAAGGTGGCGGTGGATGAGGTTGGTGGTGACGTTTTTGCTGTTGCGCGAGGGTATCCAAATTGCGCGCCCCCATCTAAACACTGAATACTGTTTTCCCGACCGCACGAATATGTGGCACTGAATTGCTTGAATTCGTTCGCGCCCGTGTTTACATCCAATCATGTCCGTGCTGCGCCGTTATCGCTTCCCGCTTCGTTCCGTGTCGCGCGAGCTTTTGGCGGTCACCGTTCTGCTTTGCTCGGCAGCCGGTGCGCTGGCGTCCGGCAACGTCCACACGACCTGGCTCTGGCATCTGCATCAGCCGGTTTATTGGCCCGACCGCCGCGTGTCCGGCCCGGATCATTGCGAAGCGGCCTGGGACACTATCCAGCAGCAAAATGCCGGGCGGGCCCATCCCTCGCCGGAATTGCTCTCTGATATATTTGGCCTGGCCGATCGCATGGCCGCTTACCAGGGGCGTCCGCGCGATGCGCTAAGCAATCTCCTCGGCTATCCAAACGCGGGCGCGCAACTGAGCTATTCCGGCGCGCTGATGGAGAACGTGCAAAGCCTGGGAGCAGCCGGCCAGCCTGGCTATGGCGCGAATTGGTATCTCGGCAATCAACAGGCGCGCGGCTGGCAAACGAGCAGCGGCAAACCGAGGCTCGATGCCCTGAACTTTACTTATCATCATTCTCTCGCGCCGTTGCTCTCGGATGAAACGCTGGAAATGGAGTTGCGCCTGCACAAGCGTCAGATGGAAATCTTTTGGGGCACTTCTCCGCCGGTCTCCCGCGGCTATTTCCCGGCCGAAACGTGCTTCACCGAACGCATGATTCCCATCCTGAACAAAGTGGGCATCGCGTGGAGCGTGGTGGCCAATAATCATCTGACTCGCGCGTGCGCCGATTTCCCGCTCGCGCTCGGTTCCGGCGGCGAGAATTGCGACATCCCGAACCTCGCGGATCAACTGAACCCGGCCCAGGGCGTCTCCAACTACAAGCGCATTTCCATCGAGCGCGGTTGCTCGCCTTCCGCCGCGATGCCTTTCGCTTTCCAGGTCCATTACGCGCGTTACGTCGATCCCAATACCGGAACGAATTCGCGCATCATGATCGTCCCCAGCGACCAGGCGCTCGGCTGGCGCGATAGCTACGGTTCCTGGGACGTCAATCTCCTCGGCGATCTCGCCGCCCGCAACAATCCCGCCAAGCCCGCGCTCGCTCTGTTCGCTCATGACGGCGATAACGCCTGGAGCGGCGGTTACTCTTACTACATGGAATGGGTCAACAACCTCGCCGGCGCCGTCAACGGCCAGGGTTACGCGCCCAGCACGGTTGAACAGTTCCTCGCCGAAAATCCGCCCGATACCAATGACGTCGTCCATGTCGAAGACGGCGGCTGGGTGTTCGCCGACGGCGATTTCGGCTCGCCCATTTTCATCAATTGGCATTGGCCGCCAACCTATTCCAGCGGCAGCGCCAATATCGTGGACCCCAGCCTCGGCACGAGCGACAAAGCCGATAACTGGCGCGTCATCACCGCAACCGAAAATCGCGTCAAGACCGCCCAGCAAATCTCCGGCCTCACTCCGTCCATTGACCAGGTGCGCGACCCCGGCAGTTTCAGCGGCACGCCCAACGCCGTCGAACTCGGCTGGCACTATTACCTCGCCGGTCTGGACAGCGGCTTCGTTTACTACGGTTGTCACCACGACGAATGTCATCGCGCCGTCGTCGCGCAATCCAACGCCGTCCGCAACGTCAACGGCATCCTGTCCGGCAACCCCGCCGCCGACGCCACGCCGCCCACGATTTTTACGCCGCAGCGGCACCCGTGGAATCCCGGCGGCCTCAACTTTGGAAATCAATACGGCTACAAATCCACGACATCCCCGAACTCCGACTTTTGGATCTGGACCTATGCCTACGACGTCTCGGGCATCACCAATGTCACTCTCAAGTTCCGCCTGAACGGCACCAACCCGCCCGCTGCCGACCAATTCAAAACCTATGCCGGCGGGCCGCTGGCCGGACCGTGGCAATCGTCAAACATGCTCCAGCGCGTCGTCGCTCCCGTCATCGGTGTCACGCCTCAATACATCGCGGACTACTATTATGCGAAGGTCTCCGGCGTGACGAATGCCTACGTTGACTACTACGTCACCGCCTCCGACAGCCGCGGCAACCTCTACAAATCTCCGATCCAACACGTCTGGGTCGGCGCGGGCCTGGCCGGCGGTGGCAACGCCCCGGGCTGCAATGGCCGCGTCTGCCTATTGCCAGCGGAGCCGGTGGCAGCCACGCCGGTGACGATCCACTTTTCGCCCGCGGGCGGTCCGCTCGCGTCCGCCGGCTCGGTCTATGTTCATCTGGGTTGGAATAATTGGAATCCGGTCGCCTCGCCAGACGCGGCCATGACCTTTAACGCGGCGTCCAATCGCTGGGAATACACCACCACAATCCCCGCCAACGTCACGCAACTGGATTGCGTCTTCAATAACGGCTCCGGCACGTGGGATAACAACAGCGGCGCCGATTGGCACTTTGCCGTCGCGGTAAATCCCACACCACAACCGCCGCCGCCGCCGCAAAACCTCACGGCCATCACGGTGCTCTCGAATCAGATCAACCTTAGCTGGTCAGCTGCCTCGGGCGCCACGGGTTATCTCATCAATCGCGACGGCGCGCCGCTCACTACGACCCCGGCTACAACCTACGCGGACATCGGCCTGGTGCCCAACTCTTACCATTGCTACACCATCGTCGCCTCAAATAGCGCCGGGTTCTCAACTCCGAGCGCCTCGGCATGCGCCACCACCTTTGCGAGCTATGCCCCATTCGTTCTCGACGGGGCTGTCGATTTTCCCGCCTATCTCGTCGCCTCTAACGGCATGACAATTTACGCCGCGCTTCGTGGTTCCAAACTCTATGTTGCCACCTGGTCTCCCGGCACCAGCGGCGCCAACGATCACTTCATCTTCGTCACCGATCAACTTCTCGCCGGAGCCACCTCCAATGCTCCCTGGGCCAAAGCCGGCAAAGTCGCTTTCGATCCCATCCGTAAACCGTATCTCGCCGCCGAAAGTCTCAGCTCCTATATCTCCTGGTACAACGGGTCAACCAATGCGCAAGCTTTCAAAGCATCCTCAGCCTCCGGGCAAATGGAAGGCGTTCTCGACCTCATCTCTGCCTTCGGCTATCTCCCCACCAATATCTACATGGCCGCCGTCGCCTACCAAACTGCCGATGGCGGAGCGGTCGCCGCGCAGGCCCCTGCCGGTTCCGGACCCGACGTCAATCCCAATGAGTTCTTCGCGATTCCCGTTATCGCTTTACGCGATCACAACGCCGACGGCCTCTACGACCGTCTCGACCCGAACCTCGATTTCACATTGCAAAGCATCCGTCGCGTCACCAATGGTTATGCCATCACCTGGGCCTCCATGCCTGGCCGCACATATCAGGTAGCCTCCGCCTCCAACCCCGCGATTCTCTGGACCAACCTGCCCAACTCCCTCACCACCGCAGGCCCCCTCCAGATCTCCCTCACCACCACCGACATCCCCCCCGCCGCCGCCGCGCAACGGTACTACAAAGTAAAACTCCTCCCGTAAAACCAATCTGGTAGCAGAAAACGTCAGTTTGCTCTGATATTCCTTCCGCCATACCGGTTTGGCCGAGGCTGCATTAATGATCGAACTGACGTTCGATGCTACGAGGTTGTAACCTACTCTTCATCTGGTGCGTATTATATGTAATATGGCGTCCGGCGTGACTCAGAAACTTTTAATAACAGTTTTCCTGTTCCTGGCATCAACTCTCGCTATTGCAAAGCCTGATGATGGCGGAACGAAGAATACTTTGACGGAAGGTCCGCGCATCGTTTCAGCGGCGAATCTCGATATCGGCCGCCTCACACCCGACTTCAGCTTCACACCAGTGAACGGCAAATCTTTCCGTCTTTCCCAACTCAAACCGAAGAAGGCCATAGTCATCGCCTTCACCAGCACTTCGTGTCCGGTTGCAAACCGCTACGTCTCCACGCTTGCCGCCATCGAAAAACAATTCGATTCGCAAAATGTGAATTTTGTTTTCGTGAACCCTGTTGAGACAGACTCTCTGGACAGCGTAAATAAGGCAATTCGTGAGCATGGACTTCGCGGGCCGTACGTTCGCGACTCGGAAGGACGTCTGGCCAAAGCGCTTGGGGCGCGTTCCACCACCGAGGTCTTCGTTCTGGATGCCGCGCACACCCTGATTTATCGCGGCGCAGTCGATGATCAATACGGACTCGGATATTCCAAAGACGCTCCGCAAAATTCCTACCTTCTCGCGGCCCTTAAGGCCGTCATTGCGGGCGACAGTCCCACTATTAGCGCAACCACCGCTCCGGGGTGCGCTCTAACCCACGCGGGAAGCCGCCGCGAGTCGGAAGCATTAACCTATTATGCTCGCATCTCGCGCATTCTCCAATCGCACTGCACCGAATGTCACCACACGGACGGTCCCGCTCCGTTCTCTCTCGAAACGTATCGCGATGTCGTAAGTCATGCGGGCATGATGCGAAAACAAATCGAACGCGGCGCCATGCCACCCTGGTTTGCCGCTTCACAAAGTGAAAATCCCCATCGCTGGGCAAACGATCGCACCCTGCCCGCGCAGGACAAATCTGACCTCATCGCGTGGCTGAGTGGCACCCATGCACAGGGCGACCCTGCCGATGCCCCGCTGCCCCGCAACTATTCCAAAGACTGGCAAATCGGCGCTCCCGACGCTGTCATACGCATCTCTGAAGCGATTCATGTAAAGGCCACAGGGAAAATGCCCTACCAAAACGTATTCGTTTCCACCGGATTCAAAGAGGATCGTTGGGTCAACGCAGTGGAAATCCGTCCCACCGCCCGCGATGTCGTGCATCATGTTCTAGTCTTCGTCCTGCCAGCCGGCACGGATGAATCCCGGCAAAAACGGCGCGACGCCGAAGGCGGCAACTTTTTTGCCGTTTACGTGCCTGGTAACAATGTCCTCAAATTTCCGGACGGCTTTGCCAAACTCATTCCTGCGGGAGCAAAACTTCACTTTCAAATTCACTACACACCGAAAGGCACGGCAACCCGTGACCAGACCGCCATTGGCTTGAGGTTCACCAAAACACCTCCGCTCCACGAAGTGCGCGTCGCGGCCATTCCGGCTAAACTGGATATCCCTCCCGAAGATCCCAATTACGTCGCCCACGGCTTTCTGCCTGTGCCGTTCGACGCCAAATTAATGTCGTTCATGCCACACATGCATGTGCGGGGAAAATCGTATCGCTACGAACTGAAACGTCCGGATGGAAAAGTCGAACGTCTGCTCGATGTTCCTCACTACGATTTTAATTGGCAATTGCAGTACTGCCTTGCCGATTTCGTGGATGCTCCAGCGGGAAGCACTCTGCTGGGCACAGCTTGTTACGACAACAGCACGAACAATCCAGCCAATCCTAACCCGCAGCAGCGCGTACGCTGGGGACAGCAAACCGACGACGAAATGATGCTCGGCTACCTCGAATATTACATCCCGGGCATACCTGCGACCGGAGCGCAGCCGTCGCTGGTGGAAGCGGCTCTGCGCGACGGGGGGTTCATTTTCAATGGCCTGGACAAAAACCACAACGGAGTAATCACCATTGACGAATCGCCTTCCGCCGCCCAATTCCGCCTGGCGGATGCGGATCACGACGGAGAGGTGACCCGCGACGAATTTAAGAATTACTGGCAGCGGCAGCGAGAAAAGCGGCGGGCCGGAAACGTGAACTGATTCCAGGTTCCGCGTTTTTCATTCTCCTTCCTCCTTTTAAATTTTTCATCTCCAGTCTTTGTCAGCGGGGCCCGGTTCGCTATAGTGCGGCGCTAAATGGGATCTGACACAACCAGGCAAGGACGGGCAATACGCCCATTCACAAAACTTTTGGCGGCCAACCGGTCCGAAATCGCGGTTCGAATCTTCCGCGCCGCGACCGATCTTGGTCTCCGAACCGTCGCCGTGTACGCGCAGGCAGACCGCTTCAGCATCCATCGCTTCAAAGCGGATGAAGCTTACATGGTGGGCGAAGGCAAAGGTCCCGTCGCCGCTTATCTTGATATACCTGGAATCGTCGCGCTTGCAAAACAAACCGGCGCGGAGGCCATTCACCCTGGTTATGGCTTCCTCAGCGAGAACCCGGAGTTTGCCCGTGCCTGCGCCGCCGCCGGCATCACCTTTGTCGGACCACGGCCCGAATTGCTGGAAATGATGGGCGACAAAACCGCCGCCCGCTCCCTCGCCAAGCGCATCAACGTGCCCACACTTACCGGAACGGAACAGGCCATCACCGATCGTGAGGAAGCGCTAAAGACCGCTCGCGACATCGGATTTCCATTAATCATTAAAGCCGCCTTTGGCGGAGGTGGCCGCGGTATGCGCGTCGTCCACAAGGCTGCCGATCTCGACCGGTTACTGGATGAGGCACAGTCGGAAGCCGACCGTGCGTTCGGCAATCCTGCGGTGTTCCTGGAAAAATATATCCGCCACGCCAAACACATCGAAGTGCAGATTCTCGGCGACCAGCATGGAAATGTGATTCACCTCCACGAACGTGATTGTTCGGTGCAACGCAGGCATCAGAAGGTGGTCGAGGTGGCACCGAGTTATGGCCTGCCCCAGGACGTTGTGGAAGAACTTTGCAACGCCGCTGTGCGCATGGCGAAGGAAATCGGCTACGACAACGCGGGAACTATCGAATTCCTCTACGACCTCGACCGGCACGAGTGGTACTTCATCGAAATGAACCCTCGCATCCAGGTGGAACACACGGTTACCGAAGTCATCACCGGCCTGGATTTGGTGCGGGCGCAGATTTTGATCGCACAAGGTTATGAGCTCCATGGCCGCGAAGTCGGCATGCCGCGTCAGCCGGATATTTCGCGGCGGGGATTTTCCATTCAATGCCGCATCACCACGGAGGACCCGGAAAACAAATTCATTCCCGACTACGGCAAAATCCTCGCCTACCGTTCAACCGGCGGCTTTGGAATCCGGCTGGACGGCGGCATGGGATACGCCGGCGCGGTCATTACGCCGTATTACGACTCCCTGTTGGTAAAGGTCATCGCGTCGGGTCAAACCTGGGACATCGCCCGCCACCGCATGGACCGCGCGCTGCGCGAATTTCGAATCCGCGGCCTGAAGACCAATATTCAGTTTCTCGAAAACGTCATCAACAATCCCATCTTTGCCGAGGGACGCGCGACGACAACACTGGTTGATGATAATCCCGAACTTTATTCGTTCACCCCGCGACGCGATCGCGCCACCAAGCTTCTTAATTTCCTCGGCAACCTGATCGTAAACGGCAATCCGCACGCAAAGGGTTTCAAACCCTCCAAGGTGCTCGAAGCGGCTAAGCCGCCCCCTGCGGATGCGGACAGCCTGCCCCCAAAAGGCACCCGGGATCTGCTGCTGGAACTCGGTCCCAAAAAATTCACGGAATGGATCTCCAAAAACCGCCGCCTGCTGATCACCGACACTACTTTCCGGGATGCGCACCAATCCCTGATGGCAACGCGAGTTCGCACGTTCGACATGCTCACCTGTGCCGCGCCCCTGGCCCGCCGGTTGGGCGCGCTGGATAACGGCTTGTTCTCGCTCGAAATGTGGGGTGGCGCGACATTTGACAGCGCCATGCGATTCCTTTCTGAGGATCCTTGGGATCGCCTTCGAAAACTTCGCGCCGCCATTCCCAACATTTGTTTCCAGATGCTTCTGCGCGGTTCCAACGCAGTCGGTTATTCGAACTATCCCGATAACGTCGTCGCCGGTTTCGTAAAGCATGCCGCCAGTTCCGGGATGGATATCTTCCGCATTTTCGACTCATTGAACTATCTGCCCGGCCTGCGCGCGGCGATGGAAGCAGTCCACAGCACCCACGCCATTTGCGAGGCGACCATCTGCTACACGGGCGATATTCTCGACCCAAAGCGCGACAAGTACACGCTCAAGTATTATGTGCGAATGGCGCGTGAGCTGGAAAAAATGGGCGCGCACACGCTCGCGATTAAGGACATGGCAGGCGTGTGCAGACCATTCGCCGCCCGCAAACTCGTCAAAGCGCTGAAACAGGAAGTCGGTTTGCCGATCCATTTTCACACTCATGACACCAGCGGCATAGCATCCACCAGCATATTGCAGGCGAGCGAGGCGGGCGCCGATATTGTGGACCTGGCCATCGCCTCAATGTCGGGCAGCACCAGCCAGCCGAATCTCAATTCGATCGTCGCCGCGCTGCAAAATACCCCGCGCGACACGCGCCTGGACCTCCCGACGCTCAACGAGTTTTCGGATTACTGGGAAAAGGTGCGCGAATACTATTCCGTCTTCGATATCGCCCCCAAAACCGGCAGCGCGGAGGTTTACCTGCATGAAATGCCAGGCGGCCAGTACACTAATCTGCGTGAGCAAGCCGCCAGCATGGGCGTCTCGCATCGCTGGCCCGAAATCGCCCAACTCTACGCCGGCGTCAATCTGCTGTTTGGCGATATTGTAAAAGTTACGCCGTCATCCAAAGTTGTCGGCGACATGGCCCTGTTCCTCTTCAGCCGCGGTATCAAGCCCGAGGACGTCGTTAATCTCGAACCGGGTGTCACCCCCTTCCCCGAAAGCGTCATTGATATGCTCAGCGGTGGACTCGGCTGGCCGCCCGGCGGCTGGCCCGAAGGCGTTTGGAAAGTAGTGCTGGGCACGGACAAGTTTAAGCAGGCTCGCAAACGTTACAAGGAAGCGACTCGCAAAAACAATCCCGCCAAAGGGTCTCCGCTCGAACCGGCCGATCTCGACAAGCTGCGCACCGACCTTTCCTCGAAACTCAAGCGCCAGGCTGCCGATGACGATCTCTATTCCCACCTGATGTACCCGGATGTCTTTGCTGCCTTCGAAAAACACCGGCACGATTACAGCGATGTGAGCGTTCTACCCACACCGGCCTTCTTCTATGGCCTGAAAATGCGCGAGGAGATTTCCGTCACTATTGAACCGGGGAAGACACTCATCATCCGCTTCGTCAATGCCAGCGACCCCGACAAGGAAGGACGCCGCACGGTCACCTACGAACTGAACGGCATGACGCGCGAAACCTACATCGCTGACAAGCACCTTGCCACAAAGGTCAAACATCGCGCGAAAGCGACCCTCACCGACCCCCGTCAAATTGCCGCGCCGATCCCCGGTTTGATCGCCACCATCGCCGTCACCGCCGGCCAAAAAGTGAAGAAGGGCGACAAGCTGTTGATGATGGAGGCGATGAAAATGCAAACCACCGTATCTGCTCCCCTCGATGCTGTGGTTGATGAGATCCTCGTGAACATCGGGGATACAGTCGAAAGCAAGGACCTCCTCATGAAGTTGCGGGCCTGAGCATGGATACCCTGCCCCAACTGTTCGAAAACAATCGCGTCTGGGCTCGCAGCATCCTCGAACGCGACCCCGAATTTTTTGCAAAATTGGCCCGCCAGCAGGCGCCCAAGTATCTTTGGATTGGCTGTTCGGACAGCCGTGTGCCGGCCAATGAAATCGTCGGCCTCCTGCCCGGCGAATTGTTCGTGCACCGCAACGTTGCAAATGTTGTTGTGCATACCGACCTCAATTGCCTATCGGTCATGCAATTCGCTGTGGATGTGTTGAAGGTCGAACACATCATTGTATGCGGCCACTACGGCTGCGGCGGCGTTCAGGCCGCTCTTCGCCAGGATAGCCTTGGCCTGGTGGATAACTGGCTGCGCCATGTTCAGGATGTCCGGCAAAAATACGAGGCGGAACTGGCGGCCACGCCGGATCCCGGGGAGCGTCATAACCGGTTGTGCGAACTCAACGTTATTGAGCAGGTAGTGAATGTTTGCCAGACATCCATCGTTCGTGACGCATGGAGGCGCGACCAATCCATTGCCGTGCATGGCTGGGTCTATGGCATCAAGGATGGATTGCTTCGGGATTTGAATACCAGCATCGCAGCCCCCGCGGACATGCCCTGGTACTGGGATCCAAAAGAAGCAAAGAAAATCTGATTAGCCAGATCACATTCCGCCGCTTTCACTACGGTCCAGTGTCAACGGTGATCCGGAAATAGCGCTTGGCGGCGGTGGCGGCGGCGTTGGTGAGGGTGGTGACGGCGACGCGATTGGTGGCGTCCACGCTGGTGAGGGGATACTGAAGACCCTCCCTCGCTTCAAAACCGGTGCCATGCCATTGACATCAAAAGGTGAATGCGCGAGCATCGAGCTGTTCAGCTCGTCAAAACCAGCAGCCGTTCCGTCCAGTAAGTCTGACGGTCAATTGCAATATGAAGACTACCTTTCCCGGAAGAAGACCCGAGCACTCCCGCTGCAGCCTATTCAAATGGCGTCATTGGATTATTGCCTGCGTATTCGTCGCGGCAATCGTGCCCGATCCGAGTCGCGTTTCCGCGGCGACATTTACCGTGGTGAACACGAACCTTGCGGGCCCGGGGTCATTGCAACAGGCGATCTTTGACGCGAATACCAATGCGGGAACGGACACAATTAATTTTGCCATCACGAACGCGAGCCTGACGATTGGTCTTTCGAATGCCCTGCCCACGATAACGGAACCGGTCACGATTGATGGGGCAACGCAGACAGGGTTTGCCGGCGCACCGATAGTGGAATTGAATGGCACCAGCGCCGGAGCGGCAGTGGACGGATTGAAAATTAATACGAGCAATTGCGTTGTCCGCTCGCTCGTAATCAATCGTTTTTCCGGGGATGGGATTGAGATAACGAACGGCGCGAACAATTCGATTGGCGGTTGTTATATTGGACTCAACCTCGCCGGGACGACGGACCAAGGCAATTCACTCAATGGCGTATTCCTGACCAATGCGGCGAACAATACGATCGGCGGGATATTCTCGACCCAACGGAATTACATTTCCGGCAACAATGCGAACGGCATTCTCTTAGGAGGCGCGTCCGCCACCAATAATCTCATCCTGGGCAACATCATCGGCCTTAACATTACCAGCGCGGCCATAGCCAACAGCACAGACGGTGTACGCATCAACGGTCCCTACAACATGATCGGGGGCAGTACGACGGGTGCCCGCAACGTTATCTCCGGCAACAGCAGCGATGGGATCGAATTGGCGCTGGCGGCCACAAACACCGTTATCAAGGGGAACTATATTGGAACGGACACGAGCGGTACGCTGGACCGTGGCAATACAGCGGACGGAGTATTTGTAAACACCGCCCCGGGCGTGGTGATTGGCGGAACGTTGGCCGGCGAGGGCAACCTGATTTCCGGCAATAACAACAGTGGCATTGAACTTTCAGGCGGACAATCTACGAACAACGTAGTCCTAGGCAACATTATCGGCACCGACGCCACACGAACGATGCTCATACCCAATTCGCTGCACGGGGTTTTGATCACCTCCAATTCACGCAGCAACCTGATCGGCGGCGTGCTGGCAGGAGAGGCGAACAGCATTTGGTTCAACACTCAGGACGGCGTCAACATTGTATCCGGCACTAACAATACGATTCGCGGCAACTCCATCTTTGCGAATGGCACCAGTGCCGCGCATATCGGCATAGATATTGGGAGCACGGATGGCATCAGCGCCAACGACGCTGGCGATGCGGATGTGGGCGCGAACCAGCTTCAAAATTTTCCCGTCCTCACAAGCGTTAGCAATTCGGCCACGGAAGTTACGATTGTGGGCAGCCTCAACAGCCGGCCTTCAATCACCTACACCGTGGACTTTTATTCGAGTCTCACAAACGACCTCTCCGGCAGCGGCGAGGGCCAGACCTGGTTCGCCTCGACCAACCTGACCACGGGCGCGGACAGCAATGTGAATTTCACGGTTTCGTTTACGATCACACTTTCCGGCCGTTCCATTTCCGCCACGGCAACCGATCCGGCCGGTAATACTTCCGAATTCAGCGCGAACGTGGCGTCCGTCAGCACGGCGGCGGGACAGATATTTACGGTGATCAACACGAATGACAGCGGAGCGGGCTCATTGCGCGAAGCCATAAACAATGCCAATCTAGCCGTTACCACCGGCGACCGCATCGAATTCAACATCCCCGGCTCGGGAGTGCAGACGAACAGCCCGGCGACAGCACTGCCCGAAATCGTAGACACGGTCACGATTGATGGTTATACACAGCCGGGGAGCGCGACCAACACTTCCAGCGGCACGTTTAACGGCGCGGTGGCGATCCGCATTGACGGCAACAGCGCGGGCACCGCCGACGGCCTGCGATTGGTCGCGGGGTCGGGGCACGTGATCCGTGGCCTGATGATCACTCGTTTCAATGGCGACGGCATTGAGATGGTGAGCACATCACTCAGCAACCGAATCGAGGGGTGCATCATCGGCCTTGATTCGGGAGCGACGGACCAGGGCAATTCGCAGAACGGAATTCTGGTCAATTCCGCGGGTAACGTCATCGGTGGCACGAGTTCAGGCGCGCGCAACGTTATTTCCGGCAGCACCAGTGATGGCGTGGAGATCAACGGCGCTGGCGCATCGAATAATATCGTGTCTGGAAATCTGATTGGCACCGATTTTACCGGCACGTTGGGTCGTAATAATTCGGCCGCTGGAGTGCTGATTTCAACGGCTCCGGGCGTAACGGTTGGCGGTGTCACGGCGGGCACACGCAATTTGATCTCCGCCAACTCCACACACGGCATCAGCCTGGTGAATGCGTCCGGCGCCACGATACAAGGTAATTACCTCGGAACTGACGTCAGCGGCGCGCTCGATTTGGGCAACGGCAGCGATGGAATCAATGTGAACGGTTCAACCAATAGCGTGATTGGGGGGACAGCCGCTGGAGCGGGCAATCTCATATCGGGCAACAATAGCGATGGCATCGAGTTCACCGGCCTCGGGGCCACGAACAACATTGTGCAGGGCAATTACATCGGGACGGATGCATCAGGCACCAACGGGCTTCCCAATAGCGCAACGGGTGTTAATTTGAACAGTAATGCCCGCGCAAATCGCATCGGCGGCATTGGGGCGGGTGAAGGCAATACCATTGCATTCAATCTCGATGACGGCATAGCAGTCGCCACCGGCACAAATAACACCTTCCGGGGCAATGCCATTTTTTCCAACGGCAATTCCGCGGGGGAAATTGGGATTGACCTTGGCACCAGCGGAGTCACAGCGAACGATGTCGGGGATGCCGATGCTGGAGCCAATCAACTGCAAAACTTTCCGATATTATCATCCGCCCTCAATTCGAGCACGGGCACTGTGGTTACCGGCACATTAAACAGCGCTACGAACCGTTCATTTGAGGTCGATTTTTACTCAAACATAACCCCCGATGGTTCCGGAAATGGCCAAGGCCAGTATTATCTTGGATCGACCAACGTGACCACGGATGGCAACGGCGACGTGTCCATTACGGCCCTCCTGGCCGTGACCAATCTGGCAGGGCGATACATCACCGCCACTGCAACGGATACCAACGGCAACACATCCGAGTTTGCCACCAATGTCTATGCAATCAGCTCGCTGCCCGGACAAACGTTTGCCGTTCTGAATACCAACAACAGCGGCCCCGGTTCCCTGCGCCAGGCCATTGCGGACGCCAATACCGCAATCAATTCCGGCGACACAATCGTTTTCGCCATCACGAATTTGACGACTACAATCGTCCCGACCAACGCGCTGCCAACGATTATCGATCCAGTCAGCATCGATGGTTACACGCAGCCTGGAAGCGCCACGAATACCTCCAGCACGGCATTTAATGGAGTCTTGCCGGTGCGCATTGATGGCGTCATCGCCGGAACGGGAACCGACGGGTTGAAGTTTACGATCGGAGGCAACACCGTACGCGGACTGATGATAACGCGCTTTAGCGGCGACGGCCTGGATTTTTCCGGTGGCGGGACGAACAACATTCAAGGTTGCGTTATCGGACTGGATGCGGCCGGAACGGATCAGGGATGCGGCGCCAACGGAATACTGTTCACCGCTTCGGGCTGGAACACGATCGGAGGAACAAGCACCGGATCGCGTAATGTGATTTCCGGCAACAATAGTGACGGGATTGAAATCACGGCGGCTGGATCATCGAACAACACGGTGCTGGGGAACCTGCTCGGCACCGACTTTACGGGCGGAATCAGCCGGAATAATAGCGCCAACGGCATACAGATTACTTCCGCACCGAACACAACGATTGGCAGCAGCGCACCGGGGGCTCGCAACGTCATCTCCGCCAACTCCAGCTCCGGCATCGGGATTTCCACAAGCTCGGATACGATCATCCAGGGAAATTATGTCGGGACGGATGCTTCAGGTACGGCGGACCTTGGCAACGGCACCGATGGAATCAACCTAAACGGTTCGGCCAACGGTATGATCGGGGGCGGCAGCCCTGGCACGGGCAATCTAATCTCCGGCAACGGCAATGACGGCATCGAGCTTACGGGGCTGGGGACTTCAAATAATATTGTACAGGGCAACCGGATCGGCACAGACGTGAGCGGAACCAGCGCGATCGCAAATAGCGGCCCGGGTGTAAATATCGGGACGAGCGCGCGCGCAAACCGGATTGGCGGTATTGGAGCGGGGGAAGCCAACGTTATAGCGTTCAACCAGGACGATGGAGTGCAGATTTCCAGCGGGACAAACAACGTGGTGCGAGGAAATTCCATTTATGCAAACGGGAATGCAGTGAATGAGCTAGGGATTGATCTCGGCACAGCCGGAGTGAGCGCCAACGAAACGGGAGATGCGGACACCGGCGCAAATCAACTGCAGAATTTCCCGATCCTTTACTCAGCGTCGAATTCTTTGGCGGGCACGGTCATCAACGGAATACTGAGCAGCGCGACCAATCGCTCATTCGACCTGGATTTCTACTCGAATGTGTTGCCCGACAACTCGGGGAGCGGCCAGGGCCAGGTGTATATCGGATCCACGAATATTACGACGGACGGCAATGGCGAGGCGCTGTTTGTTGCGATCCTGCCGGTGACGAATCTTACCGGCCGATACATCACGGCGACGGCTACAGACACGAACGGCAACACGTCCGAGTTCTCCACCAACGTCTTTGCTTCGAGCACTCTGGCGGGGCAGACGTTTATAGTGGTTAACACGAACAACAGTGGCCCGGGATCGTTGCGGCAGGCAATCACGGACGCCAATGCGGCAATCAATTCCGGAGATACGATCACCTTTGCGATCACGAATCTCACCACGACGATCGTTCCCACCAACGCGTTGCCGACTATTATCGATAGCGTGACAATCGACGGTTATACGCAGCCTGGGAGCGCCACGAATACTTCCAGCACGGCATTTAACGGGGTACTGCCAGTGCGCATTGATGGCGTCATCGCAGGAACGGGAACGGATGGACTGAAATTCACGATTGGCGGGAATATTGTGCGCGGCTTGATGATCACCCGATTCAATGGGGACGGTCTGGAGTTTTCGAGCGGTGGAACGAACCAGGTTGAAGGATGTGTGATCGGCCTTGATGCGGCCGGAACCGATTTGGGAAACAACGGGAATGGACTCGTGTTCGTGTTCTCAGTGGGCAATACCATCGGTGGGGCTTCTCCGGGCGCCCGAAATGTCATTTCCGGAAACAATGCCGATGGGGTTAGTCTGAGCGGTGGAGCTACTTCCAATAATATTGTGCTGGGGAATCTTATCGGCACAGACCTGAACGGCACAGTTGCCCGCGGCAATAGCAGCGACGGTGTCGAGATTGGAGCGTCGGCTGGAAACTTGATTGGTGGATCTACCGCAGGCGCGCGCAATATCATTTCAGGCAACAATACTACCGGCATAAATATCAATGCAGCCCGCGCTTCCAACAACATAGTGGTTGGCAATTTTATCGGTTTGGATGTCTCCGGCACGCTGGACCTGGGGAACGGAGGGGCCGGGATCACGATTGCGACCGCGGCGTCGTTTAATACCGTAGGGGGCATTTCCGCGGGCGCGCGCAACATCATATCAGGGAATGGAGGCGCGGGGATCAGTATTGGAGGCAATATGACCGGAACGATTATTCAGGGGAATTATATCGGCACGGACGTGACCGGAACGCTCAATGTAGGCAATTCAGATGTCGGCATTGGTGTGAACAACACTACGGCGAGCGTGATCGGAGGCACGGGAGCGGGCGCGGCGAATATCATCGCATTCAATCTGAATGACGGCGTGCAGATTTTGTCCGGCACGAACAACATGGTGCGCGGCAATTCAATCCATTCCAACGGGAATGCGGCGAATGAGCTGGGAATTGATCTCGGCACGACGGGAGTCAGTGCCAACGACGTGGGTGACGCCGATAGCGGAGCCAATCAGTTGCAGAACTTTCCGATCCTTACCTCCGCTTTGAACTCACTTGCTGGCACAGTCGTCACCGGAACCCTGAATAGCGCCACTAACCAATCGTTCGACGTGGATTTTTATTCGAACGTTTCTCCTGACGGATCGGGCTGTGGCCAGGGACAGGTTTATCTCGGCTCAACCAACGTGACCACGGACGGCAGCGGCAATGTGACTTTTACCGGTCTGCTGACCGTGACGAATCTCACCGGACGTTACCTCAGCGCCACGGCCACCGATGCCAACGGAAACACTTCGGAGTTCGGGACCAACGTTCTTGCGGTGAGCACCATCCTCGGCCAGACCTTTACCGTCATCAATACGAATGACAGCGGCCCCGGTTCATTGCGCCAGGCGATCAGTGATGCCAACGCCAATATCTCCGCCGGCGACACGATTACCTTCGCCATCACGAACCTGGGCACGACGATCAGTCCGGGTTCCGCGCTGCCCACCATTATTGATCCCGTGACCATTGACGGCTACACCCAACCCGGGAGCGCCACCAACACTTCGAGCAGCGTCTTCAACGGCACGCTACCCGTCCGCCTTGACGGCGTTTCAGTCGGCGTGGGCGTGGATGGTTTGAAGTTCACCCTTGGGGGAAACACCGTGCGCGGAATCATGATCACGCGCTTCAACGGCGATGGCATGGACTTTTCCGGAGGCGGCAGCAACGTCGTGCAGGGTTGCGTCATTGGATTGGACGCCCTCGGTGTGGACGTGGGTAATAATGCCAACGGGATCCTCTTCACCGCGTCTTCCAACAATGTGGTTGGCGGCATTTCCCCGGGTTTGCGCAATGTTATATCAGGCAACAACAGCGACGGCATCGAATTCAGCGGTTCGGGATCTTCCAACAATGTTGTGTTGGGCAACCTGATTGGCACTGATCCGGGCACCACCGTGGATCGCGGAAACAGCGCCAGCGGCATCCTCGTCAGCGCCGCGCCGGGCAATGCTATCGGCGGCACGGCAACCGGTTCGCGCAATATTATCTCCGGCAATAACGACGGCGGCATCAAGTTTCTGAACGCCGGCGCCAGCAACAATGTCGTGCTTGGCAATTACATTGGTTTGGACGGCTCGGGAACCGTCGACCGACCAAACAGCGGCAGCGGCGTCGAGTGTGACGCCGCCCCGCGCAATATAATCGGGGGGAGTGCCGCGGGCGCCCGCAACATCATCTCCGGGAATACGGGCGCGGCGGTAGAAATCTGGAATGCGGGCGGAAGCGGAAACCTGATTCAGGGCAATTACCTTGGCACGGATGTCTCCGGCACTTTGAGCCGGGGGAACTTTTCGTTCGGGGTGATCTTCCACATTTCCGCCAACGGCAACACCCTGGGCGGCGCCACCGCGGCTGAGGGCAATCTCATCTCCGGCAACACTGGCCACGCGGTGTCGATTGACGGCGCCAACTCCACCAATAATATTGTGGCCAATAATTTCATTGGCACCGACGTTACCGGCACACTTCCCCTCGGTAACGGCGGCAGCGGCGTGCTCATCACAGGCTCCGCCCATCACAACACAGTTGGAGGCGGCGGAAACACCATTGCATTCAACCTTATCGACGGGGTGAGGGTTGTTAACGGCGCTAACAACTCCATCCGCAAAAATCTCATTTTTGAAAACGGTGGACTTGGCATCGAGTTGGGCCTTGCCGGCGTCACGCCCAACGACCCCGGCGACCCCGACACCGCCGCTAATCAGTTGCAGAATTTTCCGATCCTGCTGGCGGCGACGAATTCCAGCACGAATGTGGTGATCATGGGAATGCTTAACAGCATTACCAACACGACCTTTGAGATAGAGTTTTATTGTAATCAGTTCAGCGATCCGAGCGGCAACGGCGAGGGGCAGCAGTACCTGGGCACTACGAACGTCACAACCGACGGGAGCGGCAACTGCAGCTTTACGGCTGATTTTCCCGCAATGCTGCAAGGACGGCACGTGACCGCGACGGCGACCGACCCATTCGGAAACACGTCCGAGTTTGCCACGAATATCCTTGCCGTAAGCACCATTCCGTCGAGCAATTTCGTGGTGACTACCATCGCGGATTCGGGAACAGGTTCACTGCGTGAAATTATCACGCTCGCCAACGCCTGGATCTCCGCCGGGAACGACACGATTAGTTTCGCAATTCCAGGCGCCGGGCCGCACACAATACTTCCCACTTCTGCCCTTCCCATGATTACCGATCCGGTAACGATAGATGCCTTCACACAATCGGGCGCGAGTTCCAACACACTGGCCCCGGGCAACAATGCATTATTAAAAGTAAATGTGGACGGTTCGTCCGCCGGCACTGTGGATGGTTTACGGGTTGCCACGGACGGTTGCATCATTCGTGGTCTATCGATCACCCGCTTCCAGGGCGACGGCATTTCGATTGAGAATGGCGCAGGGAATCGGATCGAAGGGTGCTACCTGGGCCTGGCGACAGACGGCGCAACCGTAAAAGGCAATACGGAGAATGGAGTGCTAGTGCTGACGAATGCGTCCCAAAGTAGTATTGGAGGCGCCACACCGGGAGCGCGTTGCCTGATTTCAGGAAATACACACGGAATTTACCTGGACGGATCTTCGTCGAACCTGGTGCAAGGTTGCTACGTTGGGACAGATGGGAGCGGACTTCTGGATC